>JAESFQ010000150.1_pt1 | contig 25014 bp, 24 predicted proteins | sample 9269431 | NCBI WGS metagenome assembly JAESFQ01 (sample SAMN14502588, study PRJNA617103) | algae metagenome | isolation source: Plectolyngbya sp. WJT66-NPBG17 and co-occurring heterotrophs from well... | place: USA: Mojave Desert, Joshua Tree National Park, California | collected 2006-08-06 | reverse complement strand
TTGTGTCGATTTCTAGCCGACTGAATCTTCAACTCTCCTAAAGGGACCCAAAGCGCCCTGCATCTCGACTTTCTGCCGATTGTGGCAACTGATCAAAACGAGCGGCTGATCTTGATGCAACAACTGAGAAGCCCTAGGCAATTGCCTAGGGCTTCTTCTAATAAATGCCAGCGTGAATAGAGGAGCTAGCGGTTTTGAATATGCTTCTATCATGACCGAAGCAGGTTCTCTAGGGCTAGGGTTAACCTACCCAATCTGTTCCTACTTTCACTTAGGTAGCCGCTAGTGACTGCATATGCTATGGTCCTGGAACTTCTGCGGGGTGCGACAGTTAACCAAGATTTACAAAGAGTGAATTCAGCGGTGACGCTCGCCGTTATCGCTGGCAGGTAATATTGAAACGAGACCAGAGGTTGCTAGTCCGTCTGGTGCACGCAAGGGGTAGCCGACGATCGTCTGAAACAGAGATCGCCGTGAGGTCAGCCGTTCTCTCGTCTTACCAAATCTACGGCACCACTTCGACTGCAGTGATTAAATTCACGGTTTCCTTCTCTTTACACTCTGGATTCCCTGCGCAGGACATAGCAGAAATCGGGGTGGTTTTTCGCGTGAGCCGAACGCGTTTATTAACCAACTGCGACTGTGTGCAGATGTCGAATTTTGCTAGAGCTTCTGAGCTTTGCCCTTTCGCGTTCTCCAACTTCATATAACAGGCTCTATCCCCTGTAGTGAGACTCCGGACGACCACGATTTTGGGGTCGGTTGTCAGGGGAGATGGTGATACAGTTGTCAGGGGAGATGGTGATACAGTTGTCAGAGGAGATGGCGATACAGTGCCATTGGTTGTTTGAGAAGTCTCTCTAGTGCCGTTTTGACAGCTACTCATCGTTAGTCCCAGCGTGACGAGTAGAGTGATCGGAATTGCAGGTAGGGTACGGGAGAAGGTGCGGAAATCGGAGGGATGGAAAGGGTTCACCAAGGTTCTCGATATAAAGGTAGATGAAGCCACTCTACTATAGAGGTATTGTCAACTTAACTGGAGATGTTCAAAATCAAGCACAACCATCCCTCAATCGCTAGGTTCGCTCAATTTATGCAGCTGATTTTAGCCCAGTGGCTTCTCGCCAATCTTGAAATCGTTGGCGCAGTTCTTGGCGATATCGGGGTGCAGTCAGTTGATGTTGTTTCGGGTGGAAGTGGCCTCGAATCGGTCCAAATGTGGAGAGAAATCGTTGCGCTTGTCCAAGGGATTTGAATCGTCGCATTCGTCGCTCTCGGACTCGTGTCGGTTGATGAGAGTTCTCCGCTCGATTGTTTAACCCCTTGTGCGCTCGATGCTCCACGTTCTTCATCACTTGCTTCTTCGCCGCTTCGTAACTCTTCAATTTATCGGTGACAATCACCCGTGGCACAAAGTCTTGTTTTTTCAGCAGTTTGCGAAAGAATCGCTTGGCTGCCTTCGTGTCCCGATGCCGTTGCAGCAATACTTCCAGCACGTTTCCTTCTGAATCCACTGCCGCCACAAATAATATTGCTGCTGCTTAATCGTCACCACCACTTCATCTAAATGCCATTTATCCGTGATGAACGCACGTTTACGACAAAGCTGATTCGCATACTGCTGCCCGAATTTCTGACACCACTCCCGGATTGTTTCGTAGGTGACTTCGATTCCCCGATACAGCATCATTTTCTCGATGTCCCGGTAGCTCAACGGAAACGTGTAGTAGAGCCAGACACAGTAGCTGATGATTTCGGACGGGAATCGATGACGGGAATACATGGGCAAGGAATCGTAAACCGAGTAGAATCAGTACGATTATTCTACCTTTGGGTTAAGTTGACAATACCAGGACAAGTTAAGGGAATCAACCGGGGGGATAGTGTATCTCAAGCAAGATTTATTAATGAGCTCTTTGGAGTGAGTGCTTAAAACAATACGAACGAGACCCGTTCGTTTGTCACTTTATAATCTTTGCGACAGAACCAATTGACGCGGCACAGGCACATTACATCCTCACGGCAGTTGGCTGTAAGAGACTTTAATTAGCCTCTTGCCCCGGTCACGTAAGCGGTCGTGAGTGGGTGTTGCGGTGCATCAAACAGTTGTTTCGCAGAACCAACCTCAATCAGGTGCCCGGCTCCTGCCTGTGCCCAGAACAAAGCGACCTGATCAGCAATTCGTTTTGCCTGCGCTAAGTTATGGGTTACGACGAGCAGCGTGTATTTCCCGCGCAGATTCACAATTAATTGTTCCACTACTTCACTAGATAAAGGGTCGAGGGCACTACAAGGTTCATCCATCAAGAGCACTTGAGGATTGAGTGCTAAAGCTCTAGCAAGACAAAGACGCTGTTGCTGCCCCCCGGAAAGAGAAAGAGCAGGGGCTTTGAGGCGATCTTTGACTTCATCCCATAGCCCAACATCTTTCAAACTGGTTTCGACAATCTGATCAATTTCGTCCCGGTGTCGAACGCCATGTTCTTGCAGCGGAAATTCAATATTTCGCATAATCGACAGGGGAAAGGGATTCGGCTTCTGGAATAACATGCCAATGCGACGGCGTAAATCGATGACATCCAGGGTTTGAATGTTCTGTTTCTCCAGCACAATCCTTCCTGACATCTGTGCTTTGGGAGTCAGTTCTACTAAGCGATTTAAGCAACAAAGAAAGCTAGTTTTGCCACAACCAGATGGTCCAATAACTGCCGTGATGCTGCCTGGCGCGATCGAGAGTGTTACATCTTTGAAGGCGGGCTTGTTGCCGTAGTGCAAGCTCAACTGTTCGGTGTGCAGCGAAGGGGGATGAGACATGATTACACCACGAGAATGCGGGACTTGCGAAACCGTTCTGCCAGCCAGGACACGCTGCTGTTAATCACAACCAAAATCGTCACCAAGATTAACGCAGCACCGTATGCATGGGACTCCCCACCAGAAACATTCATTGCCAGATCGAAGATGTGCACCGAAAGCGCTCTTCCGGAATCCCATAAAGACTCCGGCATTCGATCGACAGATCCACTGGTGAAGATCAGCGCTGCCGTTTCCGAGATCGCTCGCCCGATGCCGAGCAGCAATCCCACCATCAATCCTGGCATTGCAGCAGGCAGCAGCAGTTCCCAGAGCGTCGCGGTGCGGGAAAGTCCTAACGCTGCCGCAGAGCGACGATAGTCGTCCGGCACAGATTGCAGCCCTTCTTGGGTAGAGCGAATCAGAATCGGCAGCACCATACACGCCAGCGTTAATCCACCGGAGAGAATGGAAAAGCCTAAGCCGAGGGTTTTGCAGAAAAAGGCATTGCCAAACAGTCCAAAGACGATCGAGGGAACTCCGGCTAAGGCATCTAAACTCAAGCGGACGGAACGACCCAGCCAGCTTTCAGTTGCGGTAAATTCTGCTAACAGCACCGCAGTTCCAACTCCCAACGGAACCGAAACTGCCATGCAAACGCCCACAATCATTCCTGTAGCTACCAGGATCGGAGCAATGCCCCCTTCTCGTCCTGCATTCAAGGGCTTCGTGGTGAGGAAGTCCCAAGAAATTTGACCGACACCATGCCAAAAAATGTCCGCCAGTAGCCAGAATAAAGCGCCGCTGATTAATGCAACGACAGTCCAGATCACAAGACTAGAGAGCCATTCTGAAGCCCGGAAATGCCGCGCACTGAAGGTTTGAGAAACTGTGATTTTTCTAGTCATATTTTTCTAGTCATAGAGATGCCCTCGGTTGAGGACTTCTGCGATCGCCACGAGAATCCCGATCAGCACCAGGAGCACTACACCACTGACAAACAAGGCAGAACGATGGTTGTCCACAGCGTAGGCCATCTCCAGCGCAATATTTGCCGTCAGCGTTCGGACTGGATCAAACACACTGTTGGGCACCTGCACCACATTGCCACACACCATTAGCACTGCCATCGTTTCCCCGATCGCTCGTCCCGTCTCCAAAATAATGCCCGTAATCAGTCCGGCGCGGGCAGCGGGAAACACCACGCCCTGAATCGTTGCCCACCGTCCCAACCCTAAAGCCGCGCATCCCTTGAGATAGTCTGGTGAGACATTCGCAAAGCTGGCATCTGCAACCAGGGCGATCGTCGGCAAAATCATCAGCGTGAGAATCAGTGTTCCAGCCAACACGCTTGGACCAGGTGGATGCAGTCGTCCAATCAAGGGCACAAGCACCACTAAGCCCCAGAATCCATAAACGACCGAGGGAATGCCCGCCAAAAGTTCGATCAGGCGGCGATAGAGTTGGGCGATCGCAGGCGGCGCATAGTATTGACAAAACACTGCTGACAGAATCCCTAGCGGTGTCGCAATCAGGACTGATGCCGCCATGACCAGCATCGTCCCGACCAGCATCGGGGTGAGATTAAACTCGTTGCTTGCGGGATGCCAAGAAGCATCTGTGAAGAAGCGAAGCCCATTCACCTGCTGTAACACCGGAATTGCTTCCCACACAAGGAAAATCAGAATCAGCAGCACGATCGCGCCAGAGACTAAAGCTAATCCTCGCAGCCCCCAAACCAGTACTGCCTCACTGCGTCGGTGGAACGAAGTATTGCTGCTTAACAATGTCCTGTACCTTCTGTGAACGGGCAAAATCAATGAACTCTTGCTGCAATCCGGTTGGAGCCGTTTTTGTGACAAGATTCAATGGACGAGCGATCGGAAACTTCCCGGCGGCAACATTCGCGATCGAGGCTTCGATGCCTTTAACTGGTAGCAGTTTGATCGGGGTTCCGTGCGTCGCACCGTACTCTGCTGACCCGATTGACACATAGCCGATCGCGTTCGGATTGCCCGCAACCGTTTTGATTCCCTGCTCGTTGTCTCCGATCACGACATCCGCTTTGATATTTTTTGGCTCTAGCTTGAAGTAGTTTGCAAACAATTCGAGGGTTGAGCGCCCTTCTGCCTTGTTCACAACGGTAATTGGCGCGTCCGATCCGCCAAGCGCTTTCCAGTTTGTGATTCTCTTCGTATAGATCTCAATAACCTGCTGATCGCTTAACTGATTCACCGGATTGTCTTTGTGCAGAATCACTGAAACGCCATCATTAGCGACGGTGAACGCTTGCAAATCTTTCTCATTCTCTTTCAAGGTTCGAGACACCATGCCGATGTCTGCCACTCCTTGACGAGCATCTGCAATCCCCCGCGAAGAACCGCCGGACTGCACATCAATTCGGACACCGGGATGTTCCGCCTCATACCGCTTGGCAATTTCAGCCGTAAGTGGTGCAACGGTACTCGACCCCGTCAAAACCAACTTGCCTTGCGGTTGAGCCGAGGTGGAAGGTTTGCTACAGGACTGTAGCCAGAAGCAAGCGATCGCAAGCGATAAGGGAGCTAAAGTTTGTAGATGTTTCATAGCTTAAACAACAAGGATGAGCATCAACCAGTCAATTCATTCAAACGTGAGCAGACAGCACCCTAAATCGACCGCTCGATCTGCCTGTGCAGGTTGTACTGAAGCCGCTAGGTGATACAGCACCGCTTTACCATCCCGAATAGCGGTCACAAAGCCCTCTTGCCGCAGCACTTTTAAATGATGAGACAGCAAACTTTGCTCTAGCCCAAGAACAGCATTCATGTCTTGAACGTGCAGCGGTTTCTCCATCAGCATTTGCAGTACCGCTAAACGGGTTGAGTCCGCCAGAATTCTTAATTTGTGGGCACAAGCTGACTGAGAGACAAGTTGAGAGGAACTCATACTGGATAACCCTGCTGGCTGTGCAGTCAGCGCGAATGGTATGAATGAACATTGATATGAACTTATCTTTATATCAACTACTGTTAATTAAGCCTCTGTTAACTATTTCTTAACCTAAAGGGAGTTGAGCCGACATACAGGCAAAAAAGTGCAAGATAGGCTGTAAAGCTTTATCCAGACTGAGTTTTAGAAAATCGATCAAAGTGAGGCTCAGCACCAGGACTTCTGCGGGGTGCGGCAGTGAGCCAAAAAGCTCATGCCCATGCAGCCCAGCCCGATCGCTGAAACTTCTAAGTTACTGTTGCCAAGTTTGCGCGTTTGCATTGTTTTTTTCCTTTGATGTAGAACTGATATTGGTTGCAATTGATCATTTCTTCTCACTCGGTGCCGGATTCTTGTGCACCGATCTCCCGGACTCTGAATTCTTCCAAGTCGATCAACAAAAAATACTTCCTGAGCAACGCTTCATCAAACTCGGCACGGCGATTCATGTTGTTCAGTAACTCTCGTCGTCGCTCCAGCACTTCCAGATAAATCGATTGATAGCCTTTTATTGAGTTTTGCCAGGCAAAGTTTGATTCTTCAAGTTGGCGATCGAAAAACTTCAGATTAATTTCGAGCTTAGAGAACAGATTATCCAGATGTTCGTTTTGCGCCCGCTCGCCACTGTATTTTTCTTGTAGGAATTGAAGCGAAGCCTGCGCTAATTTCTTTTGAATGATCAGCTCCTGTTTTGGCTCAGGGATGAGGGTAAACCGATCTCTGAGGTTGACGGTGCGAATCAGCCAGGGCAGCGTTAATCCTTGAAAAACCAGGGTGATGAGAATGACGATAAACGTGATGAAGAGAATGAGCTCACGGTAGGGAAATGGCTGTCCGGCTGGAGTCAGTAGCGGGATGGAAAGTGCAGATGCCAGCGATACCACACCGCGCATTCCCACCCAACCAAAAATTAGTGGACCTTTCCAGCCTGGATTCGGGTCTGACACCGTGATAAAGCGGCTCATGACTCGCATCAAAACAGACGTTCCTAGGGTGCAAAGTAGCCGTGTTCCGATCAGCACGATCGCGACGATCAACCCATACCAAATGGCACTGCCCAAACTAATGGTTCCAAGCTGCCGGACGACAAACGGCAATTCGAGTCCGATCAGCAAAAAAATCAATCCGTTCAAGACAAAGACCAGATTCGTCCAGACATTGACGCCTTCAATCCGGCTCTGGTAACTCAGCAAGCGATCGCGCTTGCTAGATAGAAGCAATCCACCACTAACAACCGCTAGCACGCCTGAACCCTGAAAGTGTTCAGCCGCATAATACATGCAGTAAGGCGTAACCAGGGTTAAAACAATTTCGATGCTAGACGTTGTCGGTAATAAACGATGAATGCCATAGAAAATCAATCCCACAACCAGACCGATTGCGATTCCCGCTAAAATCACGAAACCAAAGTTGACGGCTGCGGCTTGAAATTGAAACTGTCCGGTGAGAACTGCCGCCAACGCGAACCGAAACACGATCAGCGACGAGGCATCGTTAAGCAAGCTTTCGCCTTCAATCAAACTGACTAGCGATTTTGGCACATTGACCCGCCGCATGATCGTCGTCGCGGAAACGGCATCAGGCGGGGAGATAATGCCACCCAAAAGGAAGCCCATCGCTAGCGTAAAACCGGGAATGAGCGCACTCGAGACGACTGCAATCACGCATGACGTTAAGATGACGATCGGAAACGCAAAACCGATGATTAACCCTCGCCATTTCCAGAATTCTTTCCACGACCCTTGCCACGCCGCTTCATACAGCAGGGGGGGGAGAAAAATCAGAAAAACTAGCTCCGGGTTAATGGTGATCTTTGAAAACGGAGCGACGAAACTCAGCGCAAGTCCGCCCAATACCAGCACGATCGGGTAAGCCAGTCGCAGCTTATTCGCGATCATGACCAGTCCGAGAATGATCAAGATCAGGCAAATGTATTGAATGAAGATGTCTTGCATGCAGCGGATAGATTATTCCGATTTAAGCGATGCCATATCGATTGAGAAGCGGTACTTCACATCCGACTTGAGCAGTCTTTCATACGCTTCGTTGACCTTCTGGATGGGGATGACTTCAACATCGGCGGTGATGTTGTGTTCCCCGCAAAAGTCAAGCATTTCCTGGGTTTCGGCAATACCACCGATGTTAGAGCCAGAGAGATTACGGCGACCCATGATCAGGCTGAAGGCCGCAACCTCCAGAGGCTTTTCAGGTGCGCCGACCAGGGTGATGTTGCCATCGAGTTTGAGTAGATTGAGATAGGCGTTAATGTCGTGCTTGGCAGAGACCGTGTCGAGGATAAAGTCGAAGCTACCCGCGTGTTTCTGCATTTCATCGCTGTTACGGGAGACGACCACTTCATCAGCACCGAGGCGGAGCGCGTCTTCTTTCTTGTCGGGGGACGTGGTAAAGACGACAACGTGCGCTCCCATCGCATGAGCCAGCTTCACGCCCATGTGCCCCAGCCCACCCAGACCGACCACGCCGACTTTCTTACCCTCTGTGACGCCCCAATGACGGAGTGGCGAATACGTGGTGATGCCTGCACACAGAAGCGGCGCAACTCCAGCCAGATCAAGGTTTGGGGGAACGCGCAGCACAAAGCGTTGATCGACAACAATGCTGTTGGAGTAGCCACCATAGGTAACGGTCGCGGTCTTGTGCTTGTCTGGGGAGTTGTAGGTGAAGGTGACATTCTGGCAAAACTGCTCAAGGCCAGCTTTGCAATTGGGACAGGTGCCATCCGAATTGACCATACAGCCAACTCCCACTCGATCGCCAGTCTTGAACTTCGTCACTGCCGAACCGACTTGAGTGACCTGTCCGACGATCTCATGACCGGGCACGATCGGATAAGTTGTGGACATGAAATCGCTCCACTCGTTCCGCACTGAATGGAGGTCGGAATGGCAAATGCCGCAGAAGAGAATTTCAATCTGCACATCGTGTTCGGTTGGATCACGCCGCGCGATCGTGTCAGATGCCAATGGTGATGTGGCACTGACTGCGGAGTAAGCTTTCGTGTTGTACATGAGATGCTCCTAGTTGTTTATCTTTGGTGTCTGATACTGCTGTCACTGACCTGTTCCATCCAGACTATGGGCAATGCTTTGTTGTCGTGCGTTTAGGTTTGATCAGGTTGGCGACGAACATCACTGCACCGTCTGACCGCCATCGATGACCATGGCGTGCCCAACGACGAAGGCAGCCGCGTCCGAGCACAGCCAGAGGACAGCCTCGGCGATCTCTTCGGGCTTGCCCATCCGACCGACCGGCTCCTCCGCAAACACCTTCGCGCGCCCTTCATCCGTGCCGCCAGTGAAGCGACCCATCATGGGGGTGTCGATATAGCCGGGACAGACGGCATTGACGCGAATGTCCTGCGACGCATAGTCGAGCGCCGCTGCCTTGGTCAGTCCGATCACGCCATGTTTCGCGGCGGTGTACGCGGGGCTACTCTTGATGCCGATGATGCCCGCACCCGAAGACGTGTTGACGATCGCGCCGCGTCCCTGCTTGAGAATTAGCGGGATCTCGTGCTTCATGCACAGGAAAACGCCGCGCAGGTCGATGTCGATAATCCGGTTCCACTCCTCCTCCTCGTACTCCGCAGTCGGAGCCGCCTGCTTCGGCTCGATGCCCGCGTTGTTGAAGGCGAAGTCCAGCCGCCCGAAGGCCTCAACAGTCTTATCCAGAGCCGCCTTCACATCTTCAGCCCGCGTCACATCGCACCTGACGGCGATCGCTTGTCCGCCCAGGTCTTCAATCATGCGAGCCGTTTCTTGCTTGCCCGGTTCTGAAACATCAGCAACCGACACGCTGGCACCCTCACGGGCAAACGCTAGCGCCGTCGCTCGACCGATGCCGCTCGCTGCTCCAGTGACAAAAGCAACTTTGCCTTTGTAGCTTCCATTCTCATTTGTCGTCATTTTCTACTCCTTGTGTTGCTGATTCGGGAAGTCTTTGTCGCAAGCAGTTTGATTTCTATCTCCTTTAAAGTTTTTACTCAATTAGCTCTACCGTCACGTTGATAGAACCAGAGACATTGAATGCTTCGTTGAATGCCCCTAAGGCAGCATCGATCTTGCCGATCGTGATGATGCCGGGCTCAGGGATTGCTTGGCCGTCGTGGCGATAATAAATAGCTACATCAGGACCGGGAGACCAGTAAATGATGTCTCCAACGTCATAGGTTTTGGTTCGCTCTCCCTCCTGCGAAATCGCTCTCGGAAGGTGGGCAAACTTTTCTCTGCCAAACAAATCGTTCATCGTCAGCGTTAACGGCAGCAGGGAAACAAAATCTCGTGTGGTTGGGTTGTCGATCAACATGGCTGTAACGGTTTTGTCTCCGACCTTGATGTTGATCTTCATACTGTTTGCCTGCTGGGTTGATCGTTCAGTTGGCAGCTTCGATGAGGCACTGCCAGGCATCCTGTTGTCGGCACGGCAGGCTGAGTAACTGAAGGACATCGCCAGGGTGAGGAGCAAAACCAGCATTCTCTTCTGGCAGTTTTTCCCCTTGATTGGAAACCATTTCAGAAGCATTAAGATTTTCCTTCGTACTGCTCGTCGCTAACCTGCTCCAGCCAGTCCACGGGCTTGCCGTCGATCGCCTCTTGAATGGCGATGTGCGTCATGGCTGTAGTGGGTGTGGCACCGTGCCAATGCTTCTCACCGGGCGAAAACCAGATCACGTCCCCCGGTCGAATTTGCTCGATCGCTTCACCCCAGCGCTGTGCCAGACCGCAGCCAGCCGTCACGATCAGGGTCTGTCCTAACGGGTGGGTGTGCCATGCAGTCCGAGCACCCGGCTCAAACGTGACACTGGCTCCCGCCGTGCGTGCTGGATCATTCGCCTGAAACAGGGGGTCAATGCGAACCGTGCCGGTAAAATATTCGGCCAGTCCTTTGGTGGAAGGCTGTGAGCCACTGCGTTTGATGTCCATTGCTTAATTCCTCTGGCTAGCCCAATCGTAGAAATTGGGCACCGATCGTTTCTCTATCAATAGGGATGAAATTTTTTAAGCAGCAAGGTTCGCCTTGCCGGTTTGGTTACCAGGTAGGCGCATCGTTTGCCCAATCAAAACTGAGATTGCTCTTAAATAAAAGTCCAGATGCTTGCAAGCAGCCGGAATCACGTTTCATTGCTTTAGCTTTATCTTAGGGGTTCTGGCAGGCAGGCTATAGAACGATCGTCTAAGATCGTTGTACAATCCTGCAAACTTAGACATGAACGCTGCTAAAACCATTGAAACGTTTGATGTGGCTCTAATCAACGACCCGCAGTCAACGCGCGAGGCAGACAGAGCGCAAGCCAACCGGGATGAACTGACTGAGCGCATTGCCCAGGCGACCCGTCAGGATGGGACGATCGAGCCACTGCAAGGATTGCACTTCTATCGCATCTCCTCCCCTTCGGAATGCGTCCATAGTGTCTCTATTCCTGCCTTTTGTGTGATTGCTCAGGGCAGCAAAGAAGTGCTTTTGGGTAGCGATTGCTATCAGTACGATCCGATGCACTATCTGCTAGGGACGGTCGAACTACCGATTGCCAGCCGAATTCTGGAAGCATCCCCGGAGAAGCCCTTTCTGAGCCTTCGCCTCGATCTCGATCCTAGCCTGGTCGGTTCAGTCATGGTTGAGGCAGGCTATTCTTCTGCACAAAGGGGGGCTAGTGTCAAAGCGATCGATGTTAGTCCATTAGATATAGATCTATTAGATGCCGTAGTCCGGCTCGTTCGGCTTCTGGATGCCCCCGCCGAAGCTCAGGTTCTAATGCCACTGATTAAGCAGGAAATCATCTATCGACTCTTGATGGGAGCGCAAGGTTCTCGGCTGCGCCAGATTGCCGTTCTCGGTGGCTACACCCACCACATTGCTAAAGCGGTCGATCGATTGCGGAAAGAGTTCAATCAACCACTGCGGATTGAAACGATCGCACGAGAGCTAGGAATGAGCGTTTCTGGCTTCCACCATCACTTTAAGTCTGTTACAGCTATGAGTCCGTTGCAGTTCCAAAAGCAACTGCGGCTCCAAGAGGCTCGCCGCCTCTTGTTGGGAGAGAACATGGACGCAACCAGTGCTGCTTACCATGTGGGTTATGATGATGCCTCGCACTTCAACCGGGAGTACAAACGCCTATTTGGTGCACCCCCCATGCGCGATGTAGAACGACTACGGGAAGCTGCAGCTAATTTCCTCAAGAGTCCCTAATTTTGCTAGAAATTTCTAAACGCGCTTCAACCAATTGCTCTTCTGCGGGGTGCGGCAGCTAACCAAGATTTGGAAAAGCAAATTCAATGATAACGGTTCGGGTCAGCGGTTGCCGGAGTCTTTGCATCCTACACAAGCGGCTTCGGTCAATCCGCTGCACCCGAATTGTTATGCTGTGGAATTGACTTCTGCAACGTTAGAAACCATGATCACGTTGACGTAATCCCTGCGGTATTGCTACCTACGAGCAATTGCACGATTAAGTAACTTACTAGCACGGCGAGGAAGGCTCCATGAAGGGCTAGGAGCAGGTTCACTGTCTAGATATTCCAAAAGATAGAGCATTCCTGAACACCAATCTGTATCTTCCTTGTTCTTAATAGAGGTATCATAAACTATTCCAAAATACTCGTTATACCAAAATCGAAGGTATGGAGCTATGGACGATCTAAATAGTCGCTCTTCTAAAAACTTTTCTTGGTGCAGTATTGCGATTTGCTCGAAATAGTGAACTATTCGGGAAACGTAAAGCCAGTTTTCATCATGATTTGCATAAGTCTCATGATAAATCTCAGTGTAGCTTAAAGGTTTTAGCTGCTGACGATTTTCGTATAAAACTCTCTCAGCCTTGATTCTAGCCAATAACATTTCTGAACTTTGATACTTTTCATACATTTGAATCGTTGTCTGCACTCTGGCATGATGCTGTTGTTGAATATTTGTGAAAACATATGTGAGAACTGCGCTAGAAATTGAGCCAATAATCCCACCTACGAGCGCAGATATGAGTTCATTCATTTTGCATTACTGCCTCTGCAATACATTTCGATTCTATACAGTTATTCAACACAAGCAAAAAAAACTTCAAACTACGTCTCAATTAAGGACTAAGCAGCATAACGCCTCAAATCAGCGGCGGCAGGTAGACTCGAACTCAGCACCAGCAGCTTTCAACCGTCCGTCTGCATTTGAATTGTTGGGCGGATCGCTACCCACCTACCATTTCTAGATTACAATTCACGTCGCATCACAAGTTCGCCGTCCTCGTCTTTTCCGGTGTAAACAAAACCCATCTTCTCGTAGAACGGTCTGGGACCACCTTCGGTTGGCACACAACTTGTTTCGACTGCATTCGCTCCAGGGCGCGTCTTGACGTGTGCGAAGAATAACTCCAGTGCCTTTCGCCCGTACCCACGCCCCTGGTATAGCTCACCTATCATAAAGCGCCACAGAAAGTACGCTTGCTGAGCTACGTCGTCTTCCAACATCAAAAACCCGACTGGCACATCACCAGCGTAGATCGCGCGGAACCAAGCAACCTCTGGACTAAAATGCGCTTCTGCAATAGACACGGCATTGGATGCCACGAACTGCTCTTGGTGCGGGGCTACTTTCAAGCGAAGGACTGCCCTCAGGTTTTCCTTAGTGATCTCGCGCAGCGTTACTTCGAGGTCGAACTCAGACATACACAGCGTTCTCCCTTAACCATGCCTTGTAAGATATAGTCTCTTACCCAGTAACGTATGTGATACCACAACTGCTGCCCAACTATTTATTAGACTGACTCTTTCCGCCTAATCACCCATATCTGGACGTTAGACCGAACGTGGTCGGCATAACACCCTAAACTGGGGAATTAGATCGACTTTTTCTGCCTAATGCCGAGATTTGGAACATTAGATCGACTCACATTCCGCATATTACCCCTCGACAGGGGCATTAGACCGAAAATTTCCGTATTTCTTCTCAGCGAAAGTTTGTACTATTCTGCCTAAGATCTCGTTTAACCAGATTGACAAGATTGACGTTGAGCGAAATGACCTCACCACCCAAAAAGCTGTGAGATCAAGTGCGTGATGCGATTCGAGCACGGCACTATTCGTATCGGACTGAAGAAGCGTATGTGCAATGGATTCGCCGCTTCATCCTGTTTCACAACAAGCAGCATCCGAAGGACATGGGGGCGGCTGAGGTCGAAGCCTTTCTCACCCATTTAGCCGTTCACGAACGAGTGGCAGCCTCGACACAGAATCAGGCATTCAGTGCCTTGCTGTTTCTGTACCGGGAGGTCTTGCGCTTAGACATGGATGAGTCGATTAACGCCATTCGCGCTAAACAACCCAGACAGTTGCCGACGGTACTGACGAAAGCGGAAGTTGGCGCAGTCATCCAGCACCTTTGGGGTGTACCACAATTGGTGATTCAAGTGCTGTATGGCAGTGGGGTGCGGCTGAATGAAGGGTTAACTCTGCGCGTCAAGGATATTGATTTTGCCCAGCATCAAATGATTGTGCAGAATCCGAAAGGCTACGAAAGCCGAGTAATCATGCTGCCGACGAGTTTGGTCGAGCCATTAAAACTGCATTTGGAGCGGGTGCGACGTGCCCATCAGCAAGACCTTGATCGTGGTTATGGTTCGGTCCATCTGCCGTTTGCTCTAGAGCGGAAGTACCCTCATGCAGACAAGGAATGGATTTGGCAGTTCGTGTTTCCAGCGATTGGGATGACACGAGATCCGCGCACGAATCTAGTGCGACGGTATCATCTGCATGAGAGCGGCGTGCAAAAAGCGCTCAAGCAAGCGGTGCGCTCAGCAGGAATCATGAAACGAGTCGGATGTCACACCTTTCGACACTGCTTTGCAACTCACCTGCCTGAAGCTGGGTATGACATTCGCACCGTTCAAGAACTGCTGGGTCATAAGGATGTCAAGACGACGATGATTTACACGCACGTCTTGAATCGTGGTGGTAGAGGGGTGCGAAGCCCGCTATTTTCGTAGCGATCGCGCTTCTGCGGAAGCAGGCAGAAGCGCGATCGCTACGAAAATAGCTCAATCCCTTCTATAGCGCGGAATTGAGCCATTATTAAGTTGGATTGAATTACGGTATTGGAATGAACGAGAGAATGCGGGTTTGAATCTCGTTGTAGTATGCCCGTCAATCCAGAATTAGTCCAGCCTTGTAACACGACTGTATTATCCGTTCTGCTTATCTCAAGTACACGACGCTTATCTGTCTACAATCCTAGCTGCCCTAGCCCTTTATCTCGAATCGCCTCAATAACCAGCTCTATTTTCCAAATTAATTTTGTATCTGTGAGGAAAACTGGGTAAAACAAGGTAGGTCGCTACTTCATAATCCTCACACTCTGTTGGGATTCCAATTTAGCGACTTCTAATTCAGTGACTTCTAATTCATAGAGCTTTAGCAATGGCATGGCGTAATTCTAGCCTCTGCTTAACTTAAGTGAACTAATCGTGGTTGCAGGACAGCACTCTTAGGGAATCTTAATGTATTGCAAGTAAGAAAGCCTTGAGCGTGTTTGTGAAACGGTTTGACGCAGAGTTGAAAGTAAAGACATGATCACTCCCAAGAAGACACTACTCGTTGTTGGCATTACCTTTCTCGGGTTACTAAGTACCGTGTACACTGTCTCATCAACCATTTTGATGCGTCATGTTCGCGATGCAGAAACCCGGAGTACGCGTCAGTCTATCCAGGGAGTTTTAAGTGTTTTTACCCAAACTCAAGAGAACTTCAGTAGCCGTTTTGCAGACTGGTCTTCCTGGGATGATACCTACACCTTCGTTCAAGATGGCAACCTCAACTACATCAAATCCAACCTGGTTCCAGAAGCACTGGCAAATTTGAAGGTAGATTTAGTGCTGTTTGTTCAACCCTCAGGGCGAGTCATTTTCGGAACGGGATTTGATCAACAACACAAACGCAAACAGCCCATTCCACTCAAAGTTTTACAACACCTTTCAGCTGAAGATCCGCTGCTTCAGCAACCCCTTCGTGGCACTAACTTGGCAGGAATCATATTATTGCCATCCGGTCCGATGTTAATCGCATCTAGACCCATTCTGACGAGTGGGAGTAAAGGACCGATCCGAGGAGTGCTAATTTTTGGCCGTTATTTAGATGCCAATGCGATTCAGCGGCTTTCTGAGGTAACGAGATCGCAGCTTACCGTCCAGCAGCTTCAAGGCAACCTTCCCAAAGATTTTGAAGCAGTGCGTCCTGATCTGACAGCTCGATCCCCAATTCTAGTCCGCCCCCTGAGTGAACAGACGATTGAGGGATATGTTCTGCTGAGCGATCTCTACCGTCAACCAGCGCTGCTGTTACGAGTCGATACTCCTCGCGAGATTTATCACCAAGGCAAGAAAAGCCTGAGCTATCTCACAATATCCCTATTTGTTATCGGGCTCATCGGTGGTGGCATCATGCTTTTCTTAGTGCAACGGTTAGCCTTATTTCTCGCAGAACGCCAACGAGCTGAGGCAGCCTTGCGACAAGTTGAGGAAAAATACCACAGCATTTTTGAGAATGCGATCACTGGACTGTTTCAAACCACTCCAGATGGACACTACCTCAGTGCGAATCCCGCTCTAGCTCAGATCTATGGTTATGAATCACCTGAAGAACTACTCGTCGCTTTGACCAATATCGAACATCAACTGTATGTAGACCGGAACCGCCGCAAGGAATTCGTAGCGTTGTTACGGCAGCAGGATGTAATCACGAAATTTGAATCACAAGTCTATTGCAAGGATGGGAGCATGATTTGGATTTCGGAGACCGCACGAATTGTACGGAACTCCAGCAATCAAGCCCTGTACTATGAGGGCTCTGTTTCAGATATTACGGAGAATAAACTAATCGAAGCCGCCTTGCGCGAAAGTGAGGAGCGCTACGCCCTAGCGATTCAGGGCACGCACGATGGACTGTGGGACTGGAATCTAGCCCTAAACCAGATATTTTTCTCATCCCGATGGAAAGCAATGCTGGGGTATGAAGACACCGAAATTGCCAATCATCCGGATGATTGGCTGGAGCGAATTCATCCTGAGGAGGCATTGAAAGTGCATCAAGAGATTGCCGCTTGCATTGAGGGAATCACAACGCAGTTTGAAAGTGAGCATCGTCTGCTGCACAAGGATGGACGGTATCTTTGGGTGCTCAACCGAGGCTTCGTCGTCCGAGATGAAAATGGCAGAGGATACCGTATGGTTGGTTCTCAGACCGATATTACCGAGCGGAAGCGAGCTGAAGAACAGCTCTTACATGATGCTTTACACGATTCTTTGACGGGTCTAGCCAATCGCATCTTGTTTATGGACCGCTTAGGACACGCCATCCAGTTGTCTAAACGACATGGGAATTACAGTTTCGCCGTTCTGTTTATCGATCTCGATCGCTTTAAGGTGATCAACGACAGTTTAGGGCACATGGCTGGCGATCAGCTTTTAATGGCAATCGCTGAACGCTTGGGTGAGTGTTTACGACCGGGTGATACATTTGCTCGTCTCGGTGGAGATGAGTTTGTGATTTTGCTAGACGATATTCAAGAGGATGAAGACGCTACTGAGATTGCTGAGGGTGTACAACAGGCACTCAAGCATCCTTTTCATTTAGATGCCCAGGAGATTTTTGCAACCGCTAGTATTGGTATCATTCTCGGTACAGCGCGTTATGAGCGACCGGAAGACCTGTTGAGAGATGCGGATACGGCAATGTATCGTGCAAAGGCGCTGGGTCGAGCTCGCCATCAAGTGTTCGACCCCTCAATGCATGATTCTGCAGTAGCGCTACTGCATATAGAAAATGATATGCGGCGAGCGCTGCAGAATCAGGAATTTCAGCTTTATTATCAACCGATTGTGTCGATCAGAAATGACAGAATCAACGGGTTTGAAGCGTTGATTCGATGGCAGCACCCGAAGCGCGGCTTGATTATGCCATCCGAGTTCATTCCAATCGCCGAAGAGACTGGATTGATTATTCCTCTCGGCTCGTGGGTTATGCGAGAAGCCTGCCGTCAAATGCGGGAATGGCAGATTCAGTTTCCGACGAATCCACCCCTTACTATCAGTGTTAATGTTTCCAGTAAACAGTTCTCTCAACCGAACTTAGTGGACCAAGTTCAGGGAATTTTGCAAGAAACAGGACTCAGTGCTCAGTGCTTAAAGCTAGAAATTACAGAGAGTACGGTGATGGAAAATGCGGATGCAGCGGTCGCAATGCTTCAAAAACTAAGAGACTTGGGACTTCATCTCTCGATCGATGATTTCGGAACAGGATATTCCTCCTTGGGCTATTTACACCGCTTTCCAGTGGATACGTTGAAGATTGATCGCTCCTTCATCACCCATGTAGAAGACGATTTAGAAAAAATGGAAATTATTCGCACTGTGGTTACCTTAGCCTGGAATTTGGGGATGGATGTGGTCGCCGAGGGTGTAGAGACGAAGAAACAGTTAGCTCAACTGAAGGTGTTGAGATGTGAGAATGGGCAAGGCTACATTTTCTCCCGACCCCTCAATCGTGCGGCTGTCGCTGCTCTTCTTGGAGAAAAAGGGGACCTGACTTCGGGTGACGTGAGTCAGCTTGGAGAGGCACTGCCGTAACTAATAGACCGTTTTTTGATAGAGCATTTTGTCGCCTTGCTCTCGGCTTTGGAGAGACCCGAAAGCTAGAAAGACTAGAGCTTTTTCCTGTAGGCTGAAATCGGCGAAAAGATGCCCCTTTTTTGACAGGGCTGTCTCTTGAACTCATGAAGTATAAGAGGAGGTCTCTGCTGAATGAGGAAGCTACAACGGTACTGTCAACTTAACCGAGTGCGTCCAAAATTAAGCACAATAATTCCTCAATCGTCAGCCTTGCTCAGTGTTACGCAGCAGATCTCACGCAAGTGACTTCTTGCCAATCTTCAAATCGTTGGCGCAGTTGTTCTCGGTATCGTTTTGCACTCAGTTCATGTTGCTTCGGGTGAAAGTGCCCTCGAATCGGTCCAAATGCTGATAGAAATCGTTGCGCTTGTCCTGGGGATTTGAATCGCCGCATTCGCCTTTCTCTGACTCGTGTCGGCTGATGTGAGTTTTCGACTCGATTGTTCAATCCCTGATGCTGTCGATGCTCCACCGTCTTCATCATTCGTTTTCTTGCCGCTTCGTAGCTCTTCAGCTTATCGGTGACAATCACCCGTGGGATGAAGCCTTGCTTTTTCAGCAGTTTGCGAAAGAACCGCTTGGCTGCCTTTGTGTCCTGATACCGTTGGAGCAGCACATCTAGCACGTTCCCTTCAGAATCCACGGCTCGCCACAAGTAGTATTACTGTCTCTTGTTGCCTCTGGCACACGCGCAGCGGGTTCGTCACCACCACCTCATCAAGATGCCATTTATCAGCGATGAACGGGCGTTTCCGTCGCAGTTGATTGGCGTACTGCTGCCCGAATTTCTGACACCACTCTCGAATCGCTTCGTAGGTCACCTCAATCCCGCGATACAGCATCATTTTCTCGATGTCTTGGTAGCTCAAGGGAAACGTATAGTAGAGCCAGACACAGTAGCTGATGATTTCGCAGGGGAATCGATGACGAGAGTACATGAGCAGAACGTCGCGAACAGAGTTGAACCAGTACGATTATTCTACGTTCGGGTTAACCTGACAATACCGGCGAATCACCACGAATTCCAGAAGATGTGAAACGTTTTTTGGAAGATCGTGAAAAGGCACAGTAAAACTTCAATCAAATCGATAATTGAAAATGAGGGCTTGAAAGCGAGGTTGAACCTGTAATGACGGCAACTATTCCAAAACCATCAGGACAATCAACAGAGCAACGGTTCGTCAGAACTGGAGTGAGTTGGGAGGACTTCAAAGCGATTCAGCAAGGTTTCGCCAATTCGCCTAGTGTTCGTTTGTTTTATTTCCGTGGGGAGCTTGAGATTTTGGGCACGTCGCCAGAACACGAGATTGTCAAAGGTAATATTGGCTTTCTCGTCGAAGACTATATGCTGGCCGCAGGGCTCGAATTCGTTGCAACTGGTTCTTTCTCTCAAGAGCGTGAGGATGAGGCTGCTGCTCAAGCAGACGAGTCTTACTGCTTTGACGAGCAAAAGTCGATTCCAGATTTAGCGATCGAGGTTGTGATTACGAGTGGAGGTCCGAGCAAACTCAAACGCTACAAAGCCTTAGGTGTGAAAGAGGTTTGGTTTTGGGAAGACGGTGTAATTGAAATTCATTACTTAGAGGGGGATAGTTACAATCGCATCAAACAGAGTCGGCTTCTGCCAAACCTAAATACTGACCATCTGGCAATGTGTGCTGCGATCCCCTCTCGTCCCGAAGCTGTTCGACAGTTCAGAGCCAAAACTCAGGAGGTGTAATGTCGATGCTGTTTAGCCATGAGGCAAGAAAACGGCAGCTTGGCGACTTGCTCTGTAATAGAACGAGTCCGATCACCTGCGATGAACTCTTGCCGCCACTGCTGAACTTCGCCCTAGACACTCTTAACGAACTAGAGAAAATCGATTGCTGCTTTGATTTATCCCATTCAGAAACCCTAGATTCATCCGGAGTTGATGTCCTGATCAGAGATATTCGATTAGCGTTTTCCCTTGCCATTCGATGCTTACACCAAATTCGGACAGCCGATGAACACGCCCACGCTACAACCTGACCAGCAACAAGAGCCTGACCAGCAACAAGAATCAGCTAAAAGTGCTGCACAAGATGAAAGCGATCTCATCCAGACCTTCTGGACGCGCACTTATTTCATCGTGGGTGGCACGACTCTAATCGGGGGGGTGTTTTTCAGTGGGATTTGGTCAGTTGGGCTAGTCTTTCTGTCGTACATCCTCAATAAAGTCGATGGTGGAGTCCAACAGCGCAAGCTTGAAGCAATTCAGCGCATTGCAGACCAGATCGAAGCTCGTTTTCCAGATGCCAAAATCACGCTTCAGATTCCGATCGCGGAGGCTCCCCGTCCCCTCGAAATGTTTATTGAGTTGCCAGAGAAACGGTTCTTTCTAATTTCCGTTCGAGCGCCGGGAATGGGCAAAGTCTTTTACAATGAACAGCACGAAGCCATTTGCTTTCAGCGTAAGGGCAGAAGCGGCGTAACCCGCTACAAAAAACCAGATCTAATCGAGCAGGCAAAGGAGAATGAGCACTGGATTCGGAAAAATCGACGAGACTTGTTCGGAGGAAGCTCTAGAGATGCGCGGCGCACCGCCGTTCGCGTCTTAGTGTTTGCCAAACCGACACAACTCAAATCAATTCCCGAACATCTGTACGATAATGTAGCCAGTTTGAAAGTCCCCTACATTCGGAATAGCAAAGGGACGATTTACATTCTTTTAGAGGAGCAATTATGCGATTTTCTAGCGAATAAACCCCTTTAAACCTCAAAACCCCCTGTCGATGGATCGACGGAGGAATTTTTGAAGCGATTCAATTACTCGAACCTGGAACTGTGGTAATTACTTTTGGTTTAGCCGCCAAATAGCCCAGTTATTGGACTCCGATGTCTTTATGCTACCTTACAGAACGCAAAATGTCACATTGGGGCTGAAATCTAGTTATAGTCTGTCTTTCAACGATCTTACTTTATCTAAGTTTCATATCCAGATAGCTAGCAGCCGCACCGAGCGGTGATATTACTCAGTTCCTCTCAAAACCACTTCATGAGAGGAATTTATGGTATTAACTCAGCGAAAATCAGCAATGCTGGCGGTAGCCGTGTCCAAGAAGCCGCCGAAGTCAGCGAAACGAACAGCCCAGCCGAAGAACTTGGCTCAACTAGACTTGCTGGGAGGTGTGCAATGAGCCGTTTCTCAGCAAGTTTTTTTGCAGAATTTAGACAATCTGCAATTCCAGATCGACTCGCCTTCGTCAATGTTTCCTGGATCAATGGAAACGCGGCGGTGCAAATGCTCACCGAACACGCGATCTCAATCTCTCAAACTGTAACCAGCTTTGTGGGAGTCCAGGCACAACGAATTCTGAACAAATACGCTTTTGCCGCCGATGGAGGCTGGGTTGCCTTTGGTTGCACGATAGACGGCACAACCGCCGCAGTGCCCTACTTCAAGCCGACAAATCCGCGCCAGGCTAGGGAATTCAAGGGTTTTGGTGAAGTTCCAAGGATTAAAACCGTTAAATATGAGACCCCGCAAGGATTGCAAGCGACTCCGCTTCTGCCTCGAGTGGACGATGAAACCGCCCAGGAAATCTATGCTCGCTACAACGCGACTCCGCTAGAGGGTGAGACATTTTGGGCGGTGGTTTGGCGGTGCAACCTGCCGGTTGCTATCACCGAAGGGCTGAAAAAAGCGCTTTGCCTGATTGCTCATGGGAGACCAGCGATCGCACTGCGGGGCATTTGCAACTGGCATCGCAAGGGTGAAACTGCTTTACACCCTGAAATCGCACACTTTGCTACTGAAAATCGGAGATTCTACATTGTTTTTGACCAAGACGAGAAGTTCACCACGCAGAAAGCCGTTCGCACACAAATTCTAAAACTGGGTGCTGCATTGAAGAAAACCAACGCTCAAGTCTTTGTCAGCGTTTGGGACAGAGCGCGGGGCAAGGGCATCGACGATGCAATTTTTTCTTTGGGAATTCACGCTCAAGCTTGGCTGCAAGCAGTCTTTGAGGATGCTTTAGATCTTAAAACATACAAACGAGATGCTTGGACACTCAAAGCGATCGACATGATTGCCAGGCTGAATGCCCTGACTTATCCGATCGAACGCGCAACCGCTGGCGAATATTTACCACCCTTGCCAGCGTTGCAGCCCGGAAAGGTTCACGCGATCGACGCGTCGATGAACGCCGGAAAAACGGTGCGAATTGGCGAAGACTGGGTGAAAGCTGCGATCTCTCTCGGCTGGAATTGCCTGGTTTTGACTCCGATTAATAATTTGGGTAAACAAGCTGCACACGATTGGAACCTGCCGCATATTCACAACTACGGAACCAAGCCCGACGAACAGCAAGCCCTTTGGGCAGACGTTTCGTACTCTCATGGAATCGTCTTGTGTCCGGATTCCCTACACCGACTGCCGGACTGGTTTTGGAGTCGCCCAACCCTACTGATTCTGGATGAGGCAAATCAGGTGATCGACCATCTCGCAGGGGGCGACACCTTGGGGAGTCGCTACAGTCTGATTCTTGAAAAGTTTGCAGCGGCGGCACGTCACGCGATCGAGACTGGTGCGATCGCGCTATCGGAAGACGGATTACCAGATCGTGCCGTCGATTTTATGAAGTCGATTTCTGCGAGTAACGAAGTTCGGGCGTTTCGGCACCGAAAACAAGGAATCCCCTGGAATTGCAAAGTGTTTGCAGGCCAAGCCAGTGGCTACCGAGCGAGATTCTTGCAGGCAGTTCAGCAGGGTCAGCGACTGCTCTTCGTAACCACCTCCCAGGATGAGGCAGAGCGACTAGAGCGAGCCTTACTGAAACAACACCCGGATAAAAAAGTGGTTCGGATTGACTCAACCACGAATGAACAAGGGCAGTTTACAGGCTTCTTTGAGCAGCCAAACCCCTGGCTGCGATCGAATCAGCCAGACGTTTTGATTCTCAGCCCCAGCGCCAAATCTGGGGTCTCAATCGAGGGCAATTTTTCCATTCAGGACGCTTACTTCAACTCGGTTTGGGGCTATTTTTCAGCTTTAGCAACGGATACTCACTGGCAACTGCTGGGGCGATATCGTCCTCCAGTGGATCGGTTCATCTTTGTGCCTGACTTTATTTTGTCAAACGGCGATGAGTCACTGCTAAACCCACGAGCAATCAAGCGGCGACTGGGTTCAAATTCCAAGTCGATCGCGGGAGTCTACGATCTGGATTCATTGCTCGACGAAGATAATCGTTCTGAACTTCAAGCGACGATCGAGGCGGCGGTGTTGGACTATTTGGCACTCTCCAAATCCGTGTCTGGCATCCAGAAGTCGATCGCTCATGCCGCTCTCGTGGAGCGACTGAAGAAAGCCGGATACGATTGCAAAGTCGAACGACTCGGCAAAGACGCAATGACGGTTGAGCTTTGGCGTGACATCAAAGAAGAGCTTTGGCGCGAACAAGCATCGGAGCTGGCAATGGCAACGATTAAACCAGACCATACGAAAGCGTGGGCGCTCAAGCAACTGGACGGCTTGGATGTGAGTCTAGAGATCCGTATTCTGGCCCAAAAGGTGTTGTGGCGCGAGGAATTTCCTGGCGTGAGTTTTGATGACCCAGAGGAATGCTACCAAGCGTTGTGCAAAGAGAACGGAGCCATGCGACGCGGAGTTTTGATGCAAGCAAAGGCTGAGAATCTGGATGCCACAAAAGAATCCGAGCGGAAGGCGGTTGAAGCCGTGCTGAAGGGCAATATCCGAGCACTTCACCGCTTGCCTAAAGAATATGCTAGATCGCTTCTAATCGCCAAATCAGGCGTTTTAGAATTGCTCGACGGCGAAATCTATAGCAACGCCGATCCGCGCTGTCGCCAGGTCAAGCAGTGGGCACTCCGCTTCAAAAATGAAATCTCTTATTGGCTCCGATTGCATGTTAACGAAGAACAGACCGAGATCGACATTTGCCATCGACTTCTAAAAAAGGTGGGACTTGAGCGAAATCGGCGGGATCGTCCTGGTGCAGTCCGCTTAGTTGATCGCCCCGGAAAGCGGGGGGAGAATTCTGAGCGGTTTTCGATCAACCTCAACTTCAATCCAGTTCGCACCCGTCTTCTGGCAGCAGCAAGGCGTAAGCTTTTAGAGTCGGTTACGCCAATCTGCAATATGGGTCAAGATCCCAATATCGAAATCAACGTAACGGAAACAGAAACTTTCACCAGAAAAACCGACTGGCTCGATCCAGAGACTCTCGCTGATATTCGGTCTCTCTGGGACGAAGCGCAATCTCCTGAAGAAAGAGAGGCAATTCGGCAAGCTATCCCGATTGAGGTTTTGGAGCGGGTACACACATCTGATGCCGTGAAGCAGATCGCATAGTTTTGATTATCCAGGGCCTCAAATCCTGCCTAAGTTCTCGCAATTATTATGAACATTAGAGATGCAAAGGTTGAGAATCCATCCTCAACTATCACTGTTCAGGTGGTACCACATGAGGGCATTGTCAACTTAAGCGGAGATGTTCAAAATCAAGCACAACCATCCCTCAATCGTCAGGTTCGCTCAATTTACGCAGCCGATTTTAGCCCAGCGACTTCTCGCCAATCTTCAAATCGTTGGCGCA
>JAESFQ010000149.1_pt1 | contig 25026 bp, 25 predicted proteins | sample 9269431 | NCBI WGS metagenome assembly JAESFQ01 (sample SAMN14502588, study PRJNA617103) | algae metagenome | isolation source: Plectolyngbya sp. WJT66-NPBG17 and co-occurring heterotrophs from well... | place: USA: Mojave Desert, Joshua Tree National Park, California | collected 2006-08-06 | reverse complement strand
GGAGTCGTACGTACCAGATAAGACTTAAGTCGACCATCATACAGCACCAGACGGAAACAATCAACGAAGCGAAGACGAAGCGAAACGAATGATAAGCCTATAGCGGCACCGCGAGAAAACTGGGCTGTGTTAGTCAATCTCACATCAAACCTTGGGGAAGGAGGACTTACGCAAAGACCCAATTTAACAAACAGTGGTAGTAGTACTATTCGAACTCGGGTCAGTTATGTGAAGATCTCAAGGTGAGTGTGAGAATGACCGCTGGGCCATTGGATCTGGATGACTTGATGAAGAAAGCTGGTGTTCGACAGCTCAATTACCCTCGATTTTTGAGGCCTAGAGCTTTGAGCAAAACCTGAACGACAAGCTAATATTTCGATGTTGAGTATCGCCGTGCTGAAGCCGGCGGTGATGGTGGTGAGAACCACGGCGGTGAGGGCGCGCTCCCGAGCTGAGGCGACACGATGAAAAGCAGGAATGTCTAGCAATACCATTACTCAACACACAGACTCAGGAGAGGGAACGAGTTTTGACATGAAGATCGAAAACGAACAAGTAACATGACGAGAAGAGCACCAGCAGTGCTGGAAGACGTGATGAAAGATGATCATGTACAACACAGGAATAAAAGAAGCGATGCGAGGTATCGAAGCGTGACAAAGAAAGGATACACCCTCTTGAATGCTAGAGTCGATGAAGTCACGGAACATTTCCAGGCAATCTGCATGACACTCCGGATGCGGAGGAGTCAGGGGCAAAGACAAGCCACGTCGGATACAAGACATCAATACTCGTTACATCGATGATGCAGGCGATGGAAACGGACCATGTAAGCCTTGTGGAGACCCAACAGGGAGACGATGGCAGAAAATGTCGTCGAAGCGTGGAGGTTTGATGTTCGGAAGAATGGGGCCATGTGCCGGTGCTTTGCTTGTTCGGGCATGCCGTGGGGCCTTTGGCAGCTTCAAGCCTCTCCGACTCCATGTCCACAACACCAACCCGTACCCGACCCTCATGGCGCCATCGAGGGGTCTGAGAGTACCTGGTGTGCTGCGCGTCGTCTCACGATATGTATGCATGAGTCGCAGTCTGTCTGCGGCTTGTCGCAGCTCCCTCTCGCTTTCGACAGACAGGGCAGTGCCTTTCCCGAACCACACGCTACGTCTTCGACCACGAGATGCCTTCAGTAGCTTCCCGAGAGGCTCTGCTCTGCGATATACGACTCAAAGCATCGCCCGAAACTACTCCTCGTTCACGGAGAAGCTCGCCGATCCCGCAAACAAGCTGCAGAGCTACGTCTCCCGCAGCGGCGACCCGTATCTCAACCTCTCTATCGAAGACCACATCCTTCGCAAGAGCCCTGCCGACAGCACTGTCCTCTTCCTATATGTGAACAGACCTTGCGTCGTCATCGGCCGTAACCAGAATCCATGGACGGAGGTCAATCTGGGCATCCTCGACGCCGCACGCGGGGCACACGACGCCAAAGACAGCGAGCCCCCGGCCATCGGTACCGTCGACCTTGTCCGGCGCCGCTCAGGTGGAGGCACCGTCTTCCATGATGAGGGCAACCTCAACTGGAGCATAACGTGTCCCCGCGGCCACTTCACACGCGACAAGCACGCCGAGATGGTCGTTCGCGCCTTGAGAAGGCTGGGCATCGACCGCGCCAGAGTCAACGAGCGACACGACATTGTCCTTGATCAAGGGCACGAGAGACGCCCGGCTGACCCTCAAAATACGCATTGCACGCCCTACACCACCGATGGAGGTGGGCCACGGCCTTTGAAAGTCTCAGGTTCAGCATACAAGCTCACACGCCAGCGCGCCTTACACCACGCGACCACTCTGCTGAGCTCTCCGAACCTACACATTATACCACACTACTTGCGGTCTCCCGCAAAAAACCTCATTCAAGCCCAGGGTGTCGAAAGCGTTAGCTCACCTGTGTCCAATATTGGGCTTGACGTGGAAACATTCCAAACACGTCTGCAAAACGAGTTTGCGTCAACGTATGCCGACTTGGGAACTCCAAGCATCGTGCAAACTGTCGGCGAAGAGCATCTGAACATTCTTGACATCCAGAAAGGTTATGACGAGCTACAGGTGCATTTATAGCCTTCAATCTTCTCGTTGTCGTTGCTAATCTTCATAGACCGACGAGTGGATGTGGTCCCAGACGCCAGCCTTCAGCCTCGTGCTCGACCCAAAGGACGACATCGGCCTTCAGATGAAAGTGCATCATGGCTTGATCAAGAGTTTGGATTTTGAGGATTCCAATCTCCCGGACAACGCTCGAACAGCCCTTCGGACCGCGCTGGTCGGTATGAAGTTGCAGCATGTCTGGAAGTCGAAGACATTTCTGCACATGTGCGACCAACCCCAGGGCAATCAGCTCGGGAATGCAGCGAGGCGACTCAAGGAGCTCCTGCCAGTTCCCGAACTTTTTCAACGCTGAAGCCGGATGTCTGCGATCTTGGGCGACAGGTTTGCTGACACGTCATCTGTGAAGAGTTGGGATGGCCATGGAACATTTATGGATGACCGGTCTCGATATGACACCCTTGGATACTCCACCAGATGGCTTCCTGCAGCTGAAAGAAGATACATCCGTACAAAAGAGCAGATTGAACTCTACTTTCTACTTGCTGTTGTGCTTGCAGTGAGTACGTCTGATCTCGTTTGGCGACTGAGGCCTCGACGACACCGGGTTTTTGATATGCTGCATTCCTGGCACCGCCTCCCACGCCTGCATGTTGCGGTGCATAACAGCACTGTGTCCCGTTTACGTGGTGGAGCCGCTGTTCGTATGTGTGGCGTTTGTCGTCGTGGGCCTGTCGTTGCGCCATATTCCGTACGCGGAAAGAGGAGTCTGGACCTTCTCCAGCGCTGAGCGTTCTCATCATGTGAGGCTTTGTCTTGCTCTTCGCAGCGTTGTATGGTCTAGGGTACGCGACGTTTTACTGAAGGCGTCCTTCAGCATTGCGGGCCGCCGTCGACAGCTGAGTTGTTCTTCTGGGCGGGATCGCCATCGCATTGATCTAGAATCAAGTCTGCCTAGGTGGTCTCCGACCTTGTTGCTTGTATGAATGAATTGCAAAGGTATTTGGCTCGTAGTACCGATACCGCCACGTACGAGGTGGTTACCAGTGCAGTAAGTTGGATTTCCAGAGGCGGAGCAATACCATACTACTCTGAGCAGTATATTGCTGCCCTTTGTCAGAGCGGCAGTGTCGCTCTTTGTCCGTGTCCATGCTTTGATGCTGTTCCGAGAGACTTTGGTTCATCCCAAGGTAGCTCCTCAACCCCATCGTCGGTGTGGTGTGGTCAGGCTCAAGGTTTCCGCCTGTGTAAAGGTAGGCATATATGGCCTTGGCGCGCTGCTGGTTAAGCTTTGTTGTTATGATCGTACTTGTGGGGTTCGCGATTCGAGGAGTCGATTAGAGGTTTCGAAAACTGTAGGCGGATGGTTCTCCGCCGCGGGGTAATTCCAGACTGTAAAGCTGTTCTGAAGCGACATCGAATCTGTACGTGGTCAATGAAGGTAGGCTAAGCTCCTTTCTTACGTCTGCTGAGCGTTCTACCGCGGGCTATAGTCGCGCCTTTGATGGCGGAGAAAGCGGCCTTGGAGGGGCCCCCGAGCCTCATCTCCTTCTGCTAGGGGGGCGAGTAGTGGGATGTAGGAGATCAAATCACGAGGATCCATGAGTGTTATGCGTTTCAGGAGGTCGCCGGCGCGACCCTCGACGTAGAGCGCTCCGCATGAGGCTGCCCAGGTGGTCTTTACGGGCTTGTGCGGCAATGAAGAATGGCAGTATAGTAGACCCATTTGACCACACGGCAAGGAGAAATGTCTGTCAGCATCTGCAGAGCGATGTGAGGGTAAGCAGCGAGGGTCGTAGTGATAGTGTATTATGGAATCTGGTGGGTAGCATGTCCGAGCCTTGCGGACTACCAATTCGCCGCACTAGCGCCAAATCGTCGAAGCAGCACAACAACGAGGTCGTCCAGACGCTGTGTTGCATGTCGCTTTGTGTTCGAGCCCATCAGAGCGCACATGGCATCTCCAGTCAGCCTATGGTGGACTGATAGCTGTAGCTATCTTACTTGTTTCAACTTCATTCTGGATACTCTCACCAAACATCACCATAACTGCACAACACCAAAACAACCTGCTCAACGCAAAATCACGTGTAGAGAACGACATCTGGGCTGCAAAGGGAGCGAAACGAAACCGACCAAGGGCTATTGGGGCTCTGCAACTTTACCTGGGTTGGCGTGGAAAGGGCAATCGACCATGGTTCTTGAAAGGCGCTTGGACAGCACATTCACAAAACTGTCTGCCTTCTCCCCAGTGCGCCTTTAACGCTCGGATTCTCTCCTATAAAATCCAGCACACTACAGCGTAGGACTGGCCTCAACCACCCATAAAAGTGCTATCGAATTACTCCACCCCTTACATCGAACCGTCCCCTACAAGCTACTGAGAGACATGACATACTCGTGCAGCTCCTCCTTTACCACAATGGCCTCGATACGTACAACCTCCGAGTCCTCCGAGTACGCTGGCACAGACCCCTTTGCCGACTTCGATGGCGCATACGACATCTTCGAAGACGAGCGTAATCACAGTGCATCTGAGCTTGAGCCTTCGTGTACTTCATCGGAAGACAGCGAGGACGGCAACGAGCGGTCCCAGCATAGAGACTACGTCGCCGCGGAGACAGGAGAAGGTGCGCGAAGCCATAGACGTGGGGAAGAGAGGGAGGAGCATTCGAGTAGGATGAGGAAGATCAAGAGATGGGTAAGGAGACTACTGAGGTGCTCGTAGGCTTCGGGAAGACTGGGACAATAGGCCATGTAGATACTTGAGGCTTTGCGAACGCATGCAGGCTTACCGAAAGAAGGATTCTGATGGCACTGAGGCTATGATCGAAACAGTAGCTGAGCTCTCAAAGTATCGCCAAGAGCAGCACATCAGCAAATCTTGCTGCGGCGACTTATTAACACCAGCGGGCATTCTGGTGGCATTCTGGTCCCGAATCTTGGCAGGCTGCCGCCCATTCGCCTACCGCGGTTTCAGCCTTCCCTCGCCCACTCGCCATCGCATCACATTTCCTCATCGCAACCGGTCAACGACCTTGTGAACACGGATATGCACCTACATGTACCATTCGTCAGCTTGATCCAATCGCCGCCTTCCACTACCCTTGATGCCTCATGTTTCGAAACACGGACAGGTCATGAAACGGCTGCCACCAGCGTTCGCCGCGTTTCAGGTGAACCGCGCCGCCTCGACAACGCTAACCAGTTTTTGGTTGCTACAGCTGAGGCTGACGCTACGGCTGTGTACATATGATCAACACTGTAGGCGTCGGTCGTGTGTTCATTGCAAAAGCATTATCCAGCTCTCAGCGCAGTGCGCATTTCAATTAATTTTCCTTCTGTATTCTTTCCATTTTCTGCATCATGAGCGGTTACGAACATTCCAGTGCTGGTTCGCTGTATGCATACGATACGATAGATGATTTGGCTTACGAGCCCTTCGACACTAGATTTTCAACATGGGGGTACACGCAGGACCAGCTAAATCCCGTCAGTCACGGCCAAAGCCCCATCCGTACGTCAAGTTGATCACCTGTGTTCCAAAGCAACGTCTTGGTCTAATCTCAACAATAGAGAGTCTAGGACAGTATCCTGGACAGTGGCCTACCACCAACGCAGTACGGCAGCCACCTGTCTCATCGCAATGTTTTTCCGTTGGGAGCTTTTCGTCCGGACTACCAAGCTATCGATCCTCCCACAGTAGTAGCTTCTCTCAGGCACCGCTAAGAGACTCGATGTCGTCGTCGGTATCAGGATACTCGCACACATCTGACTCATCAAGAAATCAGCACTTGTTGCTAGCCGATCATTTGGGCCACGGGCCCGCCGAATCAACCCCTCATATCGCAAGTCCGGTAAGAGAGCCCCGCTCACGGTCTCCCAACGGAAAGTCGAACAAGAAACCAGCTGCGCAAGAGAAAGATTACTTTAAGACGTGTGTCTCAGCAAGTAAGCAATCTCGGCTATGCAGCAAGCAATACAAGTACTTCTGCACCAGCTGCGAGCGACCCTTTGTCGAAAAGGCAGACTGGAAACGACATGAAGAAACCTATCAGGAGCGACCCGAGATGTTTACATGCGATCTCTGCCCTGCCATATATTTTCTCGAAAAAGACTTCACAAAGCATCACGCGCAATCTCATCGATGCAATTCCTGCGCCGACACTACTCAGCGTAGCAAAAGAACGCATGCACTCTCTGCGAAACGAACTCGCATGAAACGGACGGGCTGGGGCTGTGGATTCTGCTGCCATTTCAGCACTGATTGGACTGAGAGATGCGATCATGTCGCACGACACATGGAGAAAGAAGGACTGACAAAGTCGAACTGGTATCACAGCAAAGTCCTCTGCTCTTTACTGCAGAGACCAGCCATATATTACGAGTGGATGCAACTATTTCGTATGCGCCCTGGGCTTACGACTTGCGCTTGGAACCAACATTCAACTGGGCGTGTTGAGGGCTATCCAGAAAGCGACCCTACTCCCCAGCTCCAAGATTACTTGGAGTATTTCACAGCGGATCAAGATGCAGCGACACTGGCGCAGTTAGCTTATAGTAAGATGGTGAAGCATCACGCGCCATCCCAGACGACTGTACCTCCGCCTGTTCCGCCCAAGGACTATCTTGATACGTCGCTGCAAGAGTGGACGAGTGAGATGAACTTATGGGCACAGCTTACCGACTCGGTAGTTGAAGATAATATTCTGCCTACTGGTGTTAGTCGCTTGGAAGGATGGTATCCTTGTCGATGATCACAAAACCAACTCACGGATCGAGCGTAATAATGTATAATAATACTGTCTGACGTATTGTTCACTTGGTTTTACACCACTAGAGAGGTAATGAACAAGGCAGCATACAATCTAGCTCATGTGTCCCGTGATAGTCCATGTCTGTCAAATGAGTGCCACCGCGGTCGATAACATGACTGTCACCACCCATCTAGCTCCTCTCCCTTCGTCTCCAAGCTCGGCGGCTGAACAGGCATACCCTTTTTCAACGCACTCACAAGCGGGTCCCTACTCAGCATCTCCTGTACCTTTTCTTCCTTGCTAACATCCGCTTTGACCCGCTTATACGCCATCCGCGAAGGCTTATCAACAACATCCAGAAACTTCTTTCTCCTTGCTTCTGACCAGGCACTTAGCAGCTTCTTATCATTCGATGCTTGACGTGTGAGGACTCGAATAAGAACTTCAGAAAGCGAAGACGCGTCTGCCATGCCCGATGCGAGACCAAGTCCTGCATACGGGTTCGTCAAATGCGCTGCATCGCCTACGAGACAGACGTGAGAGTCATGGTGATATAGGGATGGTACGAGGCGTTGTTGTGCTTTGTATGGCGCTATGCGAACGACTTCGTACGCTTTTTCGCCATTCGCATCACGCCCTTCATTCGGCATCATAATGCGCAGTTTCTCGTCCAACGTCCTGTGTATATCGTCTTCGGAAAGACCAATTGGTACACCATAACTCACGCGCCATAGTGCTGGTTTGCCATCCATTGCATGGTTGATGCGGCCAATGAGACCGTAGTCCTGCGGATCCAGGATGAAGTTCGCGTCGTAGAAGCCGTGGGCGTGGAAATCGAAGTAGAGATCCGTGGCGACCAGTTGGGCATCGAGGGTTTCGCCTTCTAGACTCATACCGAGATCTTTGCGGATGGTGGAGTGGGCGCCTGAGGCATCGATTAGATAGGCGGCTTCGATGGACTCGTCGCCTAGTTGCAGCGACGAAGCGGTTGGTGTGATTTGGATGCTGATACTGCTTGCTGCTGCCTTGAAGGAAGTAACGCTCGTTCCGATTCGCACTTCCGCTTTGCCATCCAAAGCAGCCAACCGCTTCATGAGAACTTGCTGAAACTTGCCCTGTGGAAGCAAAAGCTGTCCCTTTCCCTTCATCCCCTCACCTGAGTTGTCGAATGTCTTTCCCGCAATTACTCTACTACCATTTTGCACACTCGTCCGGAAACATAGGCCGGAGCTCAAACTTCCCGTCTTCACCAACTCGGGGAGTAAACCTTGGACTTTTGACAAAATGGGATATGTGGGCGGTTGATGGGCCATTGCGCGGGTTGACGTTGGGTCTGGCTGCTGCGGCTCGATGACAATCACTTTGTTGGGGATGTCGGATTGGGCGAGGAGCAAGGCGAGGAAGAGGCCAACACAACCGCCTCCTGCGATCACGATGGGAAGGGATTTCGCATTGGTACCGTTGGTGCCGTTGGCGTGAGAGAAACCGTAGGAAAAGTTGCTAGTATCCTTGGTGTCGTTGGTGTTGTTGGTGCCGTTGGTGTCGACAGTGTCGACGGTATGCTCGCTTGTCGTGACGTTTGTAGTCGCCATCTTTTGGTGTAGAAGTCTTCCAGTATAGAACGCCGAGTGTGTGATTTGTTAGTAAGTGCTATAAGGTGTAGGTGATCTTTGGTGGTCGAGCTCTATACGTGCAGGTAATGTCAGTCTCGAAGTCTTTCAGCAAGAAACCCATCCTGTTAATGCACATATCTATGTACGGCACTTGGCCGGATATGCAATGATGTTCCCGTGGATGTGGTGCTGTCATGGTGGGAGCTGTCGCTCTGCCGCAACGGCCCCGACGTGGGGAACCGGCGGCTTCAGCCTCAGGGTCCATTCAACGTTCACCCTAGAAAACTTCGCCAGACCACCAACACTATGCAATTAGGTATGCACATGCAGATTGAATGCTATCTCATCATTCGTTGAAACTACCTAAATACCTGTAAGATATATATGCGGCTAGCCATCTGTCTGACCTGTATGTTGCTCAACGAACAGCTGTCTACTATCGCTATCACGCTCGGTAGAAGTTCCTCAACCTTTGCGCCAGTTTCCGCGGTGATGGGGCCTGAACGGCTTCTACGGCTCAACCTTTCCATGGGTAGAGAAGCTGAATGCCCTTTTTATCTCCATCAGAGACCGCCTCAGGGTATGGAATGATCTCTGCGTTCGACTCATCAGGCCCCGAGCCGTCCGTGGGACGCCCGTTTTTCCAGCGTACGAGAGGTAGATCCCTGACCCCACCTAGTGGAGCTGCCGCAAACGCACCAGAGTGATACTGCATGATGGAATCGTGGTCGTAAGGCTTACCATGGGTCTGGAAGTGGCCTTCGCCCATGTCGGTCGTGAAGTCGAACGGCGACGCCCAATCGACGTCGTGTGTGAAACCTAGGTAATTCGACTTGCACACGTCGTCGATCGTGAACCCCCAATTGCCTCTGTCGACCTTCTCTTTGGCTACCTCGTATCCCTTGAGTTTGGAGCAGTCAAAGTTGACATGTTCGTCCCCTGCACCTGTCAGCCAAAATGAAAAAGACGGTAAAACAATTGTAAGTTACGGTCGTCGCGCTGATGCTCGTGTTCCAAGCCGAGGACGTGACCCATCTCGTGAACGACGTTCAGAACTATGTTCCTATATAGAGCAGGCATAATTGCGATGGCTAAGCGATTGCGATTAGGACGAGGGTCACTAAAGTTAGGAGAAAGCTGTTAATAAGCGGCTGGTAGGTAAGGCCCTTTGTGACGACTTTGACTTACGTGCTCTCATCCAGATATCCAACGGTTGAATGGCTGTAACCAAACTTTGAAAGCTCAATCACAAGTGTGCCTTTAGGAACCAAGGGGTTCCATCCCCAGTTTGGCTTGTTCTGGTCTGTATAACAGCGGGGATGGTGGTTGGTGGCATGGTCATGGTAGTGACGAAAACCATCGAAACGATGTTGGTTTCTCGAACCGGAGCCCAACTTGTTTTGCCAAAAGATATATGCGTCAATCACTAAAATTGACAAAGTGAGTAGACGCGAGTCTTGCAATGCAAGCTATGACAACAGCCATCACTTACCGATGTCCCTGAGTTCTTGAAAGTCCCTATGAGTGGAAAAGCAGTAGTGAATATACACCAGCTTACCCAACGGCTGGTAGTTAGGCCAAACGATAGTGTCTTTCGTGCGCGCACCAATTATGGTGTTCCAGCCCTTGCCTCCATCGTTCTCGATACCATGGCCGTTCGCTTGCAGCTCGGCGATATAGTCTGCGACTAACGAGCTATTGGTGAGACGAGGGTTTTTGAAAGGGAACATGCATGCCGAAATCAGTGTCGCACATACATTGGCGACGAGAAGTAGTGACAGCCTCATATTGTACGTGGTGAAGTTGAACCAATTGAGAGTAGAGAGTATGCGAGGTGACAGAGGAGAAGCACAAGCGAGTTGATATAGGCGAGGACTGGCGGTTAGCGCGACCAGTTCGTAAATGAAACAGTGATCGACGGAATGTGAGAGTACAAGAGCAAACGCTCTCAAGGAAAGCTTTGACAAGTATAGAGTCATAATAGTGGGCTAGCCAAAGTGAGAAGCACATAAAGGGAGTAAGTATGTTGGAAAATTGGGCTCAGTGAAGTCTGCTGTCTCTCAAAATCATACCATTTCATGACGCCTAAGTGGGAACACGAATGATAGATTTCGCAAATGGCCGAAGTGCCCACCTGTCGACCTTGTGACCTATTTCTGCGCGATCGCAATATCAGCAACCATACGAATCTTATGCGCTCCATCCTCAACCTTGAGCCACTCGCAGCCACGCAGCTCTTCCACAATGGAGTCCAAAGCCTCATCCCAATGATCTTCATCACGCTGCTGCCAGCCACCGACTGGCGTACCCAAGAAGGTCCACGCAATAGTTGCCCATCGCCTCAGATCAGTGCCGAGGTTCAGATAGGCTTCCTTCTGCACGAAACTGACGTTCCTCCAGCCTGCGTCCTTGGTGACTTGTTCGATCCTGTCCTTTTTGTACCAGCTTTTGCTGAGGAATGGCGGCAGTGGCTCCTCGGCGCCGCGTGTTTTATGGTGTGCGTTCTCGAGCGCGACGTGCCAGGGCATCTCTTTCCAAACTGCGATGACGCCCGTGCCCCCTGGCTTCAGGATACGCAGTATTTGCACGGCGGCGCCAACGTCGTCGGGAAGACCTGCAAAGACAAAGTTGGTGATGGACAAATCGAAGGTGTTTTCCGCGAAGGTGAGACTGCATGCGTCCATGGTATCGACTTTGACGGGCCACGAGGGGTTCTCGGTAAGCTTGGCCTGTATTTGAGCGAGGAACATGGGATTCACGTCGGTGGCATGAATCTTGAGGCCCGTTGGTGAGTCGCTTTCCATCATCGCCATTGTCACTGCGCCGTAGCCGCAGCCGTTGTCGTGAACCACTGACGATGCAGTCAACGGCGGGAGATCGTCCAAAAGCTGACGAGCAATTGCATCGCTTACATCGCCTTGAAGTTCCTGGAGGAGAGCGCCATCGAAATCCAACGCCTGTTTCGGCTTGAAGGGAGCGGCCATGGTAGCTGAAGTGCTTTGTGGGTGAGAAACAATACTGGGTTATGTCTGTATGTAGATCCTGCGAGAGAACTTGAGATAGAAGGGTAGAACTCTGGTGCACGAGTAGCCACATGTTCATATAGTGAAGTCGGAGACTTTATCGTGCCTCTAGCAGGGCGTGTTCGTAAAGTGTCCGAAGTTGATTTTTGTCATTGGGTGGAAGGGATTGCAACTGCGGAAGGATCCTTCGGCACAGTGATGCTGTCGGAGGCCTTGCAGTAGTTGGCCTGCATAGGGCATGTATCCATCCGATACCGTTGTGATAGAACAACGCCGCTGATATTAACCTTAGGTCGGATGAGTGTTTCTGTTGTAACCGTGGGCTAAATGGTTCGAGGAAGATAATGGATAGACGGGTATGCATAGGCCCAAAAAGCGGATAATCCAAGCAGTACATGTACGTCGCAACTGAAGAGCAAGACTTGGCCAAACTTTGATCTTTGAGGCAGTTAAGTGTCTCAAACACCACCGCTTACGAGGTCTTTGGATCCCGCTTTTGGCTAATCATTCTCGGGAGAAGACCCAGTCTGAGGACGCGAAAAGTGAGCGAAGCGTAGATGATTGTAATAGCCGAGTAGAACAGAGGTTTGTAGTACTTCATCATGAATAACGTGGTCAGCCTTGGCCTGTTTGAGCGTGAGTGCAGTTGATGTCTGGGAGGCTCGGCTACCCCGCGAATGCGTGTGGGCGGTCGCTGATGGCTTAATGGATGTAAGGCAAGGAGCACAAGGAACTCGGCTTTCTAGGTCACATACAAAGGCATGCGGCTCTTTGCATGCGCTTCGGAGATGGTAATGGTGATGGTGATGGTGTAGAGGCATGCGTCGGTCTGGATGGGACGGCAGATGAACTGTGGCTAGTGACGTACGCCACTCGTCGACGGCGTGGGCCGAAACAAACCATAGAACGGGACACGAAGTGCCAAGTCGAGACATTGACGAATGCTCCCCCAGAATCCTAATCGCTTCTTTCTTCCCCGGATTGAGTCTCGTTCATGAGGTAGCGACTGCATTACGCGTCTTTCAAGATGTCTGCGCCAACGACATCTGACCCCATACAACAAAGTGGTAGGTGAGCTTGCAGCTTTCGGAGGTGCCAGTAAACTCCGCTTCCTCGTCGCGGTTGGTCTTGGGGCGCCGGGAAATTACAGGCTGACAAGTAACGACAGGTACTTTGTCCAAGTCGCAGAAAAAGAAAAACAAGAAGAGGACTGCGGCTACGAACAGGTCGGGGGAGGCGGATGGAGTGAATGGGGACCACTCTAAGAGCGACGCTGAGGACCACGAGGAGGATGCCGACGGTGCGAGCGAGCAGACTGTATGAAGTCCACGGGAATTTCTCATGCTTCCACAGTTACTAATGCCGTCAATGCAGAAGCCCGCCGCGCATTCGCCTGACCCAGACGCCGACGACGTAGACGACGAACAACCGCCGCTGTCTCCTACGTTACAGACAAACGGTACTCCACACCACAGCATTTCCTCGGCAATCGCTTTGGGGCTGGCGCGCTCACGCTCGCAACAAGGAATCTCTGCGTCGCCGCCGCCTCCGTCAGACGCCAGCGCACGACTAGACGCGATAGCGAAGGAGCGCGATGCGCTACGCCAGGAAGTCACGGAACTGAGGAAAAGTCTTGAGCATGTACAAACAAAGCAGAGTACGGGAGTATCCGAAGAATCACATGCGAATCATGAAGAAGAGTTACGAAGTTTGCGCGAGGAGTTGGACGAAGCAAATGAGGGCAAGGAACACTTTGAGACACAATACAAGAACTTGTTGGGCAGAGTCAACACGATCAAAACAAGTCTGGGCGATCGGCTAAAGGCCGATGCGGTAGGTGATCCAAGAAATCTGCAAAATTCGTAGTACTGACCATATGCAGGCCAGGATCGAGGAGTTCCAATTGCAAATTGCCGACCTCGAGGAACAGACGCGCGAGCTACAAGAGAACAACAACAGCCTCACCGAGGAGCTCGCAAAGCTACGGCAAGAAAAGGAAGCCCAGACATCCGAGATCGAGACACTACGAAGCAGGTCGAACCTTTCACAACAAAACTGGATCAAGGAACGCGACGAGCTGATCTCGCGAGAAGCATACGCAAGGGAGGAGTTTGAGAACGCCAAACAAGCCATGCAAGACTGGGAAGTCTTGGCCATGAACGAACGATCGCTGCGCGAGAACCTAGCTGAAAAGGACGCCGAGTTGCGAGATCAACTAGAGTCTATGAGGGAAGAGTACGAACGCGCTGCTAGAGATCGAGACACCAACAACCAAGCTGTGGAAGGGTTGCAGAAAGCGCTGCACGAAGTACAAAATCGTGAGTGCTATCTACTCACGTCATGAAACGTAGCTGATTGACTATGTGCAGTGCGAAAAGCAGAACTTAAAAAGTCCGTCGAGACCTACGAAGCGCAAATCAACGATCTACGTAAACAGGTCCAGGCTGCCGAATCAGCATCAAACGCCGCAAAAGCAACACTCGAGTCAACCCAGAAAGAGCTCGAGCGAGCCCTGCCCTTCGAGAAAGAGGTCAAGGAGAAGAACCTGCTCATCGGCAAATTAAGACACGAGGCAGTAACACTCAACGAACACCTCACCAAAGCACTAAGGATACTGAAAAAGGGACGGCCTGAAGACAATGTGGATCGGCAAATCATTACGAATTACTTTTTGCATTTCCTGAGCATAGATCGGAGTGATCCTAAGAAATTCGAAGCTCTGCAGCTGATATCTGCGCTGCTGGGCTGGACGGATGGTAAGGCTTCTGTCATGAACATGGCTTTGTATTTGCTAACGATGTGGGCAGAGCAAAAAGAGCAAGCAGGCCTTGCTCGCCCTGGTACATCTTCCAGTTCGACCGGTCTTCGCATTCCGTTATCATCACCATTTAGACGAACGCCGTCGACCCAATCGCTCAGCGCGGCGGCAGCAGACCCCATGCTTATGGCCAGTAGCTCCAGCAACAAAGAATCGCTGGCGGAGCTGTGGCAAGACTTCTTGGAGCGCGAGGCAGCAGAAGGGAAAGGTGATGCGCCAAGGAGAGGGAGCACCGTCAGTCCACCGCCGAGAACGGAGAGCGGGCTAGGGCTCAGCGAGAAGAGGTAATGGAATGGGAGGAGTGCAATCATAAGACGTCAAGTCTGCGTGGGACTTGAATGCAATAGAACTCGGGTGCTTCAGACACCTGGAACTGCCTGATCGAGTCCTCATCTGCCTATAGTGTAAACCGTAATACTCGCCCCCGATGTCATGTTGTTACATTTTCCATGCACAAGTATCCCCAACGCCCATGCCGCATTTATGTGCAATCATGTACAAGGGCATTCTGTTTGCCTGCCGCGAATCTTGACCTACAGTCTCTCCTGTCCTGTCACATCATCTCTTCCAGCCTGTGTGCTTCAATATCTGCTCTTCCTTCTCCTTTCTTGGGTCAGGTTGCATGGTTCGCATTCTTCGGGCCTCGTCGCGCTTTTCTCGTGCCATTTGCTTGACTTGCTTGTCAGTTGGTCGGCGGATGGCCCAGTTGAGCTGGCCGAAGATGTTGGTCTTGATGGCTGTGACATCTGTTAGCTGGTATTCCTTTCCATGCCAGGTAGATAGAGTCTGACCATCCACGCAGTAAGGACACAATATATGCAGCCGCTTGACTCTGCCACACCCAGAACATGTGTTTAGCGAAGTCACATCCTTGAGGCCCTTGCCCGCCATGAACCGTTGTCGCTTCTTGCGGTAGGACGTCTTCTTCTTGGGCACCGCGTTGAGTATACCATCCCAGATATCGGCTAGCGACGGTATCGCCGGAAGTGATAGTGATGGTATCGCAAGTGCGCCGAATGGTGTGGTGAGTGCTCCGAATGGTTGTGATAGGCGTTGCAGGAAAGGCGTGTTCAGGACAGGTCGCATGGGGCCATTGAGGCCGGGCAGCAGTGTCTGCCATATCGGAGGAAGCGGCCGGGTGAGAGCCATGGCTGGGGACGGTGGGGCGTACGGCGACCGGGAGTACGTAGGGCCGCGATATGGCGATGGCGGTGATGGTGTTGTAAAATGTGTCTGTACCCCAGTCGGAGCTTGCAGGCCGCGCCTTGCCGCCCAGGGACTAGCGTGCTTTCGCTTCTTAGCTGGCCCCTTTCCCGCGCCTGCATCTCGACGACAAAGTCGCCAGCGCAGCGACCCTGACTGTTTACTCTATTACGACGACACCTCGTACCCTTTTTCTCCCCCCAATCCCAAACCAAATCCTCACCCCCATCCCTCCATCACCCACACACCCGGATTCGAGGCTCACATCACTCACAATGGCTGCTCCATACAACCAGAACCAGACGCAGCCCATCTTCCCGGACAGCTATGTCGGTTTCGACAGCATCACCAAGCAGATTGAGAGGAAGTCGGTGAAGCGGGGCTTTCAGTTCAATGTCATTTGCGTTGGTAGGCATTGCTATTTACTGTGTCTCTAAATTGCAGCTAACGAGTACCGCAGGACAGACTGGTCTCGGCAAGTCGACGCTCATCAACACCCTCTTCGCCTCGCACCTCATGGACAGCAAGGGCCGCTTCCAGCCCGACGAGGAGGTGCGCAGCACCACCAACATCCACCCAGTGTCACACATCATCGAAGAAAACGGCGTACGTCTGCGCCTCAACATTGTCGACACGCCCGGTTACGGCGACCTGATCAACAACGAGCGCTGCTGGGACCCAATCGTCAAGTACATCAAGGACCAGCACAGCGCCTACCTCCGCAAGGAGCTCACAGCCCAGCGTGAGAGGTACCTCCAGGACACGCGCATTCACTGCTGCCTCTTCTTCATCCAGCCATCTGGCCACGCGCTCAAGCCCATTGACATTGTTGTGCTCAAGAAGCTGAGCGAGTTCGTCAACGTCGTGCCCGTCATTGCCAAGAGCGACAGCTTGACCTTGGAGGAGCGTGCCGAGTTCAAGCACAGGATAAAGGAGGAGTTCCAGTTCCACAACCTGCGCATGTACCCGTACGACAACGAGGAGGATGACAATGAGGAAGTCCAGGCAAAGCAGGCTATTAAGGTAAGATTCTGCTCAAGCCCAGCGTGATTGGGCAGCAGCTGACGTACAATAGGAACTCCTTCCCTTTGCCGTTGTCGGCTCTGAGAGGACTGTCGTTGTCAACGGCAGGAACGTCCGTGGTCGCCAGAACAAGTGGGGTATCATCAACGGTAAGCCAAGGCAATGTTGATTGCATGCCAACTCTGCTAATACACATCAGTCGAGGACGAGAACCACTGCGAATTCGTCTACCTCCGCAACTTCCTCACACGCACCCACTTGCAAGATCTGATCGAGACGACGGCACAAATCCACTACGAGTCGTTCCGCGCCAAGCAGCTGCTTGCGCTCAAGGAGAGCTCCCACCAGGGCCACTCGTCGCGCCCGATTTCACCCTCGGCCGATCGCGAGCTTAGCAGGAACAGCCAGCGCATGACGATGAACGGGTACTAGGAGTTCCCGAATCACAACCGCGTCGATAGCAATGGGGCCAAGGCGAACGGCCCTCCACCACCGCGTATGGAGCCACGCATGGAGAGGCCTGTCCCCATGATTGATGCTATTTGAGCGGGGCGGTTTAGAGGTGCGTTAAAAGCACGGGGATTTGCAACATGTTTTGATACCAGTGCATCATCTAGCACGAAAAGGGCGAGGGGGAGACTTTGCGGCACACTTCAGATTTGAACACCTTTCTCAATATCCTTTTAGTTACGATGGACCTTTATTACTTTCTTCATCTCGTATGTCACAAGCACGGTGTAGTGGTTGGCTTGAGACGCCGGGTAGTGCCCGGGTTCCCTTCTAGGATAGCGAAGTAATTGAAGCCTAGTGCTTTTCCACTTTTTTTTTTTCTGTTTTCTTTCGTTGTTGGAGCAGCAGATGAGAGGCGGTCCATATTCACTCGTAGCACCACTCGCTCCTTCCGCTCTTGTCGCCATGTCAGACCACAAGACGGTGCATCGTGTCATGTCCAGCACGCGCTTTCCAACAATGGCAAGCACGACGACGCCAGGCCGGATTTAGCGAGGCGTTGAGCTCTCCATCCGCATGGCCTGAATGAACGTATTCAAGTCGCACGTCTCGATTGACTTCTTTCAGCGCAACAATTTCGACCCCGCAAAATCCTCCATACTACCATCCCCCTTCTTGCTCTGCTGTGGTCCAGCAACGCGAACCGGTCCACTTCTCTTCCCTCCACCTCTCGCGGGCGGTGAGCGCTCTGGTGATTTTGACTTGCTCGCAGACGGGGCAGCACTACCTGCAGTAGCATCCGTCTCGCCAACGATTCGCTCGATGACTTTTGCTTTGGCCCCCGCCCGCTTGAATCTATCGTCGAAATCCGCAACGGCCTCTTCTGTGTTTGCCGTGTCGAAGGTTTCGGGGTCAGTGAGGGAGTGCAGGAGGGTTGTGTTGTTTTGGAGTCGGGGATTTGGTGGCAGCGGTGGTAGTGCGTTTCGTCCTATCCCATCATCACTTCCACCTCTGGCCAGTTTTCCTTCCTCCCCTTCTTTCTTTTCTTGGCTGGAGCTGAAATTCGAGTCCAACTTGGAGTTGGGGGTCAAATTAGGCAGTCGTGATGCCCAGATCACACTCTTTCCGTGGAGTTGACCCAAGTCAGCAAACTTTTCAAAGCCTTTTTCCAGGCCGAAGATTCGTCCTTCGATTCGCCCGGCGTGCGCGCCGTCCGAGACGCCAAGGGTGTAGGCGGTGGTGTAGAGAGTGTCTTCCAAGGTCAGGAGAGCGTCGAAGGGGTCCGATTCGTCCAATTGGTTTGTAGACGGGGATGGAGAAGGCATAATGGGTAGAGATTCAATGTATAGAGTCCCAAAAGGACTGTTCAGGTGTCGAGATGATGTTTGCGTCGATTATCTCGTGACAAGATGAACGCTTTCCTGTTGTCAATCGAAGAGACTGTATGTCCGGTATCCTGGAGTACAAATGAGGGTAGGGGGTACAAGTTCCTATATGCTGCTAAGACGCAATATACGCGGTCTCAGTATAGAGGTACGAATATCCTGCCCCTGATTCTGCAGAGATGGGAGTCAGGGTGCAGCCATGCTGTGGCGTCACTGTGGCTGGCGGGGTAAGTTTTGGCGGGGCAGCTACCCACCCACCACACACATGCGCCGTGCGTGCAAGCGTCCGCCGTTGACTCAGAAAGTCGACCAAAGAGACACGGAGCTCCTTATGCTCCATTGCGCGCTCAGCTTTCTCGCACTATCTCCACCAGCTCTGCAGGAAATCACACAACCTCTAGTATCCCCGAGTAAGACACATCCAATCGTCCCTACGTCCACCACCCCAAATTAACATATCAACAGCATTCCACCTTCCATGACGGAGACGACAAAGAAGATCCTGCCCGTCGAGGGCGAGCGCAATGTGCTCATCACTAGCGCCCTTCCCTACGTGAACAACGTCCCACATTTGGGCAACATTGTCGGCTCTGTACTCTCCGCCGATGTCTTTGCTCGTTTCTCCCGCGCCCGAGGGTACAACACACTCTACGTGTGCGGAACAGACGAATACGGTACGGCGACCGAGACCAAGGCCATAGAAGAGAAAGTCAGCCCGAAAGAGCTCTGCGACAAATACTACGCGCTACACAGCGACGTATACAAGTGGTTCAACATCAGCTTCGACCACTTCGGACGCACACCCACACAGCAGCAAACCGATATCGCCCAAGACATCTTCACCAAACTGTACAAGAACGGTTTTCTCGAGGAACAGACGACAACGCAGCCATACTGTGAGACACACAAGAGTTTCCTTGCAGACCGCTTCGTCGAGGGCACGTGTCCGTTGTGCGCATATGAAGACGCGCGCGGAGACCAATGCGACAAGTGTGGACACCTTCTCGACCCTCTGGAGCTCAAAAACCCCCGCTGTAAGCTTGATGGCGCTACACCAGTTCCGCGCCAAACCAAGCATGTCTACTTATGCCTAGACAAGCTGCAGCCATTGGAAGAGGAGTGGTTCAAAAAGGCGAGCAAAGAGGGGAACTGGAGCTCAAATGGTGTTCAGATTACCTCATCTTGGTTGAAGGAAGGCTTACGGCCGCGTGGAATCACCCGTGATCTAAAGTGGGGAACTGCGGTGCCGCTGGAGGTACGACAGGGTGACGAGCATAGGCGAAGATTCGGCTGACAATGATTAGGGCTACGAAGACAAGGTCATGTACGTGTGGTTCGATGCTTGCATCGGTTACGTGTCGATTACAGCAACATACACCGAAGACTGGAAGCAATGGTGGCAAAACCCCGAGCACGTCAAGCTCTACCAGTTCATGGGCAAGGACAACGTGCCGTTCCACACAGTCGTCTTCCCCTGCTCGCAGATCGGAACCAAGGACAAGTGGACCATGCTCAACACCATCTCGACTACAGAGTACTTGAACTACGAAAAGGGCAAGTTCTCCAAGTCAAGAAACATTGGTGTCTTTGGCAACAACGCCAAGGAGACGGGCATCCCATCGGACGTTTGGCGCTACTATCTTCTTTCACATCGACCAGAGACTGGAGATACCGAGTTTGAGTGGGACGGCTTCATTGCAGCGAACAACAACGAGCTTCTCAAAAATTTGGGTAACTTTATCAACCGCGTCATCAAGTTTGTCAACAACGCCAAGATTTACGATTCAGTCGTACCGGACTACACTAAATTCGACGATGCTTACTTCACCGAGCATAAAAGGAAGATTAACGAGTTGTTGAAGACATACATTGCCGAGCTGGAGGACGTCAAGATTCGTGCCGCACTTGCCACAGCACTGCATGTTTCGAGCCTGGGTAACTTGCTGCTGCAGGACAACCGACTGGACAACAAGTTGGCCACCGAGCAGCCTGATCGCTGCGCCGCTGTCGTGGGACTCGCCTTGAGCCAGATTCATCTCCTCGCCAGTCTGATTCAGCCATACATGTACGTATTGTTTAGTTTTCATCTTACGCGACTGTGTACCCTGTGACTAACATGAGACAGGCCCGATACCACGGCCGCCATTCTCTCACAACTAAACGCCGAGTTCCTCATCATCCCCGATACTTGGGAGGCCAGGTCACTACCGGTCGGCCACAAGATTGGCACCGCTGGCTATCTCTTCAGCCAGATCAAGCCCGAGAAAGAGCAGGAGTGGCGTGAGCAATTCGGCGGCGAGGAAGCGCGCAAAGCCAAGGAGGAGAAGGCAAAGAAGGCGGCAGCTAAAAAAGCCGAGAAGGAGCGCAAGAAGGCGAAGAAGGCTGCCGGCGCCGACAAAGGTGTGGAGGCGGCTGAAAAGGGACAAGATGGCCCGGCGGCCAAGACGGCGGAAGAAGAGGTATCGAGAGGCGTGGAACAGGTCAGCCTACAGACTTCGTAGTACATGAGTCTAATCGAATGACTTGGGGAGTTCTGGCGCTGCTTTTAGTAGTGGGGTACTGGCAGCATGGTGATGGGCGTTTGCATTCAACAAGCTAGAGAGGTGGTGAATGCCGGTCCTGATGTTGGGGATTTCATGTATTGTCCTGCGGCCGGCAGTGTAGTTTCCAAAGCTTGGATAGGCGGTTTGTTTTAACACGTAGCCACGCGTACAGTAGGAGTCTATGTTACCATGTCACACTCGAATCGATGGTTGATCAACCTTGGACGTACGGCTTACAGTGGCTGCAAGAGTCCCAGCTCCCTCGCTCAATGTCAGTCACTATGGCGGACTCGACACCATGGTATGTATATCTTGACAGAGTGCCCTTGGGTATGCTTTTCTGCAGTCAAGGATAGTAGCAGGGTTTTTACATGACGGGACCAGGTGGTGAGGAACATATTTGCTCGAGCGTCATGTGCTTACCTACTTGCACTCAATCGCCATCGCAACTGCCCCGGGAGCAAGACGCTCCTTCCTCTTGCACCTTCACATTCACCGTGACGACACCGTACTATGAGACATGACGACTGCCCCGCTTTCCGCTCGGCTTCACTGTGCGCCATAGCTTTGCGCTTCTCCTCTTCTCCTCTTCTCCTCTTCTCCTCTTCACCTTCACTGTCTGTGCGCCATCCGCCCGCTGGCTCTCTAGAAGCTGCTGGTCACACCAGCCAAGCAAAACAACCTTTGCAATCTATCGCGAGCGCCGTCAGTCTGTCCATTTACCCAACTTCGTCACAATTGCTGCGTAACAAGGTACCTCTCAAAGCGCAACTGGGACGACACTTCCAGAAGCTCAATAGCCGCAGTACGCTGCTCAGATGGAGAAGATGGCCGGCATGAACCCCGCCCAGCAGCGCGAGTTCTGCGACAGCCCCGACATTGTCGCCGATGCTGCTTCGGTCAAGCCACCAAGCACCACGGCCAAGTACGACAGCAATGTAACGATGAATACCTTTCCTCCTATTCAAGGTGGCGACGGCGTCACGGACCAGTCCAAGGGCCCCGCCGACATGGAGGGTTTGACGATCGTCTGGACCAAGAACTGGCTCATTACCGCTTACGCTGCGTAAGTATATCGTAGTGGCAGCCAACTTTGTCCATCACCCCTACCCACGGACGACTGCTTGCTGCTGCGATTCATGCAGCCATGCTTACGTTGAACAGCATCATGCTCATCTCTTTCGTCAACTCACTTCAACAACAAGCCAATTTCTCCTGGAGGCCCTACGTCACCTCTGCCTTTATGATGCACGGTCTTACCGCTATCACAGACGTCGTAGCCAACATCGTCGGAGGCGTGTCGAAGCTACCGCTGGCCAAGTTCATTGACCTTGTCGGTCGACCTCAAGGCTTTGTTCTTTGCCTGATGTTTATCGTCGCTTGTAAGTCCTTCCAGACTTGCGCAAACATCCATGGGACCGGAGCGCGAAAGCTACAAGATCACATCTATCTCGGCTCTTTAGTATGCATCGATTGTGCTGACTTGTCTTCTTCTAGCGCTGATCCTCATGGCTCTGTGCCAGAACGTGCAGACCTTTTGCGCGGCGCAAGTCATCTACTGGACAGGCATGAATGGTGTCGATTACGTCTTCAACATCTTCATCGCCGACACTTCGCTCATGCAAAACCGTTTGATCTGGATGTCGTTCACGGGACTCCCCTACATCGTCAACACCTTCGTAAGTACCATGTTTAGAAGGGTGAGAAGTCGGACACTAACATTGTGATCTCACATGTAGGCTGGTCCTAAGCTGGGTGAAGCCTACCTTACCTATAGCACCTGGCGCTGGGGCTATGGATCTTTCGCAATCCTGACACCAGTCTTCTCTCTATCATTCTGGGTCGTCTTCTGGCTCATGGGTAGAAGAGCAAGAAAGATGGGTGTCAACAGGCGCGAGGCAAGCGGTAGATCAGTCTCTGAGAGTATCAAGTACTGGTGCACCGAGTTCGACGGTACTTGCAATCTCCAGTTCAACCCATGTGTCGTGCTGACAAGCCACAGTGGTCGGCCTAGTGCTCGTCGCCGGCGGCTTTTCCCTGCTTCTTCTTCCCTGGCCTCTTGCAGTCTACCAGAAGTATCGTTTCCGCTCTCCCATGTTTCTATCCATGGTCATCTTCGGGCTCCTGCTCCTTGTACTGTTCGTGGTCTGGGAGCGCTTCTTCGCTACCAAGGCTCTTTTCCCGTACTACCTCATGAAAAACCGCTCCATCATCGCGGCCTGCCTTCTAGGTGGCAACTCTTGGATCGCATTCTAGTAAGTCTTCCGGCGGTTGCAGAGGTCATGTGCTGACAGGAATGATTAGCTCGTATCGGATGATGTACTCGTCATACCTCCAGGTCGTGTTCCAGCTATCCGTCGCCAGGGCCGGATATATCACCAACATCTTCAACATCGTCTCGTGCACGTGGGCAATTGTCATCAGTTTCGCCATGAAATACACGGATACCTACAAATGGGGAGCCATTATCGCCATCCCCACTCAGCTCCTCATGACTGGTTTGTTGATCCATTTGCGTACACCCGGGACCCATATTGCGTTCCTGATTCTAGTCGAGGTACTAGGCGCCATGGCAAGCGCCATGCTTTACAACGTAGAGCAAGTCGCTATCATGATGGCTGTGCCTCATGACCAAGTCGCTGTTGCTATAGCGCTCCTTAATATCGTCACGGCTGTTGGTGGTGCAATTGGTCAGTCCGTCAGCGGCACTCTTTGGGCCCAGATTGTGCCTAAGAAGCTCGCCGAATATCTGCCTGAGGAATCAAAGCACCTGGCTGCACAGATCTACGGTGACATCAGCGTCCAGTTGGCACTACCATGGGGCAGTCCAGAGCGTGAGGCCGTAATTCACGCATTCGGCGACGCGCAGAAATTCATGGTGCTGCTGGGAACGTGTGCGTTTGTACCCTGCTTTATCTGGGTGGCCATGCTGAAGAACTCACGCATGAGCGAGCGCAAGGCCCGCAAGGGCCTACAGGCTTGATTCGGTGGGGAACGGTGCTTCTACAAGGCACACTCAGTGGTGTAGCAGAGGTCGTTTGTGAGTTGACGTGCTGGCTTGAACGGCTGAGGAAACGGAGGTCCGCGCGATGCGCTGCAAATTGATCATGGTGGATTCGGGAACTGGTAGGCTCGGGATTTGGACTGCCTGTGGGATGTCTTCAGTGGATATTGATGGAGATCACCACTTACCTCGGCATCATCTAAGGATTTCAATGAACAATCGACTTATGTTGGTGCTGTCGCAACTGCTCCGTGATACTGGAGTCGCGACGGAAGAAGTTTGCTCGTGACTATGCCCTTTGCATGATTGCAAAGTCTGCAGAACGCCCAACTCAGGCGCGACGGATGCATTTCTTTGGCAACGAGTATATTTAGCAATGACTTAGCAGTCAGATGCAACGTCTTGGTTGTAGTAGCACATGTCGAGTGGCTGTCGTTGGACAGTAGATGAAGCATGGGGAGATGAAGACGAGGTTTCGGAATCGGCGGAACACGTGCGCCACATGACGTTTGGTGGTCCTCTCTGGAAAACCCCAAGACTGGTACACCACCATACCAAAACACTGCATCTTAGGCTTCCATGCTAGTCGACCAAGCCTCATGGTGGTAGCAACGGCGCGCGACAGGATGCTCCCTGCTGTGCTCTCGGCGGTGAGGCGCCAACGCATCCCAGCCTCGCCAATTACTTGAGTCGTTGCTCCGGCCCTCCACCAGCCACTGCATCCCAACCACAAGCAGCACAACCATACTTGCTCACGAGCTTGTCATGCTTCTTCCTGCATCAGTCCCGTACCAAATTCTTCTCCGACGTTGACAGAATGCATCTGCCACACCTGCTCGCCCTTCCGCCCGCCATCATCGCCCTCTGCGCAACCCCAGTCCTCGCCGAATCTCCGCCATGGCCGCACAACCTACCCCGGCACCTGAGGTACTTTCCCGAAGACGAAGCTCACGCGAAACGAGGCTTGAACATCAAGCAAAGGCTCCAGCATGAGAAGCCGATTGGGGTGAAGAAGATGAGCTTGGATGAGGGGGAAATGTTCATGCTGGACAACTGGATCTTCGCTGCGGACACCCCGTCACAGCAGACTGAAAAGAGATTGGA
>JAESFQ010000148.1_pt1 | contig 25248 bp, 22 predicted proteins | sample 9269431 | NCBI WGS metagenome assembly JAESFQ01 (sample SAMN14502588, study PRJNA617103) | algae metagenome | isolation source: Plectolyngbya sp. WJT66-NPBG17 and co-occurring heterotrophs from well... | place: USA: Mojave Desert, Joshua Tree National Park, California | collected 2006-08-06 | reverse complement strand
AAAAACAGGTGGAGAAATCGGCTATGCGATGCGATGCAAAAAGATGCCGACGCTGAAAATGCGCGCGTGCAAGGAAACGTCAAAGTGCAGTGGTAGTAGAGGTGGTGGGATCAAAAGTCGACACTCCATCTAAACCTCGGGTCCTTCTCTGGTGGTCCAAAATTCCGGTCAAACGGCACTCTCACGATACCTTCTTCCTCTTCATCCCAGTCTCTTGATATAGTGAAGCCGCTACTGGACACATCCCGTCGCGCTCTTGCTGCCATGTCCTCTTCCGAAGGTGGTAGGCGGATCTTGGCTTCTACGAGTGGTGCGGAGACGAATCGCGAGTTGAGCAAGGCGCGTGGGGAGACGAGATCTTGGAGACAGTTCAAGGAAGATATATCGGACGAGTTGAGGGGTTCGCGGTGTTTGGTGTAGTAGGGGATGGAGTCGGGGGTCGACGTGGTCGTATAGCGGTGGTGTGCTGGACTGGGCTTTTCGGGAAGAGGGGATGCGTTTTCGTCGCTGCCATTTGTGCCTGCTGATGTGGCAGATGCGTCGTTCCCCCCCGAGTTGCTAGATAAAACGGTGGAGAGAGCGGGTCGGCTCTGGCGGACGCGGATGACTTTAATGTCTGGGATGGCTGCGGTGTGAGGCGCGGAGTTGCCTCGGGCGATTGTGTCGCTAGAGTCTCCAGATGAGTTCTGGGTGCTCACTGTCTCGGTTCGGGCTATAGCAAGGTCGCGGGCCATGGCGGTGTCTCTCCTCTTTCTTCGACGCGAACTGCTGGTGGCAGAAGGTGGTCGAGCTTGTGGAGTCCTGCAGCGTGATTGATTGAAGTACGAGCCGTTGGGCGACGTCGAGCGCGCCTCGGGTGTCTCGCCTCGCTCCAACTTGTGCATCAATTGCCTCGTGCTGACCTGGCGGCCCAGGCTCAACTCGACGCGGCTACTCGCGCCACTACCACTCCGACTCCTGTTTGTGGCTCTCTCTTTTCCAGCCATGACACTAGCTTTGGGTGGAGGTTGGAGCATCCATCGGTTATCGATTGGGTCGGGAGAAGGGAGACTGACGACTGGGGGGTGTAAATCGTTGACTGGTGGCGCGCGCGCGGTATAGTAGCTTCCGGATCTGGACGTAGCTGGTCTCCGTACCTGGTAGCCAGCGCCTCGGACGGTTGAAGTAGTCATGGTGTGCTCGAGATTTACTGAGAGCTCGTCGTAACCCCATAGATGCTCGTCTTCCCTCTGATAGCGCTTGTGGTTCCACGTCTCGTCGTCTTCGAGCGTATCGTCGCTGAGGCGCATGTTGCCGCCTTGATCGACGTCGATGCTGCTGCCGCCCTTGCTCACGGTCGAGCCCTGTGTTCCCCGTGTGGGCATGCCTCTTGTGCTGCCTGTGGTGCCCGTGTTGGTCCTCCGCGCTCTTCGTGGTGGTGGTCCGGGGCCCATGGCGATCTCCTCCTGCCAATATATGTTGGTGCCTGTCGGTTCGGGATGGTGATATGCGTCGGGCTGCTCCAGCTCCAGCTTCTCGCGTACCTTCCTCGCGGCCTTTGCTGCTTTCCGCCTCTTTCTGCCGTCTGAGTAGCCGGCACAGGGGGCGCACGAGGCATAGTGGAAGACGGCACTCTGGACGCCTCTCATGAACCAGGCCATGATGGCGATGATGTATGTTAGCCCAGCTGTAGGGTGCGAGTAGGTGAGGCCTGCGGGGGTTCGGACACGCGTTGTGTTGTTGGTCGGCGGAGGAGAGGGTCGCAGGCGCGGAAGCACTCGGTCCTGGATGCAATTTGGAGAGGCATTGCCGTTCTCCGTCGTGGAGGCTTCCAAAAGGTTGTGCGCAAAGGGTCAATGGCAGTGGAGCGCCGACGTTTCGTCGTTGGTTTGGGCGAGCGCGGTCCACGGATCCGGTTTCCGGCCGGGGGTGGAGAAGGAGTGACGATGGAGACACGCCTGGGCAAGTTGGCGGCGGCCGGCTCTAGGATGGGCTCTCTCTCTCTCTCTCTCTCTCAACACGCTTGGATGGCCATGCAAGCAGAGGCAATTGACTTGCGCCTTTAGTCGATCGTGGATATGACGACAAGTAATCACACCAGCACGGCGAGACTGGCCAGCGATCGTCGTCGACCAACCCCCAGCCAGCTCCGAGTTAGCGGAAACTGTCCCGATCGAGCGCGAAACCGTGGACTTTGTTTCTAGCGTACCAGCCGAAGCACATGCATTTCCATGAATAGCCCTACTCTACACGCCCATGAAACACAGGTCCTTTTCGCCCCGACTGCTCGCTGCCAAACAGCACGAGACCATGCCAACATCTTCACATCTTGACACCTTCCGTCCGAGGCCAAGATGCAGCATGCATGCAGCCGCGGCATTACTGCCCCGGTCGTCTTTGTCTGCAAAGCCCTGCCAGCACATGCATAAACTAGCGGGGTGAGGCTGCCGGCTTGCTTGGCAAGGCTGTTAGCCTGGGCAATCCACTGGCTGTCTCCCTCTGCCACCAACAACAGCAACATGTCAGCACCGTGGGATGCTTGTGTTGCATGCATCGTGTCATCCTCAGTGCGTCAAGGGGAACTACCGTTGGCACAGGAAAAAGCAGATGGTATATAGCTCTAAACGTGGCCTCTCAGCCACATAACGCCATGTCATGTAATCATACCCGAGTCGCTCGCACGCCCACACTCCAACCTGAAAGCTCAAGCACCATCAGCCCGAATTCGACTAAAAAAAGTACAGGGAATATCGTCACAAAGGCCACCACAATGCAAGCACGTGTCATCATGTGCTGTGTCCATGCCATGCCAGCCGTGGCACCGCGCTATCAGTTACGCTGAGCGGACTGTATGAGTTCGTCAACATCGAGCTCCCGTCTGGCACACATCAGTGTGAGTGAAACAACACCGGAGAGCAGCCTTGATGACCACTCACTCTCTGATCTGTGCCTTCAAACCAGCATTCTCCCTCTTCAGTCGTGCGTTCTCTTTTCGCAGCCGCGCGAGTTCTTCTTCACTCGTCTTCAAACGCCGCTCCACCTCTTCGCTAGCCCTTCCTTTACGCGCGCTGCTCGTCACCTTCTCCAGCTCCTCGTTGAAGCGCGCGTACAGTGCCTCGTTCTCCGCATTCACGTCGCGGTACAACTGATCCAGGTGCTTGCACCGTGCTTCCGATACTTGCAGTGAAGTAGTCACGTCGTTTGAAATTCCCAATGTGCGTGCAGACAGGCTATCCAGTGTGGCTTTGAGCTTCTCCAGAGCAGCCACCCGCGCTTCCGCTGTTCTTGTGCCCGTCCCTCCTGTTATCAACGATGGAGCAGAGCTCTGAGTCGTCAGGCGCGGCGCACTTCTAGCATTCAGCTCATGACCAATAGCACTCAACTCATTTTGCAAAGCTTGCGAGGCCGTGTCGATATCGCGTTGCTGCGTTTGCAAGCGCTCGCGCAGCTTTTGAGGTGATTGCATCCTCAGCTTCTTGGGAGGGCTTCCTGTCAAAGGAGTACTAGCTTTGGTCGGAGATCGTGGAGTCGAGGGTGGCAGTTTGACAGCGTTACCTGATCCAGTACGTTCGTGCAGGCCAGCACTGGTAGTTGGCCTTAGGTTGGGAATGCCCGAGCTGTTCGGAAGATTTAGAGCATTGGGAATGCCCGAGATCGTCTCGCTTCGCTTCTTTGTAGGACTGTTCGACTTGATAGTAACTTCATCCTTGACATCTGGCTTCATCGTGACCGATTTACCCCGTATGTGCGCTGGACGTTCTAGACCCACTGCAGCCGAGTTCTCCTTCTTGTCTGTCCTTTCCACCCGCAGCGGAGAGCCAAGCCGCGTGGGCGTTGGTATCGACGAAGTGTGTTTGTGCAGCGCCATCGTAGCCGCCGAAGGAGTCAGCGGTGAATCGCTAATTTGCCGGGTTTCGTGGCGCAATGAAGGATCCGCTTTGCGAGGAGTCTGTGGGGACCACGCGGGCACATCGTCAGCATCTTGCAGCGTCTTGAGATCGCTCAAAGAAGAGCGGCGCTTCTTGCGGGGAGGCCCAGCAGTGGGAGGTACCTCGCCAATAGTCCCAAGATTGCCTACGAACGACCGACCACTAGCATTTGAGTTTGACGTCGAGGGTGAGTTCGCGTTCTCAAACGTAAAGGCACCGAGAACAGTTGGACGATCGCGAGAAGACGGCCGCTTCGGTGATAGGCGAGCAGCAGCGTCTATCGAGTTAGAACGACCAAGATGCCCAGGGCCCACCCTCCCTATGCTGGGCGGCTGCAGGTCTGTGCCGTGGCTGTTCTTGCTTAGGGAGCGCCAGAGCGAGCCTACCTTGGACTCGTTTTCCGACTTGCTGTTCTCTCGTGTCAAGGTACCAAACCCAAAACGTCTGCGTAACGATGTGTTGGAGTTGAGCGAGCCGGCAGCTGCATATCGACCCTTGGAATCCATAGAGCCATAGTTTGGAGTAGTGAATCCAGGTGTCTCGGCCGGAAACAGGGCGTCGATATCTTGCACCAAGCGGTCCATGAGAGAGATAAAGTCGTTTGCATTGCCGGCAGGCACTAGCATCTCAGCGAATGCAGCCGTAAGAATGCCTCGATCGCCGTCGTTGCTGGTGCCGTCAAGCAGCTCAGCTAGCAGATTGATGACTGCCCGGAATGCTCGCTGGTTCGGAGGGGCAAATTGGTCGAAAGTATATTTGAAAAACTCTTCAAACTCGTCAGGAGGCATGCTATCTGACCGCATCTGTAAGGAGACCAACGTCGCATGCGAAAGCACAGGGCCCATCCGCTCTTTCCAAGCGACACTTAGGAACTTCTCAAACACTGCGAAGAGTACGTCTACCGAGGATTGACCAGCGAGTTCAAGATTGGCAGGATTCTCCAGAAGTGTGTTGTAGAGTTCGTTGACGACGGCTTCATCTGCGACAGCTCGAGCCCGGACAGAACGTCCAACAATATTGCCTTTGCGTGCGTGCAGTGCCAGGGTCAAATTGGCCAAAGTATCTTCAAGCTTTGAAAAGGGATCGGTCGGCCCGGTGCCATTGAAGGTGACGCTCTTGGTAGTGCTGGACGAGGTAGGGCGCGACAGCTCTCCGTCATGACTGTGCGTACGATTCGGTCCAAGTTGAACAGGAGGCGCTATGCGTGGTACGTCTCCCATGGTATGAGCATTACGCTGGAGTCTGCGAGAACTGCCTCCCTCGCGGCTTGTACTGCTGCTGAAGTTGCCTACGCTGCCACCAAAGAAACTAGACAGCATTTTCACTGGAGAGTGTGGACGGCTTTTGCTACCTGTCTGTGGTTCTGTCTCATACATCTCCAAAGCAAGCGACTTGAGTATTTGTTTGTTCCGGATAAGATACGCCTCGGCCAGCGCATGGTTCTTGACACTGTTGCGCAGCTGGAAGTAGTTGGCGAGTCGCTTCGTGAGAACAGGGCGGAACTCTTGGTCGGTCAATTTATCGCGTGCCGTGTATCCATTGGCCCCATTTGACTCTAGCAGCAAGAACCCATCTCCAAGCATGGTGATTGAAACAATAAGCTCGACGCCATTGTCACCGACTTGGATAGGCTTGGTAAACTTGGACCCTTCGACGAGAATCTGTACTCTTGCAGGCTCGCGTCGACCTTCAACCTGCTGACCAGCCGTCTCTTCAGCTATAGACGAAAAAAAACTGAGATCGCCGGGCAAATTTCGGACGTCCCATTTGCCGCTCTCTCGTTCCGCCTCTGGAAATCTGCCTTCCACGCGAGCTTTGGTGAGCTCCTCGGTGACCTTGTGTCCTTTGCCCTCGTAGGCGCCCTGCAGGTAGAACATACGAATACCAAGCTTTTGGCGCTCTCGGCTTCTCGGACGTCCAGGCTGGTTGGCGAGCGGCACCGGAGATAGAAGCTGCAGGATATTTCCTTCCGAGTGCTCGCTCAGGAAAACGTCGCCGAGACTAAGGTATTGATGGAAAGTGAGCTCCGTAGTACCATCAAAAGATTCGGCGAACTTGGGGTTATCCAGCTCTGCGAGCAAGCCACGTGCATTGATCGAGCCGTCTTCTGACTTTTGGATCAGCACGAGGAAATCGGTAAAGAGTATCATGATGCCGGAAACCGTAGCGGGTCCAGACAACTCGCCATGGTATGGTGGAGACAGCTCTACGCAGTCAATGGCTGTGATGAGTCGTCCTCGAGGGCTGAATCCTGATGGCCATGAAGTAACCATTTTGCGCAAGCGCTCGGACACCCTGATCTGTTGTGCTGTAGGACCTTCTCTCGTGCAAATTTCCGAGATCATGTCCCGCGCCTTCAGAAATATCTTGATTGCAGGATGTCTAAGTGGCAGTTGTTTGATGATGTTGTCGATGTATAAGTTATATCGCGGTAGGCGCTGAACAGGCTCGATAAGCATGGACGTCAACCGTTGCTCACCCGTCTCGTAGACTCTCTTTGAAAAGCTCGAGGCTGTGTCTTTTGTAAAGTGCTTTAACAGTTGCGAGAAATCGCCATGGGCAGCCATGTAATCGGAATAGCAGTCGGCAAACTGTGGTAGCCATTCAACAAGAGCCCTGGCGACGGCGGCCGCTCCGGTAACATCTGGTGCGTCCTTCTGTCCACGTAACGGTGCTATGTAAACATCGTCTGTGGCTGTTTCAATGTCCTCAATTGCCCCGTTCTCCGACTCTTCTAATATTATGCGTATCGCGTCCAGGAACTTGGAGTTGACCTCCAAAATCTTATCAAGACTGGGAGGGAATAAGCCTCGCAGCGCCTGCTCTGTCGGGCTCGAACTCGAGCTCGACTTCTGCTTCGCCTTCTCACGGAATTCGACGGCTACGGTGTGTACCAGCTCGTCCAATTTGCTCACGTAGTTCTCCTCAGTGTCCAACAGTTCGCACATCTCCCTCCGGAGCGTCTCTTTTTGTTTCCTCGAGAAGGTCTGTGATCGGTTGAGGGCGGTCGGTTTCGAGGGCGCACGGCGGAGTCTGGATGTGGGGAGAAAGGCGGCGTCTCCAAATAGCTTGACGATGGGCGCGTATTGTCCGTAGCGCTGTTTGGTCAGATCGTCTTCAAGGTCTTCGAATTGGCCCGACTCGCGCGATTCCAACTTCTGGATACTTCCGTGGGGTAGGACTACATCGAGATCTACCCAGGACAGCGTCTGCTCGCCCAAAGCATGGCGCACGTCTACTATGACATCTGCGACATTCTCGACCTTGATCATCCTGGCAGCAACGATGGCGGCATGCGACTCAGAGAACAGCCTGGGGGCCATGGGCAGGTTGTCGGACGAATTGCATCGCTTCTCCCAGGCGGTCTTGATCTCCGGTGGCAGCTCAAGGAAGTACTTGTACAGGCTGAAGGCGAGACCGCGACATATCTCGTCGCCCTGCTCCTCGCGCGGCAGACATGTTACTGCGTTGTAGTATGTAGCCGTCGGCGATATAATCAGACGTGCAAAGTTCTGGAAGCCGGCCGGTGTGAAGACGTGGGCCTGGATGCGCGAGTGCGTCGCCTGCGTCGAAGTGGCTGTCGGGCCGTAGAAGATGAGCACGGGGGAGTCGGAGAGCAGCTCGTCTGTTGTGTAGAAGAGCGACAGATCGTCGGCGGAGAGGGCCGCGGGCTCGGGGTTGATTATGACCATGGTGCCAAATGCGCGGAAATGAGTGACGGCGTTGGCTGGCAGCAGTCAAACAGGTGAGGGCGTCAATCAGCACAGTGGTTGCATGGTGTAGCCGGAGACAGAGGGGAGGGCGGTGTCGATGTTGTTGTTGGTGTTGTTGTTGTTGTTGTCGTCGGAGTCGGGCGTGCTAGGAAGCCATTGGGGTAGAGAAGGGACAGTGGAGGCGCGTCCGGGGACTAAACAACAACAAATCCCATGGATCTCGTCGAAGCCCGAACCAAGAAAGCCGTCATGCGGCTGCGACCAAGCGCGGGCGGGAAAGCTGCAGCGCGAATAACCAAGGTGCCACAGGTGCGACACGCAGGAGCATGGGGTTCCCAGCAAGCGGCCGCGATGACAAGTATTTTTGGCCTGCAATTGATGCCCTTGCAGCGTCTCGTCCGATCCGTCTGCTGGCTAGTTGCACATCGCCGCACCCCGCAGTGTCCACAAACACGAAGAAAAAAACATCGTCGTCATAGCAGCTGGCGGTTATGAGGTAGAGTGCTGCAGACTTTCAAGAGTGTCGGCAGCCTGATCTGGACGCGGTGTGGACAGTCCAGACATGGCCACGCAACAAGACGAAGGCGGTGTGCCCTTCTCCATAGCACACCAGCAGCAGCATTTCCGCCTGCTCGAGCTGCCGCCAGAGATTGTTGGGCTCATAGACGCGCCCAACCCTCCGCTGTAGGTGCGCCGACCTGTCGTTTCCACGCGCACACCCTTCTCATCATACACGCTAGGCTTTGCATCAAATCCCAAGTCCCATCAGCCGCTTCTGGCACGTCGAATGCGAAGCCTGCATATGCAGTACTTTGTACGCCGAACAAGACTTTCCAGCTGCGCCAGGTCCAGACGTCCAACTCGCTCTTCGTAACCCAGCCAGCCCTCGAAGCCCATGGCAACGAGATACCCACCCCGGCCACACGCGCCATTGCGCTGTGCACCGCTACGCTCGAAGCCCATGCATCCACTGCGTCTGCTATCGCCCTGTTGACAGAGACACTGCCCGTGTACGATATTGTTGCAGGAGATGTCGACGCGACCAGCAATGGCACGAGCAAGAACAGCATATTCAGCCATCTGCCCCTATCGGATGGGGAGTGTCAAGTCGGATGGGATGAGCTGATGGCATTCGAGGCGGATGGTGGGTCATTCCAACCTTCCCCCAATGCCCTCGCACAAGTGTGGACATCCATCAACGCTGCTGCGCTGGCCGAGGGCATAAAATTGCAAGCGCAATTCTTGACCAACGACATAATCCAGGCTGCAGCTGAAGAAGGACACCCGCCAGGCCTTGTGGAGGCTGTACTAGAATATCTATCGACAGAAGACAACGGCAAGGACGGACCGTGGTCTTGTCTTGATCGAAAAAAGACGGTTGTCTTTACTGGCAGGACATTGCTAGAGGCCAAGTGCGGTGCAGACTTCCTCATCGCCGACTTCACTGACATGTGGGAGGATCGCCTGCCTGAAGTATGGCGCAAGGACGCGCAACTCAGTGCCATCGAAGGCATGTACGACTTCCCGTCGGATACAACTATCAGAGTGAGGAGCAAGGCCGCTGCACCTTCGGCTGGAGACAGCTCAGTGGCAGCCATGAAGCCTTCCGCGCGTAAATGGCACGAGAAGTTTGCCAAAACGAGAAACAAGTGAGCGTTGGCTGCATTAGTCATGGCACGCACACGTGACCGTGTTATCAACGCGTTTACCGGGATCGGCAAGTCCAACTGCCGGCCGGCTTGTTAATGCAAATTTCGTAAGCCGCAAGTGGCTGATCGCCTCCCAAGGCTGTGACACGTGCAAGACACAGAATCCCCAAACTATATCTTTACATCGTCTTCAAGTGCAGTTGTTGACTTCCCATCTCCAGCGTATGAAGCGTATTCCATCTTTGGCATCTGTTCTCAGAACCCCATCTCGACCTGTTCTGACATTGTTTGGAAGAAAGTACTCTACAATCAGCCCTAGATTACAAGAAATACCGCCCGCAGACATGGCAACCATCTCAGGAGATGACGGCCCTACTGCACCAGCGCCTCCTGTAGTCAATAATTCAAGTACCACGCCTGCGGCCCAAGAGGATAAACCTCTACCCAAACTTACAGCGTCCGAGTTCCGCCAATACAACAGAATGGCTGAACACATGAACTATTTCCATGACAATTTTAGAGCGACATGGAAAGTCCTCTACGGTGCCTGTGAGGCCCAAAAGAGGCCCAAGAACATGTCCATCCGCCAGTTCATCAGCATGGGCCAGCAATTCTGCCGTAAGCACCAACCTGCAACTCTGTCATATCAACCCATCTAATTACCCCATATAGACCATCTCACAGTGCATCACACAATAGAAGAACAGCACATCTTCCCCGTGCTAGCCAAGAAGATGCCTGCTTTCAAAAAGGAACTGGAGCTCCTCACCCAGCACAAGCAGATCCACAAGGGTCTTGATAAGTTGGAAAAGTACCTCGAAGACTGCGAAAGCGGCGAGAGAGAATTGCGATTGGGCGAGTTGAAAGAGATTCTGGATTCGTTTGGCGATGTATTATGGCAGCATTTGGATGATGAGGTGAAGCAGTTGGAGGCGGAGAATATGAGGAAGTATTGGAGTCTGGACGAGATGAGGCGGATTCCCATGTAGGAGTTGGACTTGGCACGAGTGAAGAGTGAATGAGCAAGCGGTAGCAGAGCAAAGCTAGTTCAAGTAGTAACAGCTTGACGATGATGAGTACTTGCAATTTAACGATAAACTTCCCCTTTACCCTGCAAACCCAATCCTGCAGGATGCATCAAGATCCCCCGAAGACCCTTGACCTCTTCGCTCTCTCAGGCCTCCAAATACCCAACCAAAACACCCAACGATACAAATAGTGTTCAGGAATCCAGATAACCTTAAGCTAACGCGCTAGCGCCACGCTAGTCCTACCTAAGCACTCCTCGAAACAGGTGACAGCAGACCAAGCGTTCCCTGAGGCAACTCCAGTGCGTCTCGCACTATTGATTTGTTTTGCATCGTCTTAGTTCAGGTACCGGGCCCGGGTTGCTGGGAGGGGAGCCGTCACACTAGGCAACCTAGTTCCTGTGTGTGCGTCTGCGTCTACGTCTGCGTCAGGGTACGAATGCGAGTGCTGGTGTAAGTGTAAGAATGAGGGGGCGATATACAGCTACAGTAAACGCATCATGTATGGGTGGCGTGATAAACAAAAGCTAGTATGCAAATGCTGTTTAGTTACGTAGCTACTATTACACATATAAGGGAGAAAAAGAGAATTCGCGCCTAAAGCTTATATCGACCTGTGACTCTCTGTACAGAGAACGATCGGGGTATGTTAAAAAAACATGGAAAAGCCTTTTGCTGCCCAGCAGTAGATTACTACTTTTCCCATCTATCCACCCACACCCAAAGAAACGCCTTCGCTGTAAATACTGCATCAATCTGCCCACACACGCACTCTCTCTCTCTCATCTACGCGCTCACTTCGGAAGCTGCAAGCCAATCATACTCCGTTTCTTCAGACTGAGGAAGCGTCTCGGACTGCGGAACTCCCAATCAATCTGTGGCGTCCATCCACCCTCGCTGACGAGATCCGGTATGCTAGGCGCGCCACTAATGCTTCGTTGGTGGTATGCTGGTCGGGGTGGCTCTAGTTCATCCCCTTCTGTCGTGCGGCTGAAGACGCTCTTTGTCGGACTTGTGCTGATGCTGAAGGCCGATTCAGTCGGACTGGGGAGTTGCTGCCATGGTCCACCCAGTCTTCTGATTATCCTCGCTTCTTCACTCTTCCGCCATCGCTGTTTCTGCTCTGCGGTAGCAAAGGTAGCCAATGTGCTCGTGGATCTGGTGATGAAGGAGGATAGCCGTTGAGAGATGACGGAGCTGCGTGCTGATTTGTCTGTTGTCTTGGGTGGGGCAAGGGAGCTACGTGAAGAGTTTCCGAGGTCTATCTCGATGATCCTAGGGGCAGTGAGTTGCTCGACTTTCTCGTTATCCTTTTCTTTCTCTTCGTCTTCACTGAAAGATTTGATAGACTTGCTATCATCCTGTACGCTATCCGATGATGTTGGTCGCGAGTCCTGCATTTCCACATCGTGCATCTGTGGTCTAGCATAGCTACCAGGTCCTTTTGCGCCGTCGGGAATATGCCAGCGGAGATCTATGCGAAGAATAGCATACATGAGTACGGTCTGGATTTCCACGAGGAAGTTGAAAATGTAGAACGGCGCCTTGCCGAGATAGCCTGGTAGAGGTTGCGATCGTGGCACAGGTTCCTGAAGAGTAACACCACAACGAAACCATGCGCCAATAGAGAGGAGTGTTGTGCTGATCATCAGGACTATGACTTTTGTACGAAGACGGCCCATACCGAATCGATCGAGCGGCGAATAGGGAATTAGCAACGCAAGCATCGCAATCGGCAAAGGCAGTGTAGCGACGATGGCGAGGAAAGTTGCACCGTATTTTTGGAAGCCACGGTCGGTAGCTCGAGTCCCTGTATCGAGTGTGTAGAAGCTCTGGATAGTAGCCGCAATGACAGCAATAATTGTTAACCCGATCAACCCGAAAATAATCTTGAACACGATGCCAAAGGCAGGATGCCAACCCACTGATGGATGCGTCGATCTTACTAGGCGCATCGCGAAGATAAGATTGATGACGAACAAGATGATAACTCCGGCGGCGACGAATATTTGTGCAGCGATGGCAAGTGGCACACTTGTCGGATTAGAGACTGACGCGAGGCGTAATATTGATGTCAACACGCGCTCCATACAAAAGCCTTTGAAAGAGTCAGCCTTGATTTGAATAAATAATACGACAATACATACCAAAGATGAAGATGTTTGCTAAGAACTTGTGTCCTCGTGCTCTATTCTTTTGAAATATCTTCATGTGTACCGCCGCTCCGATCATGAAGAAGAACATGAAAACTGTTTGGGCCGGAACATCAATGCGCTTCACTGGAGGCCCGCCCAATGGCCATACCATGGGAGCATACGGCGGTCCTTGTGATGCCTTTTCAATGTCAGCGACCTCATCTTCCTTCATGTTCCAAGACCATTGGTTGAGCCTGCAGAGTAGTGTTTACTCACCGCAGGAGGAGGCATGCCGCCCTGCGATGCCATTTTACTATCGATTTATGTTTTTTCTTTTTGCCTTTTCAGAACAGATCTCTTCCTTCGGCGGATGGCAGTGCAACGGAGGTGGGCGAGAGGACTAGTCAATAGTCAAAGTACCGCGTCGTCCAAGCGGTACGGGAGCCTTCGCGCAGCGAGACGCAGAGCCCACCATATATATCACCTCACCCGTGTCAACACGCCAGCAAAACATTTGTGCTGTGCTTTGTCCAGGCGTCCAAACAGTAGCGTCGTGTTTGATGTTAGTGTTTGAATCGCGAGGCCGAGACACCGATCGCTGCGCTATTTTGAGACTACTGCTAGAACAACGTCAGGAATCAAGGCCAGGCCCTGACCACGACAGCCCTGTCGAAATCATGTCAACCTTCGGTTACCAACAGGTATCCCAAGAATATCGTTCTCACTGTCTAGTGAGTGAAGGAGAATTCGGAAAGGCCGGCAATTGGCTTCCATCCTCGAACAAAGTAGTGTTGCCAATTAATTGTAGGATAGTATGGTGCTGACAGTACTATACCATGTTACAAGGCTTGTGGTATAGAGTATCTCTCACCCGCTCAATGTATTGCTTCCTCAAGTACCCACTAAAGTCGTGTACGCACCCCGTGCATCCTAGTCCACTGTTCATGGCGGAAATTGTGGGGTTGTGTCATAGGTAATGTTGCTAATAAAGAACGGCAGCGTTTCAAGGTCGATCGCAAATACATGACCAGACTGGTGTTGCTCGCATCCCTGATCCTAGCCTATCTCGCTTTTTTTTCCGTTTGGATTTCGCTCTCTCCACAAGCCCAAAGACGTGACACCTATGATCGAAGATCAAGAAATGGCTCACTTCGACGTAAAATGCGGGTACTTGGTTTGGCAAACTATGGCCTATCTCGTTTGCATGATCTTTAACATTATCAGCTTGGAATGATGTACGACTCCCATTCTCACCAGTTCCAGATCACAAACCAAATTCACGCCAAGGCGGCGCCATTACACTGGGCGGATTACACTCTGCAGATAACGATGGGGGCCCGGCTCGTAGAACCAGCTCACGCATGATGCCAGGCTTTTTTCGTTTGATCGGAATTGCTTTCCTCCGACGGCTCAGTCTTTTGTTGGAAGTGAACTTTAGCTCAGGACCAACAAACCCGTCAAACGCGTCTCGGAAGCCTGAGTGACATGGTGGTATGTTAGTAGATAGTTTTGCAGGTCTATGGAAGGGCCTTGTGAGGCTTTCCACTAGTCTATTCTTGGAAGACGTGGTCTGGTTTGATGGTAGAGCCATTCGCGGTGATGACGTGCTTTTCGCGATGGTCACATTGCCTGAAGGCTGCGTGGATGTCAGCAGTGCCGGCATTGATATATTCCCAACATACCGGGTTTTGCAATGTATCTGCGAGAGAGATCTGAATGTCTTCGATGGGGTCTATGACCGTAATTGGGGCGGCGAAAGCGGCAGTGACATCCTGAGGCCAAGCAGCGTTAGCTGATAATAAGCTTCTTGCGGTACCATCTGCCGGAGTTTCTTACACACGGCAAAGGCAGCCCATCCAGCGTCGTGGTGCGCAATAAAGCGAGCTCATGCACTGGTAGACGCCTGTTCCGAGCGCTCGAAAGCCCTTTGATGTTTCCTGGCGCGTTGTCCAGAACGGTAAGAGGTGCGCATGCTGCATGTTGTTGAAAAACCGAAACGCTCTTTGGCTCAAGGCTACACTGTTCTTTCACTGGACTGTTGTGAGAATCTCGGTCATTAACACTAGCAGGGGTTGAGCTGAGGTCTGCTGTTGGTGAGCATGGAATATCGTAGGTTGATGGCACACCCATGGGTCTCTCCAGGAGAGGTCTATATTCCTCGACATTGGTGTGTAGCGGCCTGTCAGTTATCGCAGCTTCATCATGCACATTGGACTTGACAGCTCCCGCCTCTGCCGGTGATCTGGAGGCCAAGACTGGCGGCTCGTTATACATTTTTAGAACTGGTGCGCTGCAATGAACTCGAGATGGTCCCGGAGCAAGGGCGCTGAATGATCTGTCCAGAATCTGACGACGCCGTCTGAAGCGTAACGGACTGGCTGGCATTTCGCCATGTTTCACACACTGAAGGAAAGCACTCAGCCGCAGACGATTGCCGACAAAGTTAGCATCGTGCGCCATGGTAGATGAAATGGCCGTTCATGTGTAGGTTCTCAAAAGCGAAAACGGATGTGATCAAGTCGCGTGACGTCCATACAGACATGGAGAGGATGTCGTATGTTGGTATGTTGGTATGTTGGTAAGAGGCCAAGGGGAGGAAAGAGTGATAGCTGCCAAGAAAGCGCTTGAGCTATGACGATGCGGTTGCGCGCTAACACGCCCCACGCGTCGCGATTCTCTGAGAAGACTGCCAGCTATGGCGAGAGCCAATTGCAAGCTACCATAAAGACAATCGACCATGTCGATGCCATCCACACCGAAATGGCCTGCGGACGAGATTGGTGTGCCAGAGATAGTTGGCGACGAGTGCTTTGGAGACCTGGTAGACAAACTTTGCCAGTCAGTTCATGCATGTGAATGCGCAACTCTTCAGCAGCCTGACCCGAGAGTAGATTCTTCGAGCACACCATCAAGCTGCCACACACCTTCGAAGATCTGCGTAGATCGCAGGAAGGCAGGGCTCTCCAACCTCTCATCATATACCTCTCCACCCAAGTCGATCACCCTGCCCTCGTATCCGCTCTATTGTACGTCGAAGCAACCCGCATCACCCATACCAGACAGCTGTACGCGTCCACGAGTGAAGAGAGCTGACTTGATTGAAGAGCGTTGAAGGGACACTTTTCCGCCTTGGAGGAAACCAGCGATGAACCGGGCGTGAACGAAGCGCGAGGCTATGCATGCGAATTCGTAGCCTGGCAGTTCCTGACAAGTCTGAAAGAGGCGGATGTCATCGAGGCTCTACTGGTAGAACTTCCGCCTGTAACGACGCCGAGCATCCCGCATGCAACGAACGGCTATCACACGTGCGACAGCGAACGCGACGCCACGCATGCCGACGAACGATCGCCTCTACTGCCAGTGACCGACAGCGACTACTTTTCCCACGGCGACTCGTCCACATCTCGCTTCGGGTCGCTGATGTCGCAATGCGAAAATCTCAGTGCCTTGGAGCTTGCCACTGTATCTGGTGCGAAGAAGTTCCTGTCGCAGAGACCGGTTCAGAAAATCATCAATGGCTTGTGGAAGGGCGACATTGTCTTCTGGGAGACCCTCAGTCTACACTCCGCAAAGAAACCCAAAAAGTACAATCGGAAACAGGCGGACCCTTTCTCCCGGTTACGCGTCCCACTATACTTGAAGATATTTGAGACGCTGTTCTTTGCCGGATTCTTAGCGCTGTACTACGCTGTGCTGGTACAGCGTAACAATACCAGAGTGACCATTCCGGAGATCCTACTTTATGTGTGGATTGCTAGCTTCGCATATGATGAATTTGCCGACTGGCTTGATGCTGGGCAAACCTCTTTCTATGCCTCGGACTTCTGGTAGGCTTGCGCTTGCCAACGTCTTATCAATAGAAATTAACTTCGTTAGGTGGGCCTGGGATATCAGCATCGTCGTCATCGGCTTGGTCTTCTGCATTATGAGGATTGTTGGATTGACCACAGCCAACGCTGCCACTATCGATCTCGCATATGACGTACTCGGACTAGAGGCTCTCTTCCTTGTGCCACGCATCTTCTCTCTCTTGAGTCTCAATCGCTACTTTGGAACCCTGATTCCTTGTCTCAAAGAAATGACCAAGGACTTCGTCAAATTTCTGTCACTTGTAGTCATCTTGTACCTGGGTAAGCTGCTCGATGCTCAAGTAGCTGTAGCCGGTTCTCACAGACAAACAGGATTCCTGACCACTTTCGTACTGCTAGCTCGCGACAGCAGGTTCAACCCAAAGGAGATGGCAAGTTGTTCCATCGGGGTCACCGACGCGACCATGTGCTAACTTGGGCAACGTAGAGTTGGATTCTGATCAAAGTTTTCTTCGGGTAATTGAAGTCATCCTGCTGCTGTCGATAGTATATCAGCTAATGTTTTGCAGGTCCAGCTACCTAGGTTTCGGTGAGTCAAACCCCATGTAGCGGCCGAACGAAGCCATACACAGCCTCCACCAATACTGACGATAGCCGTGCAGATGTCGCTGAAGAAATGTATGTTTTTCCCCAAAGAGCAGTGCCGATGGGTCGCTAATAGTGCATAGCTCGCCGTTCTTTGGTCCCCCCGTCATGGTACAACAATTTGGAATGCATTGCTTTGCAGTCTGCTGATCACGCGCTAGTTGGTTTTCGTAACCCTCACAAACATCCTCCTTGTTACAAGCCTCATATCGCTTCTAAGTAACTCGTTGAGTAAGGTACTGAACGCTTCTATTGGTTCTCGTCCCCCCGCACTCCCAAAATCGCACGCATGTCTATGCATGCCAAGCATAGCAAAGCAACGGCTAACGCCCAACTGCGCCGCCTCATCTCATCCGCAGTCTCCCCAGAGTGCATTCGCACCGGTAACAGCAATCGCTTTCTTCCGGTTGGTGTTTCGGGGGTGTGATAGATTCTCCTTGGGACTCCAGAGCGAGATCTTTCGCAGTCACAGCCCTGTCACCGTGGAGAATAGGCTATAGCTTGTTTTCACCTTATTGTGTTACTTTCAAAAGGATCAGTATTGACGACGAATAGGTTTTGGACCATGCGCGAGATGAGTACCTCTTCATGTACGTTGGCATGATCCCCATGCCCTTTTGTTCACGCACTAACAATACAGCTATTCTGTATATGTGCTCGAAGCATCAAGCTCAAACCGGTTGACATATTTTCTGCCTCCGCTGGTAAGTACATAGTCCAGTGCTATTATGGGGACGATAAAAGCGGGGATTAAGCGCCGGGTCGTTCAACGGCCAATGGACACAGCCTCTATGACCATTAGGCAAGATGCGCTCAGGGCCAACCAGGCAAGGCGTCATGACCGTTTCGTGAGGAAAGCATCGTCGGCGGATGCTTTGCCGTTGTCATGTCACTGGCAAGCCTCGTTCTGGCGCTCAGGCTTTCTCTACTCAGAGACGCTGTGAATCCCTGTGAATCCACGACGTAGTGGTATCACGACCGTGCTCACCATGGCAAGGCTGACCGGCTTTCAGAACCTCATCCCACTAGTCATTCGACCTCTGCGACTCGTTCTGCCCTCCGAACGACTGAGGAGCGTGCGGATCATCTTGCTCAAGGCTACGCATCTACCTCTCGTCTTTGCGATCTGGGCTTTTGAACAATTTACCGTTACCCGGAACCGCGATGGGAAAGTGACATCCTTCAGCGGACCGCAAACACCCGCACTGCCCAAAAGGGCCCTCCGGTTGCCGGTGAATTCACCACGTCTATTGATGGCAGAAGCACCAAGTGCGCTTGGGAGGAAGCCCCACAAGCCTCAGGCTCGAACAGGGTCTAAAGAAAACGATGCTCAGTTGAAGACACTAGTCCTCAAGCTTTCGACGCAAGTTGAAGAACTTACCGCGGTGGTGTCGCAGCTTCAACAGCAACGCGAAGCGAGCACATCGGTCGCTTGATGGCCGGCGCTTGCAGCCGCGGAAATGTAGGTACATTTTATTAAGGATTAGCACGGAAATCCGGTTAAAATTCAAGACCATTTTATTTGTCTTTCTCAATAGCTACCGAAACAAGCGTGTATGAAAGTGAGGTGTTAGTGTCTCACTTTGGCAGCGGAATTGGGGCCACACATGAATGAATGATCAACGGCAGATACAGGCAGGAAATCCTTCACCAGACTGGCCAGTTTCATGGGGATGCACATTGAGCAAGGGTACAACCGCCCTCTCCTCTTGCGCCTCAAGCTCCGGTCGGAGCAAGGATGCCTGTGTTCGGCCCGCTAAGGCCTAGCTACCCGGCCGTTTGGTTCACTTGCACGCACCCCGGTCGAGCCAGCATCCATCGCCCCCTGTCACTCTTTCATAGCCCCATGAAGCTAACAGGCGCCTGCCGCGTAGGCGGCTCGAGCTCTGTTCATGCTGCCCTGTCCTGTCTAGCATAATTCCAGAATCTGCCTAACACTCGCAAGCCCACTCTTTGAACGTAGGCTCCGAGAACGCACTGGCGCAGCATACAAATTGGTTCCATCTTGGATTTAGTCAGGCATTGCATCGCTCAGATATAACTTGTCTTGGAACGCCCTGCATTTGCCATCCTCATTCAGCTTCTACCACATTATTTCCATCTTTGCCTGTCTACATTCCACGCCAAACTATTCGGCCTCAAAGACTTGTTACGTGGTTCACACTCATCCCTTTCCCATCCTTTCGCCATGTATTCGTACACGGAGCAACCCACGCCGCCCTTTAACTCGCCCTACCAACAACATACCTCGCGGACAGGGTCCCTACTTGAATCGCCCTATCCTTCACCAGGACGACAAGAGTCACGACCCAACTACACACATGGCCTTGGTCTATATGAAGTCAACCCGTCATTGCCAAACGGCCTGCCTCCATCGCCTCAACCATCGGAAAGCTGGGGTGGTCAGTACTCGAACGGTAATTCAGTAGAGCCTATCGCGAACCCGTATCTTTCAGGAGCTTTCGATCATCCCGTCTCTCATTCGCCAGTGCCGTGGAATTCAGCTCAAATCGCACCTCCTACTTCTCCCCCTCAGTATAGTCCGCGCGCCATGTCCTCTGCCGCCTATTCGCACGATGGCTCGGAGCACGGAGGTTACTCTGATGTAAAGATGGAGGCACCCACATGGAGCTCGGCTGTTCACATTGAATATGGTACAACGGTGCCAGTCACCATGAGCGGCCCTTCACCGTCGGAGCAACCACCACTGACTGTAGCTCCGGATCGGCTCAGCACAAACATGTACTCGTACGGAGATGCCTACCCTTCGCCTGCCATGCCGAGATACGAGCCTGCGTCAGCGTACAACTACAATAACCGCACTCAAGAACAGACACCGCTAGTGAACAGCGGTACTATGCCACGAACAACCACCCGGGCTCCACGATCTACTCGAGCTCCCCACATGATGTCGTCACCAAACTGCAAACAGAACCGCAATCCCAGACACACAGATCCTGCTAATGCCGCATACCGCTGCGAGCTTTGCCCCGACAGAGGTTTCGCGAGGAGATACAACCTCAAACAGCACATGCTCACGCACGACGCCTACCGCAAAAAGTCGAATATTTGCCCACATCCGGAGTGTAGAAAGAAGTTCGTGCGCAGGACGGATCTAGCTCGACACGATCAAAGCGTGCATTCAGATATCAGACCCTGGAGGTGTTCAAAGTGCAGTGCAGCCTTTCCTCGCAAGGATACACTCGGCAGGTCAGTCGCAATCCAGTCCCTTGTTGGTATCGTGTCACTAATAACCTCTTAGACACGAAACTGATGGATGCCCTCGCCGCAATGAAGTGCCTGCTCAAGATGCAGCAGGCTATGGGCGTTCGAAACTCTAATGTAGATCGAACACACGACTCACTTTTCGACCAGCGGGCGGCTGTTGTGGGCCCTGGGGTTGATGTGTACGGTATGGAATAGCATGTTGGAAGCAGTTTGATCGCATCGAAGCTCAGACTACGGGTAATGGCATTTTCGCATGGCTGACTGGTTACAATGCTTTGTTTATATTGCGTGGGTGGACATTTGCACTTATGGCGTTTTAGAGCGCTCCAAGCATATGAGAGCGGTAGACAGACTGTAGTTACGCAGTGAGGTTGCCCTGCTTCATCGCATCATGGCCCCTCTGGTTGACTAGGCGAATATGATCACTCTTGTTCACAACTGTTCCATGGTTTCTCTGCAATGCAGAAAACTCAAATCATGAGAAGCGCGTCTGGCATGACGCCCTAGCAGTCCAGGGTGGTTAAAAGGACGCCACCTAGATCGATCCACAGAGACTGGCTACAACAAGCCGGCACTGCCCACAACGGTTTTCTGTACAACCCATCCCGTCTGGGGATACATCGGGGATCACTACCGCAAGCCACGAAGCGCGGCCCTTGTCCAGGAGGCTAAAACTACATGGGTGTAGTCTGTTTGTGAAGTGTTGCAGGTGTGGTGCATATTAAGCGCCCTCGCTGTGAGCGATTTCGCGCAGGCCGCATTTGACTGGCCAAGGATACGCTGGGCCGGTGGCACGGTGATGCAGCTCGCGGACGGGCCCATGATGCCATTAATTAGACGCAGGATGCTCCTTTGCAGGCTGTATTAGCTGTGAATTCAGTTCATGGTTCAGTCTGGAGCAGCTGCTATAGTAACAAGGACGTTATGGTAGGCAGCTGTTGCTCAGGCCCTGCTGGAGCGTTTTCACCATGTCACGCATCGCTCCGGACCCACATCGCATATACACATCGCATATCAATCCTGGAAGTTGTCTCTGCACCTCGCCCGCGTACACAAAAGGCTAGTCGCATAGCGTTGTGATGGGCGCTTAATGTTTGGTTGTTTGGCCTTGTCTTATCTGGCTCGAGCCACGTCGGCTCGTTTGGTTGCAACCCTTGAGCACGCTAGTCCCCATACGTCACGGCAGCATGGACCTGGCGAAGCTCTTCCCCCCTCCTCACACAAAGGATCTCCCAGCAACCTCCCCGTTCTGTCACCCTCGTTTCGAACGCGCCTCTTTTCGCTTACCCTTTATTTTGCACCAACCCAGAACCCGTCGCAATAACGGCCTTTTGCTGCCTAACCCGGGCTTCTGGGTCCAAGCCAGCCTGCAGCTGCACGTTTTTTTGGCCCCGAACATCCTTCCCTTCCCCTCTTCCCCACTGACACAGGTGACACGATCAGCGTCTTCCTCGACACATTGGAATTGTGTATGACGACATCGAATGAAGGAGGCCAAGGTCGAGCCAGACACACTCTGCCGCCACTACCAGGCGCCATTCAGGTGACGCTCGTCCTATGCGGGTGGCAGCACTCAGATGCGACGGGACGGCGACCTTCACCTCCCGTTTGGGCTAGCCATCGTCGCCCGGCTTCCACGGTCATGTTCCATGCCGCGGCATCAGGAAGAAGTCCACCTGTGCCGGGCCGGACCCTCGTTGCTGGCCAAGACCATCTCGACTAAGACATTCTGCTGCAATGCACAGCACTTGGGTCGCTGTTTGGGCCATTGCAACATCGGCATGTCTTCGCAATCACGTCCACATTGACGGTACAGTCTGCATGTATTGCTAAGGATTGACGGCAATGCTATACGAGCATCGCTTGAGTCTTCATTGGACAGGTCATTAACCCGATAACATTGTGAGAACGATCGAGCCTGTTTCCGCCAGGTCCTGCGACGGGTCGTCGCTGACGGCATCGACGGTCTGTTGTACCACAGCGTCGAGCCTCGCCCGTTGCAACACTGCACCATGCTCTGAGAAACAGTACCCTTGACTCGGTTGCTCAAACTCAACAATGTACCACCAACTGCGTCGTCCACCTAAGACGTTCCTGCAGTGAGCTGACCGGAAGATCCACGTGCAATCTAAGCAGCAATCTACCAAGCGACCGGCCGAACCACGTCCACGGAAAGGTGCTGCAGTTGATAACTCTGTACAACATAATGTCACAACCAGTATGTGCGTCTACATGGATGTCACAGATAGGGATACGGGGGTCAAAGCCTCGAAAGAGTCTGCCAAACAATTCGTTTCATCGCCAAACATTGAGCGGCCAGATGGCTTATTGGGCGATTTGCCGTGACAGCGCCGGGATCTGCGTAAATGACACCGAGTTCTTGACAGGTGGGTCTACACAGTATGTGCATAGGAGGAAAAACATGATTTGATCCTGCCGCTCAAGATACATATGCAGTCAGATAGCTGACAACAGCGTCTGTGCAATTTCACAAACCTAGCGGCGAAGGGAAAGTCTGCCTGGGTGCGGTAACCCTCCGCGGCGCCACGTTTCAGCAGACGGTGTTGTGCCTGTTTATTGAGATATCACATATAAGATGAGCGATCGAAGCATTGAACTGTTGTGTAGTTTGACATTCTCAAGTCGTGTTACAGGTTACTGGGAAACCACCCACATGGCACTGGATACACACTGGATGCAATACCACGCGGTTACCATGCACACTCCCTTCCTAGCGCTTTGTTGTGCGAATTGCATTGCGCGAAGCGCTAGACGGCGCCTCTAGAGATCCCAAGCCGATCGGTAAGGCGTCAAAAAACCTGGAGTAGCCGCGATGCGTCCGCTGTCCGCGCGAGCCGCAAAATCCCTGCTAGTTATGTGTGTTGCCGCGCCTTCACTCCGCGATAGACGCGGGCTCGCTAGGGGTGCACAATGCAGCTAAAAACAACGTCAGATCTTGGAAGCTTCCTCCCCGCATCGACGGTTTTTGTGTTTATGCGACCCGATTCTAAAAGCCGGAGATCGAACGTGGGCATATCCTCGGTTTTGATATGCTTTCGTGCTTCTTTCCTGCTTTGTCTTGTCTTGCAAATGGTAGGGCCGCAGGTGCGTGAGGTCACAGATGGTCAGGCCTTCCTCCCACTCGTTGATTGGCAGATTCTGATTTCATTTCCACGCCAAGCAAGGGTATAGCACTAACGGCTTATGTTGATCCGCTGGCCGCTGTGGAGCAGATTCAGCAAAATCAGGGCTTGTGACAGTCTCCACCTACACACGGCGGCTGGTTGACTCTTGCAGTGGCTCCGAGTGCCGAAGCTACGTGCTTAGCGGCAGACCGTGATACCCTGCAGAACTTGTAGAGCCATTAGCGGGATACGGTCCGTTCATCTGCCTTGAGGTTATGGGATTATTCACAAGATAGAAAAACCAGACCACGCTCTTCGATCTCCAAGCGCGTAAACTTAGCAAGGGGGTCATCTTCTACGCTTGCAGATCTGACGACAAACTCCTCGAATGCCCTATTCTCATTGCTCGTTGAGAGTACCGTCTTCATGCTGGCGGTGCTAAAACGGAGAATTATACCACATATCTCCGGTGCCCACTATAACCTCATTCAAGGTCCTCTCATGTATGCCGCAAGCCAACCCGACGGATTTCCTAAGACAGTTCACTTCTGGGCTACCTCCGGATACGGCTTGTCACTTCCCCGGCCAATGGCGCTGCAGAGCGCACGGACTGTCTGCCGTATACAGGACAAAGCCGAACTATATGTGGTGCTGTATTGCGACACTAATTTTATGCAAAACTCCACCCCAAATACCGGGAGCTGGGTACGCTTGTAATCCTACTGCAACTCTGATTACTTGGCAACTTGCTTCCCTCGATCGAACAGGAAGGAGGCGAGCCACATACTGTTTGTAGTTAGACCGCATACATACGCACACCAAAAACTGTTCGGCGCCGGGAACAATGGCTCAAGGCGAGGCTGAGTACCATTATGAGGCTCAAAAACAGACTGTCTGACGCAAGAGATTGCTGACGTGTATCTTGTCTATGTATAATTCTGTTTTCTAGAAAAAGTGTTGGAAACGCTCCTTTTGCTCCAGGCTCCAGGCTCGATATCACCACCACCCCACGACGCCAGACTACTCCGTCTAGTCATGTACGCGAATAATGTTGGCGGCATCTCCGTTCATAGTCACAATCAGCCTCGCCAGGTTCGGGGCCCATCTTCAAACAGTTAGAGCCCTTGGCATACCTACGGCTTTTCCCTTGCTTCGGCACCGTGGTAGGATGCCGCCCTCTGTCCGTAACTGTGCTGTTCCAGCGGTTGTAGGCGCAGACGTGCTGAGCCTCAACGTCACGCAAAGATGTTAGATCGTAGATGTCGCCGGATAGCACGCCCTGGCCCCCTTTGCAATCTTACAACGTTGTGGCACAGCCAGATCGGTGCGGCAACTGGAAACTCCCGCGACCGTTCGCTTTCCACAAATGGCCGTTTCTCCGAGATCGTCGGCTCACTGCGCGTGAAACTGCGCCGCCCGATCATGGCAGACGATGAACGCAAGCCGAGCGCGCGCAGGAACCCTCCGCGGGGGACGGACCTGTATCTCCTCATCTCGCTTGCGGGGAAGTACAACCCTGGCTTCCTCCCTGATTATCGTACGACCGACGGCCCAAAACACAAATAACCAGACATCGATGTCGAGCTATGATGCTCGCACACTGCATTTCAGATGACAGCACATCCAACAGACTGGTAGCGATCCCTCGGCGTTCACACACATTGTCACACCAATCGAGACCCAAGTCCTCCTCCGACCAACAACGCCGGCACGCCCGTAACCCCCAAGCCCCCAGCAAGATTTTTCTTGCAGGGTAGGATCCCCGGAGCTATACAGAGCTTCACTCGTGGATATAGATGTAGCGCAATGAGGCCGAGGTGGATGGCGACCAACACTTGAACCCTGTAGTCCAACTACCCAACACAGGCAGGAGTAAATGGGTAACTTTAACCCCCCATCCTGCATGTGCGGATTGCCACCACGTGTGATGAGCTGTGCCTTCTCGTGGCCATCGATTACGCGCCAGCCGCCAGCCGATCGGCATCACACGTACGTTATCAGCAGCCGC
>JAESFQ010000147.1_pt1 | contig 25266 bp, 29 predicted proteins | sample 9269431 | NCBI WGS metagenome assembly JAESFQ01 (sample SAMN14502588, study PRJNA617103) | algae metagenome | isolation source: Plectolyngbya sp. WJT66-NPBG17 and co-occurring heterotrophs from well... | place: USA: Mojave Desert, Joshua Tree National Park, California | collected 2006-08-06 | reverse complement strand
GAAGGTATTAGATCCGGAGAATGTTGCTGAGTGCATCGTGTATGCGCTCAAACAGCCGGAGCACGTTTCTGTAAACGAGGTGCTTATCGAGCCGAGAGACGAGCCGATATAGATGACGCTACGTAGAGGAGGGTTTTAGATACATACGCCGTTGTAATTCATGATTGAACAGTCTAGCAACAAAAGTACGACAGACTTGCAGCGTACTATCTGTGCCTAATTCTTTCAATCGAAGAAACGAGATAGGGACTGTAAGACACCGCCATCAGTCTCATATTTTCCCATCAAGTGAGTCTTCAGCACTAGCCAGCATTGTCATGTTCCATACTATGTCATGTTCCATACTACCGCGAGACATTTGAACTACGCCGCTGGACTAAGCACAAAAGTCACCATGCTTCTTCCCGGCACCTGCGCACTAACACTACTCCCGTCCGCCGCCAACGTCGCCATTATCTCATCGCAATCATGCCCATTATCCGTGATCCACGCCTTCGCCGCCACAGCAACCAACCCGTTCACCCTGACCGTCACCGCACTCGCTGCCGTCCCTCCTTGTATGACTTGCACCGCCACACTCCCATCAACATTCTTGAACGCACTAACTCGGCTCCCGCTCGGCCCGCCGCTCGCGCCTATCCTCACAGCACCTGGTCGTACATGTCTACTCCAATTGGCAAATGCCCAAAGACGCTTACTAGGTATGACTGAGTTCTTATCATCAGAGATACGTATCAGCTTGCTGTTTGTTGCTCCACCCTGAACACCGATCCAATATAGATATGCCGAAGCGTTTGCGGTTGTAAGTGCAGTATGGATTTTGATGGCCCAGTTTAATCCTTCGCCTGCGCCGTTGTTGCTGTAGAACGTTGTTGTCCATGGGCCTTGGAGATCGGCATTTTCTGTCTGCCAGACGTGGTGTGGAGTGTTTATTGGACTGTTGGGTTGGGATGTGTAGGAACTGTAGTACTGTTAGTGCATGATTTTGTCGTCCGTGGGAAGAGTGGTAGTGGGGAGAAGCACTTACTGCGCAGTGATCGTACCTAACATATTACTCACACTACTCAGTGCACCCATCATACCTTGCTGACTACTCCATCCCTCAGCATCGCAGCAAGTAACCTTGACGCCTGTAAAATTCGCCTTATCGAGCGTTGGCCGCAACACTTTAATGAAATCTGCTGCTTGCTGCCCATTGCTTCTCATACTGGCATAACTTGTCGTAAGATCAGGTTCGTTCAGGAAACCTAGATGCGTAACATCCACGCCAATATTCTTGTAGTAAGTGATGTATTGAACCAGATAGTTAGCGTATGCTTGCTTCCAATCCCCACTCGAACAGCTGGCGCCAGACACTCCGCAAAGTGACCCTCCATTCGCATCGTTGTTATTCGTCTTCATGTACCCTGGTGCCGACCATGCATTCGCATATACAGTACCCACACCATAAGTCTTGACTGCTTCGGTACTGACCCAAACCTGGCTGTTATCGTTGCCATCCCAGACATATTTCGGCGCGGCATTTGGACCACCGGGGCTCTTGGGTTGAATGGACACCATATGGTCGCTGCTCGAGTCTGGAGAAGAACCGATACCATTGCGCAGGATAGAGAAGCCTGCGCCTGATGTCCGGTTGAAGAGCAAATCCAGTGCGTAGCGTTGAAGTGAGGGCGAGAGGGCATGCATTTGATTTGCGCGTTGGAAAGTTTCAGACATGCCGAAGCCATCTATAGTTTGGTAAGTTTTGGTTAGGTCGACGGTTATAGTGGAGGATTGGCGGGGATGGATGGTTGCGAATGTGCTCGTAAAGGTCGTGAGCGCAAGAACGAGGTAAGTGGAGAGCACCATTGTCGATGTCTGGTGAAGTCTGATTCCTTGCACTACCTTTAGAGGGTCTGAATGAACGACTGGTATGTTCTGAGATTTGGTAGGCTAAGCTTTTGTATAAGCATCTTCTCCATTTAGCCTTTCTCGATATTAAAGAGGCAGTGGCAGGGGTACTCCTACTCGAAAGCCCCACAGGCACGGCTGAGACCACGCTTCCTACTCATTTAGTGTGATGAGGTTGTTCGCAAGATGTTCCCCGCCATTGACCTGAACTCGAGCTGCAATATTACTGTGAGTGGTGGAATTATCCATAGTTATCTCCGTAAAGCACTATAACAATCATATATAAATCGCCGAGAAGCAACCACGGTATATTGGGAAGGTTCCCCAGGGTAAATCTGCATCATATGTGCTCCGAAGTAGTACCCTTAAACAGTTTTGCTGGGGTCATCTCCATCCGGCCTTTCAATAAGTCTAGCATCAAGGTTTACTTACGTATCTGGAAGCCGGCGGAATTAACGGCCCGCGTTTTCGATCTTGTCTTAAGGTCGCAGTTATATTCCTGGGCCGTCTCTTACTCTTCTTTTCTATACATAATAAGTGACCGGGAGAGTAACCAGAACGCAGGAATATGTGGTAGAATCTTCCAGGATACGAAGGGCAAACTACAAGCATATCAATAGTTTTAATCTGACAAGGTTTGTTGTATCGCTAACCTCGCAGGATCTGACCTGGGCGTCGTAATGTTGAAGAGTGAAAGACTCCCATCCATGGTCAAGGCTGTCGCATGGCACACTAGTGTCTTGGCATTCGTCAACCCAGCATTTCGCGGAGAAGCGACTGCTCTCAAAGCAACAGCAACCAACCATGACCGACCCAGTGAAGATAGACGAAGGGGCGCATGCGCCCGAAGCCCCTCGAAAGATTGACGAAGAAACCTCGGCTGCGGTATCTGCGCAACCGAAAGTCAAAGAAGCGGAAGCCTTAACTACCACAAGCGCGAACGAAGCACCAGCGCAAGATGCGACCTCAGTCCACGAAGCCGCCCCAACAGAAGACGGCTCCCTCACTACAACCACGAATCCTGATCCCAAAGCTGCCCTTGCAGCGCGGATGGCCCGCTTCAAAGCGCTCCAAGCCGCCAAAGTGAACGGCCGTAAAGCGACAGAGCGCGAGGTCCGCGACGCTGAAGACCGTAGTTCTCGCCTCGCGCAAATCTCAAAACTCGGCGCCCTCAACGAGAAAGCCTCGTATAAGCTCTTAAAATCCGAAGACCCTGATTTTGAGCGCAAGAGGAATTGGGACTACACAGTTGAAGAGAGCGAGAGTTGGGATAAGAGACTTAAAAAGAAGTCGAAGAATAGGGAGGGAGTCGCGTTTGCAGACTACAGGAATGAGGCGAACAAGGTGTACAAAAGGCAAATTGGTCAAATGAGCAAAGTCGACATGGAGGCTTATGCAGAGGACAAGGCAAGGAAGCTGCAATCGCAAGTATCTTCTGGACTTCTCCAACTCGTTGAAACGGATGCCGGAGAAATCTACACCGTCGACAACCAAGGGCGCATAAATACACCAGTCGACGAAGCATATAGCCACGATCACAAGCCAACGAAGGAAGCTGTGGACAGGCTAGTAGAGGACCTGGAGAAGGGCGAGCGTGCCAGGATGAAGGCCAGGGCTGCGAGGGGTATACGCGACGAACAGGATATGGGCGATGTCACGTACATCAACCAGAAGAACAAGCAGTTCAACGACAAGCTCTCGCGCTTCTACAACAAATACACGAGCGAGATACGAGACAGCTTTGAGCGAGGGACGGCGATTTAAGGGGCGAGAAACTGATATTGTACTTATACCCTGGCATTTTGCTCTGAAGGGCTGGCGTTAGCTGACGCGGAAAGGCATGGGGAATCTGGCGTTATTACTATTGAATCATGGTACAGGGTTCCATTGCGGACATGGTTGAAGTCTGAAATATACTCGTATTCTTGGATATCATGCGCTTCGCTTTACATCATGCTACTCAACACCCGATTCACGTCCTGACCCGGCTCAGGTTTCTTCATCGCCTTGCTCGTAGCCGTGTGTTGCGAGAACTCTAGCCTTCCCTTCCGCCTCTTCGGCTTCCCATCCACTTCCTGCACCGCTTCGCTTGTTTCCGCCGCCGCATTATCGCCATCAACGTCCTCCCCTCTCTTCCGCCTTGTAGCCTCAATTCCACTAGCTACCTTGCCTCTCTCCACGTTCTCCAGGAAGGCCTTGTTCTCCTTCTTGCCCTGTGCTATCTCAAACCTTAGTCTTGCCGCACGCTCTGCATTCTCGTTCTGGATCTGCTCGACTAGGTTATGCCACTTGACTCCACTCAAGTATCGGATATTCCACACTTCGTCATGCCACCTGCCCCTCTTCTTGCCACCCATCGTTTGCGCATTCAGGTTCTCGGCGACAAACTTGGCATCGCGTTTGTGTATGAACTCAACCCAGCCATCAAGGAAGAGTTTGCGTCGCGTACCTCCGTTGCGCAGGCGCTGGGTACGTGAGGTACTGGATTCGGGGGTGAGGAATATTCGGCCTACGGCACCATACGGCGTCAAGAGGGAGCGCATTACGGCTGGCTTCATGAAGGGCGGGACGCGGGAGAGGTATATAACGCCGGATTTATCTTTCTTGAGTGATGATGGTGGTAGGGCTTTGCCAAGTTTCGTAGATTGTAGCTTCAGTTCGGAGGGGAGAGATGCAGCGAGTTTCTCGAGGTGCGCTAACTCGGCGTTCTTAGAGGAGAAGCGCTTCGGTACGTGTTGCTCGTCGTCGTCGTCTTCTCCTTCTTCAGCATCTTCTTCGCCAAAGTCTTGGTTCTCTTCTCCATCCATCTCCTCATCTTGATCTTCGTCTTCAGAGTCGTGATCTACTTTTTGTCGCTTTGATGCAGGTAGCATGCGCGCTCTGCTCTCTTCCTCGGAATCATAGCCCCTCTCCTCGTCTTCGCTCTCATCAACGTCGAGGTACTCGTTTCGTTTGCGCGTCGCCATTACTGTGCGGAGAGTGATCGCTTTACAGATCCAGGGATAATAGACTGAGCTATATGTGCAGAGTCTTCTGTGAGCCAGGGCACGTTTGCCGCAATGTGGATATTCGGGCTGTATACAGGCGCATTCGTTCACTCGAAACTTTTGCGGAGAAGTCGCGGAGGTCAACTTTTGGGTGGGGCCTGACTTAGCGCCTTGGCAGCTTGTTGCGCAACTCGCCTGCCAGCCTTCGATCACCATTCCACGCCTATCAACACGCACGCAACCCACCACAGGCCTCACTTACTCACGTATCAAATCCTTATACTCACGCATCAAAATCTTCTGCTGGAGCGTCACATTCATCTACGCGCATCGCATCCTTCTTACGACCATGGGTGGCGGTAAGTGACATCCCTCCACGAACTGCATACGAGATATATACTGACTTCGTATCGTTAACAGATCTCAACTTGAAGAAGTCATGGCATCCCCATCTACGCAAGAACCAAGAAAGAGTGTGGAAGGAGGAGAAGTCTGCGCTCGAGGAGCGCAAACTAATTGAGAAGCTTCGCAAGGAACGCGAAGAAGAGGCACAAGTGGAGGAATTACAGAGGCTGCAGGCCGAGAATGGCGGCAAGGTCGTGCAGCGACGGGTTGATTGGATGTACGCAGGTCCGAGCGGTGACACTGGCCTCACGGAGGAGCGCGAGGGCTACCTTTTGGGCAAACGCAGAATCGACAACCTCCTGAAGTCGAACGACACACAAAGTCTACAAAAAGGTGCTGCGGTTGGCATCGACGCTGTTGCCACCGACACGAACGCGAATACCGCTCGTGACACCCACAAGAAGGTTCTCCAAGACCCGCTTCTCATGATTCAGAAACAGAAAATGGAGATGCAGTTGAAGGCTATGAAAGACGCGCAGAAAGAGGCCAAATACGCCGAAAAGCGCGAGAAAGAGAAGGAGCGAGAGAGAAAGCACAAGCATCGGGACAGGGAGCGGAGCAGAGAGCGGGAGCACAAGCACAGCAGCCGACGCCATCGATCGCGGTCGCCTCGTAGAAGAGAAGATCGCGAAGATCGTCGCGATCGTGACAGCCACCGTAGACGGTCCAGATCACGGTCAAGATCACCCTATCGTAAGCACGGCAGTCGACGAGATCGCTCTCGATCACCACGCAGGAGGGAGGGCCGTGGCGACCTTCGCGACCATGACACGTATCGACGACGGGATCGTACACCGCCGAGAAAACAGACCGATGACGCTGAGGCCCGTCAGAGCGCTGCTGATCGTTTGGCCGCCATGCAAGCAGAAGCGACTTCGCTAGAGGAGCAGCGGGCTGAGCGTGTGCGACAACAAGAGATCAAGGATGCGGAAGAGGAAGAAAAGCACAAGAATAATATGGATGGGGGACGCCGTTTTATCTCGAGTGTGCGTGGGCAAGCCTCGAACATGGATTTGGGCGATGCAATTGCTCGCGGGCGGCAGAGTCTGAGGGCAGAGGTTGATGCTTAGGTGTGGGGGCCTTGTACAATGCGCTTGTGATGAACAGAGAACAAAATGATACCCTAGTCTTGTAGTTATAGAAAACTGTCTAAATTTGTTACGGATCCTCCTAGGAAGGATTCCTCCCTATGTATGTACACTTGCTTTCTACTCCTTTGTTTCTGCCTATCTAAACATTAATTAGATGAAACATTTCAACAGGTCTGGCTTGGCTTGGCTCGATGAAGTTGGCTCTATTCTCACCGCGTAAGTACTAGGAAATCTCCGGTAACATGACTGCTAACTAATGTCTTCCAGCGTTCGATGCTCTCCGGTCAAACATCACAATGACTTCATTCAGTCGCCCAAAGCCATGGTAGTCCCTCCTTTGCTTTGACTACAACAGTATGTTCACAAGGACTATGACCACAAATGCCTCTGGGGCGGTCCACTAGCACTGCGACACGTTCTGGTCCTTCAATGGATCGCCTTGTCCGTCGGGCTGGTACGAAACCCAGGCCAGCGTAATCACCCAGAACTTCCTTTATGTCGCACGTCCTCGCGATAGTGCAAACGTTCTCCTTGACCAATCATTGGCAGGCGACTATCGGCCACCATTCCAGCCTGCGTCCGGCGCAAAGAGGTCTTCCATACTGTCACCATCGCTTTTCCCCGTCTTCGAATTGACACTATATGATTGGGTCACGGCAATCCGGCGGTCCAACCTATCGTCGCCATGCTTGGCTGCGTCTGTATCTGCGTCTGCGCTCTGTAGTTCATAGCTCTTCTCCCCACTCCGCTTCACAAACATCTTCAACTTGCGAATTCTGGATCGGTCCCCACTCCCGCTTCCGCTCGAGAGGGACAGGATCCAGGGCATATACTGCTGTATGAAAGGCTTCAAGAGCGCAACGCATGCGCAAATAACTCCGCCGTTGAGTTCGACTGTAGAGAAGATGCATGCTTTGGCTACGTTGTAAGTTCCGTCAGGATCACTGATCATACTGTAGACGTAGATGATGCGGACGGTGGATATGACGACTACACTACAGACTGTCAGCATACAACACGAGGTGGCACATCATCCGAGAGTACTTACCCGGATCCTAGAGCGAACACAAGTCCCAATAAGACCTTTTGTTTGATGGGCAACTGCAAAGCGCGCAACATCGGTATCGGCAAGCACAGAATCAAGAAGTCTGTGATTATGTTTATACATGCCATGAACAGGTTGAGATCTGTAAGACACTTTTGGTCGGTATGGGTTCGCGGGTTGCATGGTCCGGCGGCGACGATGGTGATAGCCAGGGAGTATCCAGTGACTAGGACTGCTAATGCGTAGATGGATGCTTGAACTTTCAGGTCCGGGTTGAGACGGTAGTAGAGTGCTAACAACGAGAGCTTAGCCAGGGCTGGAGTCCAAACATACACCACCATGATGCCGACCAGCATCTTCGTGTAGCCCATCATTTGCTCCAAAGTCACGTTCCACAAGTGTTGACCGAAGCCATACTGGAAGGCTACATTTGGCGTCAGTCGTGCACTCAGAGCCACTAAAGGGACAGACTCACTTTGGAAACATATCACCATCCATGCGACGCATCCGCACCAGCTGAGAACCACCAGCGCATCGTCCAAGCCGGTCATGCGGCGGATGAAGATTCGAGTGTACAGTCGCAACCCGAGCACGAGGGTGGAAAGTATTGTCATCACCACATATACCACAATGATCCTACTCTGAAGATCGGTTCGGTTGCCACTGAAGTCTGTCTTAACACCAGGAGGTGCAGGCATGACGCCCAATGTAGTCGTAATCGCAGTCATCGCAACCGGGGAATTTATTGGGCTTGCAGAAAGAGATGGAATTTGAAGACGAGAACGGGATCGCCAGGACGTCAAGTTTGCTCCCGGACTTACAGCGAACTTATCTTGGACGCAGCCTGAGTTACCTTGCCAGTGACCTTAACACGGGGGTGCACAAAAGACCTTCTCTGTACAACCTTGCCTCTCCAACAGTGGAACCGTCAGACGCAGGCGTATTTGCCGCACAACGTCCGTGGACGTGCGCCCTCCGAGATTGCTCAGTTGGAAGCTCTGCATTTGAACGCCCGATAAGGTCCTCATAACACAACAGAAAGAAGAACTACGTGCTTTCTACCATGCCTATACACGTCCGGCCTATCCGCTCTAACCGCATGGAGCCCTGCCGCCGTCTCGCCTAGCGGACACAGACATTCCTGTCCTGGAAGGGCAAGCGCGACACATGCAGCAGCAATCAACCCTGATTTACATATCGAGGTCATACACGCTGTGTTGCGGCACTCACACATCCAATAATGTGGCGCTCGGAGCACTGAGGCTACACCACATTGTCCCTTTCGTGACGAACTAAACCGCTTCGGCCCGCTAGAGAACTCCACGATATCGACACGTTGGAAGACTAACTAGAGATGAGCTTGCACCGAGACGCTAGTCAATATGTGTACGATAGTGTGCGACGAAACCCAGCATTGTAATGCTGACCCCTGCATGCTAATCAGCATGCGGCAATGTGCCTGTTACGGAGCACCAACTAGAACCGCACTCTGCTAGTTGAAGGACGAACGAAAACCTGGGCGTGCTCTACTTCATAAACCGGAGCCGCCGATCAGGTTCTCACACAAGTCTCCACGTGTGACTGTGGGCTTCCGAGCAAACACGTCGCACATGCAAATCATCCACGTTTTGTACTCCCGATAAAAACAACCCACTAGAATCGTAACGGTGCAATCGAGGGCCCTGCCAGTACATCTTTACTCAGGAATGCGTTTAGCGCGGCGACTGCGTTAATCGAGAAAAGCGGAGAAATAACCGTCGACCACTGCGGCCCTAGTAGCTGATCACTACTGAATCCCGGCAAACCCAGAACAAATCACAGTGGCATCCATAAGAAACCATGGACTCAGTTCCTACCGTTACTTTTGTGTTCGCCCCACTCTCGGCGGTCATCCTGCACGAGTTCATTCTGCGACGAGTGGAAGTTGACCATTTGGCCCTTCAAATCCTTGGACTAGCGATTACCGCATACTGGGTCTTGGTTTATTACACGGGATTCATCACCGCGACACTGGTGAAGAGCTCCTTCTGGGTTCCACTGTGGCTGTACATCGGAGCCTACCGTGCCTTCTTCCACCCACTCAATGACTATCCCGGACCTTGGGCCGCAAAACTATCACGATGGTGGGCTATCAAACAGACATATGACAGCAGCTTGCATTACCATCGAGTTCTGCAGCGGCTGCAAAGCCAATACGGCGACTATGTTAGGACAGGTCTGTCCAACCCGTGTACTTCCTTCCGGATCCAGTGCTAACACCGTCAGGACCACGTGAGCTCACCGTCTTCGATGCAGCTGCGATCCAACCAATTCTTGGAGCCCAATCACAAACTTCAAAGGGACCATTCTTTGACGTGATGGAGAAGTCTTTACATCTCAGTCGCGATAAGGCGTTCCACCGCCAGCGCCGCAAAGTCTGGGATAACGCGATGAAGGCATCGCTGTCCGACTATGCGCCTCAAGTTGAGAACTTCACAGACCAACTACTTACGCGATTGAGAGCCGAGGAGGGAAGATCGATTCCGCTGCTTGAGTACGCAACATACTACAGCTACGATGTCATGGCGGCGCTGGCTTTTGGCAAACCCATGGGCTTCATCAAAGGCGAACAAAGCGACGTCGCTGCTAGTATCCTTGCTACGTTCATGAATAGCGTCCAGGCTTTGGGGTTCATGTACCACATGCCATGGCTGATGAACACAATCGGTGTACTTACCTCATTCGCCGGACCCATGAAGGAATGGCGAGACTGGAGCGTCAGCCAGATGAAGGCGCGCATGCAGGTACATCTCCCACATGGCAACTTGACAGAAGCCATAGCTAACCATCTCCCCTAGATTAGAGACGCTAAGCCAGATCTAATCTCACACCTCATAACCTCCACTCCCAAGACTCCAGAAGGCCGCGAGCTACTCTATGGTGAATCACGCCTCATAATCTCCGCCGGCAGCGAAACAACGTCCACCGCCCTAACCTTCCTCTTCATGCACCTTGCCACACACCCACACTACATGGCCGCCGTCCGCGCCGAGTTCCTCTCAAACATCGACAGCTACGACTGCCAACGTCCCATGCCAATGCTCGAATCCGTGATCCAAGAATCAATGCGCATGTGGCCGTCCGTCTTCTTCGGCTCCCAACGCGTCACGCCTCCCCAAGGCATGGAGATCAACGGACGCTTCATCCCCGGGAACATGCTTGTCCATATACCTCTGTTTCCACTATTCCGCGATGCAAGGAACTTTGTTGCGCCTGATGAATTCATTCCTGAGCGCTGGACTACGAAACCGGAGTTGGTACTCAATAGACAAGCCTTCATCCCTTTCTCAACTGGCTCGCATAGCTGTGCGGGCAAGGCATTGGCGTTGATGGAAATGAGGAGTGTGATTGGGAGGGTGGTGGCGGAATTCGATGTCGTACTTGATGAGGGCACGGATGTGCATGCTTACTGGGACGGTATTCTAGATCACTTTACCGCGGGTGCGCCGCCGATGATGGTCAGGTTTGTCAGGGCGCGGTAAGCGCGTGTGGGAAAAAGAGATGGGCTGTATATCTGTCTCATTCACATCTTGTTCTCAATCTCGTATGGTCTATCGTTCGGGATTTCGAAACGCGGTCCTTCGAGAAACAAACTTCACTATGGAATAATGGTATTAATTTCAGCCTCAAAAGTCCAGGAGACTTCTCCCAGGAGCAACGACCGCGGTGTTCGGAACGGGTAGATCCTTGGTCGGCTCAGCCTTTGGTACACTAAAACCATACTCAGCTTCCCAGTCGTCCTCGTAATCACTCTCATCTTCCGAATCCCAATCACTTTCCTCGCTGTTGTCTTCATAATCGCGCTCACTCCACCCATCGCTATCGTCATCTACTTCTTCTTCGTCTTCATCCACCCAATCCGCGTCCTCGTGGTCATCGCCATCGTTCTCAAAGTCGCGTGTTGAAACATTGACACCACTGACGTCTGGTATCTTGAGGAATTCAGAGATTTTCAAGCCCTCTAATTCTCCAGTGAGGAGCTTTGTCCCAGATGTGTATTTGCCGTGTGTGCGTCCGTCCTCCATGTCTTCGCGCTCAAGATCAAGTTGCACGATGCATTCTTCGCCCCAGGTGTTGGTGTGGTCGAATCGCACCACTTTCAATGTGTCCCATAGCGGCAGCGGCTTTGATGTAAGAACATGCACAATGGCATGAGCGTGGTCCGATGTGCCGTGATGCGAGTATAGCACCTCCAATCCACTCAGCGCTCTAAGCATATCCTCGAGGCGTTTGCCAAATGGTTGCCCATCTGATTCATTGACTGTGCTGTCGTTCAGCTTTAAGTATTTAACGTTCGACGCGTAGGTAGGATTCGTCGTCACGGTGCGTAAGAAGAGATCCCAACGCGCACAAGCGTCTGTTAGATTGATGTTTGTCGGGATGTGAACGGAGGATATGCGATTGAGTGAGTGCGCGGTCAAGGAGAGGTTGATGATAGGACGATAGAGCATTGGAGATTGGCCGTGTTCATCGTCGTTGACAGCGGGTCGGTCGGGCGTAAGGTATACGCATATTAGATGGAGAATCGGGTCGGGCAGCGACGAAAATGTAGTGAGAGACATCGTTGGGATAAGAAACGAGGCTTCGATGGGTTCGCGACAATCTTGCAGGCTGAAGATAGGTGAGTTGAAGGGGTTTGAAATTGGTGGAAAGTGTTGGTGGATATATATTGGACGGAAGACGCGTCTCGATGATGTAGACGCGCCGAATGACGCTAGGTCAAATATGTGATGGCGCGTGCATCCCACCCTTAGACGGAAGAACGCGAAATGCCTTAATAGTCCTGTAGCCCTGAAGAGAGATATGTAAGATGTTGATGTGCAGCACCTTTCGACAGTTGCATGTGCATTCTCTGCACACACGATACGATTGCCTTGTACGTAGTATATGACCCAAACGCCGCGCTATGCATGTTGGAAAGCAAGCTCATGGAACCATCGCTCATAACTTCACTTTTTTCACTGGCTTTTGCTCCACTGTGGCGTCATCTTTCTTCCGCTTAAAGATACTCTGGCTCTTCATCTGACCGAGCCCGGCCTTGTTCGCCGGTGCAGCTTTCGCTTTTAACCCGAAACTGAGCTTGACGGGCGCTGCATCTGCCTTCGGCTCCTCACCATCTTTCGTATCCCCCTCCTGCTTCTGTACATCGGCCGGCAAATCGACTTTCTTCTCCTCTGTTGGCGAAGCTCCTTCTGCTGGTGGAGTGACCTGCTGTTGCACGGCTGCTTGTGCAGCCGCTCGTTTTGCCTCAATAGCCTTCTTGGCCTCAGCTTCTTCTTGTGCACGCTTTGCCATTTTCTTCAGCATCTTGTCTTCGCCAGCACCGCTCCGTGCTTCTGCAGCCTCTAGCTCCGCGATCTCGTTGCGCCTTGTTACGGCCGCAACGGAAGTATCCCTCCAAGCAATCATCAGTCCATCTTTCTCGTCCTCTTTGACATGGCAGATACCCTCTCGTCCTAGGTGTTTGGCGAACTCAGTCAGCGAGCTCCATTTCGTAGCGTTCATGTGGACGTGTTCTTTGTCGCGAATATACTCGTTGTAGAACTTGTTCACGCCAATCCACTTCTCATTATGTGCTGTGCGCAGAAGATTGACAAAGTCCCTTTGAAAGTCATTGCTAAAGCCCTGGATGTACTTCTTTGGGTCCTCGCCGACAACCTGTAAGGCTCGGACATGGCTCTCGCTCTGGACGTGGCATTTGAACCCGTTTGCGTCGCGACATTGCTTCTGACATGGCTCACACCACCAGCGCAAGCGCTGCAAGCCCTTCGACTTCATTTTGTTGGCAACCCATTTTGTACTGCCCGCTTCGGCTTTTCCCATCGTCGCGGTTGTGGCGGTATCGACGGGGGTTTGGGACAGAGGGGAATGTGGTTATCGAGGGCGAGCGTAGCGTATACGGTGTGATATCACGGCGGATCCCGACAGGGCAATACGTATGATCTTATGGACTTCGTGAAGGTGGCCGGTGCGAGTGGTGCAAAGGGTTGTATCGCGACGAAGACTGAGGGACCTCGCGAAACTCGTAAGGCTGGCTGACTAAGGAGATCGCCACCCGCGGCCGCGCTAGCGCCAGGCGCATAGCCAGCATGCCAGGGTCCACTACACACGTGTTTCACTCACTCAAACATTGCACATTTCCATAAGATGAACTGACCGAAGACTATTGGGATCAAAGTAATAATTCACTACGAGTTTTACCAACGGCATTACATGTATGGGGGGAGCAGAGAGACCAAGGATGTAGCTTCGATATTCATTAAGGACAGGCAGCGACGAGAGACAGTTCCCGTCACTGTTTGTCCTCGATCAACCATTCCAGCACACCCACGTTAAGATGTACCGCCTAATTACAATCATTCTCCTCAAGGATACCGAAGTCAAGACTCAGAAAATTCTCCGCATCAAGGCGGATGCTAATGACATCGAGCTTATAGATCGTTACCGCAACACAGATATCTATGTGGGGCAAGAAAGGGCCCCGCGAATCTGGTACTACACTGTTCGAAAATAAACATTTACCTGCAGTCACTTGTTAACATGGTTCAGTGATAGAATTGAAAGACATCGTTGATCGGCTCCAAGTCGCCATATTTGTGCCGATCTCCAGAGCTCCCTTTCGCAGTATATGTATCAGACTCGCTCAATGCACATCATCGTTCCATGGTACCCTAGCGATACGTACCAACCATATCCCCGACTTCACAGACCGTTGCGTACCCGTCACGGCCCGCAGCCTTGGCTACAATCAACGCTCCCTCCCCATCTCTTTCCTAACATGGTAGCACAAAGGAGATGTGGAAGTTGTGGGGCCGTTCAGTAACAACCACATGTCGGGTGCGGTTTTGGCTCCGCGGATGCAGGGGGGCTGTCTAGATCAGCGGCGAAGTGCGACAAAGAGCCTGCTTTCTACGGTGGGGCAATGGGAATTTTCTCTTCTGGGGGTTGTTTGGAATGACAGTTTGCGGGTCTAGCATTGATGATTTGGTTGTGGACCGAAGTTTGGGGCGGAAGGGAACGGGGTTGGGTGGTTGGAGGTGGGTGTGTCTAGACTCTGGCTTGGAGATATACTGGTAGACCTCCTGAATATGGTAATGGAAAGGCTGGATGGGTGAGAGGGCGCCCCAGGATAGGCCTTTGAGTCATTGTTGGTAGGCCTAAAAGTAGGTACGTGAAGGGAAAAGGTGCAAGTTTCGACAGAGAGAGGGGGTCGACGCGCGTACGCACACGCGGGTATTGCCCATTGAACCCATATTCCACTCCTACGTCCTTGAACCAAACGAAGAGAAAGAGAAACCGTCACACCTCATGTTCCTCCTCTTCCGCCTTCACAAATCTCTTCACACAAACCCACATCCCCTCCCCTGCCCATTTGCCCCCAAACCCATCAACTCACCGAAAGATTCACCAAGTGCGCCCGAGAAGCACCGCATTTGACCGACTAGAATCAACACTTTTACCTCCTTCCTTCCCATTGCAGTATATCCTAGATCCCAGGGGTGGACCGAACGGGTGAAGGACGGTGGCAACAGGTTGATTGTGGCAAGGCCAAGACGCGTCGGAAATAAGGGTGGGTGTTCGGGTAGACGACCCGAAAGGCCAAGACGGATGCCGATGGCGTGCCGATGCCGATCTGGCCAAACACCGACCAGGGTTTTGTGGGAATAAAACGGAAATGGCAAATGCTAAGGGGCCGTGGTGAGAATAATAAGTCCGAAGAAGTGCGACGAGAATCTATGGTTTTTGCAATTTGTTGCCGTTTGGGGTAAGAGGTGCGGCTGGTTTGACATTTTCTTGGTGCGTTTGTGCAACAAGTGTGTGTTGGGGTCTGGATAAGACTATTACCGTGGCGATCGCCTCTTTCGTGCATGTGTCGAATTCCGCTTACATGCATATTCTCCGACATGTTCTTTCAAAAGCTCCGTGCCAACGTCCTCTCGCATAATGTCGCTCGTAATTCGTACATCGCCGATGTCGCCGGCTGGAATCTACGCATAAGAGGAAGATTGCCTAATGCAGACGAGCCGGGTAGGTGTACCAAGGTACGTGGATTCGCCCGAACCGTTGTAGAAAATGGCCAAGGAAAGCGGCGAAATCCAGATTTTGCCATGATTAATGGCGGGAGTCAGATTGCTGGATTGGGTAAGTGGACAGGTCTCGAGTGACAGAACTAGGTAGGTGGGGAGGGAAGGAACGAGTGGAGATTGAAAAAGTGCGTTATTCATTTATGAATAGTGTATGGGAAGCGGTTTGGGTATACATCTCTTCTTTGCATATCTTGCAGGTTTTGACAACTTGAGAGTATGCCAGATTATAAGGAGCAATGACAGCTTCAAGCATACCACCTCGAAAGGGCGTGCACACAGCGCATTTGCTGAGGTGCGTTAAATGCATTTGGAATGAGAAGCGTCGGCGTCGTTTCGAGGTGTGCGGTCTTGTGTACTACACTTCCACATGCGATGCTCAGTCGGATGCGACGATTCGGCCATGTATGCAGATCTTCCCTCTTCAATCCACCCTCCGCCTAACACTCCTCTCACCATCAGCACCCATGCCCCCAACAACATCCTGCACCAGCTCCCTCAACTGTGCCTGCACCTCCTCCGAGTCATAGTCTTCGCGTGCCGCAAGCTCCTCAATGCGCCTCCGTATCTCAGGATCCGGCGCATCGACAGCATCTTCTTCCATGGTTCCTACATTGACCTTGACACCCTCGGGTAGCGGGGGCGGCGGATGGATGCCCTCGGTCTCTATAATGCCTGCTGCAGCTGGTTCCTCGCCGGTACGCAGACTCTTTAGGTATTGGTATACTTCATGTGTCTCGCCCTCCTCTTCGCCAATCTTGTCCTCGGCTGTTTGGCCCTCTTGGTTCTGTATCGTCGTGTCTGCGCCCAGTTCCTCGACAAGGCATTTTGCTACTTCGGTCTTTTCGGTAGCGAATAGAGGTGTTTCACCATCTTCGTCGGTGATGTTGACATTGGCATTGTATTTCTGAACAAGGTCGCGCAGTACGGCAAGTTGGTTGTAGGAGGCTGCGGCGTGGACGAGAGAGTAGCCGTGTGCATCGCGCGCCGAGGCAAGGTGCGGGTGCTGCTCGAGCGAGGAGAGGATGGACTGCGGGCGGGTATCGATGAGGTTGAGGAGGAGATCGATGGTTGGTGCTGGAAGCGCCATGGCGGGCTGCGCGTGAGGCTGATCGGGAGTGCCGGACGTCTTCGGTATGCTGGGCGTGATGATCGACTTGCAGTGCTGCGCATCCGTGTACGCGCAACTGTCTCTCTTCGGTCCTTCGTAAAATCTAAAAATGACGTGGTGGGCGGAGATGCGGAGACTTTCCTCGTGGCGCGCGCCATTGCGCGGCTAACTGCATGCCGCCCCAGATTGCCTCTGACTCTTGACCTTCATCATCGTGCATCTAATACATGCCCAATCTGCGCCTGCACTACCAACTCCGCATCTCTACCTCGGTCGTGTATATGGTCATGCACACGCTGATTGCGCGTAGCAAAACCTGCTGCGGACTTTCGGGGTCCGGAGTCAGACCGGTGCAATGAGGGAAAAGCTTCGCGGCGCTCTGGGCGCCAGCCGAGACGCTCATGACCAACGCCCAGCTTCCGTCACACACAGCCTCAAACCGTCAGCTCGGGCCTTGGCCTGCTCGCGTGCCTCTTCACCCTTTTCCAGTCCGCTCTTGTCGCTGCGTCGTAGCCTCTCATATCCTAGTTGTTCTTTCTTATTCGACTCGATTGACATCATCCACGTCAACACCGACCGCAGCATACCCTATCTTTGTAATACGGTTACACAGTGCCACGCGACACTAGAATTTCGCGCTTGCTTGGTCTCTCCCTGCCTTTAATGCGCTTGTCCCTCTAGGCCTCCTGGCTCGTTTGGCTCACTACTCACGACTTGACTTACGCCCCTCCTATCACTGTCCTTGTTAGACAGCTACTCTTACAAACATGAGGTCTTTCCATGGAGTCGGCGTGCCGTCGGCTCGCCTGGTCCTATCCTACATCTTCGACTGGATCGTCATCATCGCCATTGCAGCCGTTGCCGGCGGTTGGGAATTCGTCGAGCCGTTCCGCCGACCCTTCTCGCCAGTCGATCTCTCGATATCGTACCCGTACCAGACCAGCGAAATGATACCCACATGGCTCCTTGTCGTTGTCTCGCTCATTGCGCCTGCCGCTATCATCATGGTCGTATGCCTTGTCTGGGTTCCTGGTCCAACGGCCGAACGTGGCACGCCCAAGTCGCTCATCTGGAGGAGGAAGCTTTGGGAACTGAACACCGGATGGATGGGTCTTGCGCTTTCGCTTGCGACTGCATTCCTCATCACGCAGGGCATGAAGAACCTCTTCGGAAAGCCGCGGCCTGATCTGCTATCGAGATGCCAGCCAGACCTGACGCGAATCCGGGAGTACGCTGTCAATCCTGTTGGAGAGGTCTTCGACCCAGCGTGGGTACTCGTCAGCGCCGGAATCTGCACAAACCCCGACCAGGACATACTCAAGGACGGCTTCAAGTCCTTCCCCAGTGGACATTCCAGCTGTAAGGCTCTCCATGTTCCCCCATTTCCTACCACCCACTAACACACCATTCCAGTCTCATGGGCCGGCCTCCTCTACCTCACCCTCTTCCTCGCCTCCAAATTCTCCGTCGCAATCCCCTTTCTTCCCCACCGACCCTTCTCCACAAACCCCGCCCACACATCCGCCGTCTCACCATCAAACCTCAAGAAACAAACCCCGCTCCCCTTCCACAAACAAGACACCGCCCCTTCGTCTCCGACCTCGCAAGACGACGACGCAATAGTGCCCATTCGCTACCAAAACGCCGCTCCACCCGTTTACACTCTGGTCCTAGTCCTGGTACCCATCTGCGCCGCGATATACGTAACAAGCACCCGCTTTACCGACTTCCGTCATTTCGGGTTCGACATGTTATTCGGTACCTTTATTGGTGTGACGTGTGCGTGGCTTACCTTCCGCTTGTACCATCTCCCTATTACACGGGGCGCAGGATGGGCCTGGGGACCTAGAAGCTACGACCGCGCGTGGGGCATTGGTGTCGGTAGGGGATCGTATGTCGGCACTGAAGGGTGGAGCAAGAACGGCAGCAGTGAGACCGCGCCTGCGAGGCGGCCTAGGAGGCGGGCAGATGTACATGGAAACGCTGTGGATGAGAGCGAACTAGGCGTTTTGCATCGCAATGGCGTGCCGCATGCTGGGAACCCACCCAGCTCCATGCACTCGAGAAGTGGCACGGCGCACGATGTTTAATCTTTATTTTCTTCTGTCGATGGACAATACATGGAAAATCATGGCGTTTAGGCATGGGTTTTAGATGGGAAAGCGACAGATAGTAGAGGTGTTCTATACCAAGGCCGGCACTTTGCACTTACGTAAGAGCACATGCTCCAAGCAATTGAGAAGCTGGTTTTATTCGTTCTCGCAGCCTTCTAATGGTGTAGCCTCAAGTTTTGCTATATATCATTCAAATGGCAAGGGAGAGTCTTGCGACACAACAATTTGACTGACAGCCTGTTGGTCTGGTGAATTTGAAGCACGGTTGTCAATACCTTGGAGTAAGCTCAGGCGCAAACATACTGTACCTACCAGTAAGCAATAAGGTAAAAGTCGCTTGGGGTGTTGTCGCGTTGGGCTATCATGTCAAGTCAAATCAAGTATACTTTTGAATGCTGCTATGTATACCCCTCCACCGACTGGCAGTTGAATACCCCTCGCAGACAAACCTGACGTCTCTGCTCCACTGTCGTGTTGAAAAGACGAGCCGCCCCGCCTCGTTCTCCCCCGCATCCCAACTGTGTATGGAGACGGAGATTGAACGCGCCCTCGTATGTTGGCGAAGCACATGGAGAGCTCCCACGCCGCACATCATCATGTTGTATTGCTTCGGCCACTATATCGACGAGTCATCTACAGACCCTTCTTTCCCTTGGCCCGCTCTTCGTCACGCTTCTGGTAGATCATAGCCGTGAACGGGTCCTCCCACCTGCACGCAATCGAGTATGCAGTCGCGACAAGTCCGGTGAGGAGTATGCCAGCTGGCTTTCCGTACCAGATAGCCGTGGCCAAGAAGGACATGGCTGAGCCGTGATACATGGGCGATGCGGAGACGTTGAATGGAAACGTTGTCACCGGCTCGTCCATGAGGATGCCAAAGTAGTCACCGAGGTAAGTTCCGGTGACACCGAGTGCCCACATGGACGTCAAGACGAGCGTGTTTCCCATGGCGAAGAGTGGGATTGCGGAGTATTTGATGACGGGAGACAGGAGGGTCGGGTGTGTGGGTTGTTTGGCGAGAGCTTCATTGTAGCTTTACATGAACGGTTAGTATATTGAGTAGATCGAGCGGAGGTCCAAGTATGAAGACGGTAACGGTGGCTTTGTACGTACAGGTAGTCGCGGAAGATACCTAGCGAAAAGATGGTTACGGCGAGCGCATAGCATCCAAGTCGAGAGTTGCCACCGAATAGCTTCGTAATGACCTTGTTGTGGTATTCTGAGTTCTGTTAGCCTTCTCTCAATCCTCTCCCCTTGCTCTATAACACTCAGTAGCCTTCGAAGGCTCGGCTATAGTCGTAGAAAGCTTCAATGGTCTTACGTACCTTGCTGCGCAGCGATGCTAAAGCTCTGTTAGCGGCCGTAAGAAAACATAAGAAATTCTACTCACTTCCAGAATGTAGGGTTGAACACGATGCTCGCCGCAGATACTGTTACCATGTCAATTGCTGCCTTCGCAAGCTGCGGGGATCTGGATGTTTGCGCTTACCCCACAAACTAGGTTGACTAAAGTCTATGTACGAAGTCATGATGGCGAGAAAGTACAGATGAGCTACACTTTATCGATTTTCGAAAGCAGTCAGGGCAGGAAGAGCGTGGAATCCGTGATGCAAAAAAATGGGGGGATGCCTAGGTGTTGACAGCTTGCCCGGTAGATGAACATGTGGAGCTATGACGTCTCGCTAATTCGCATGTTCAAGCTTGCAGAAAGAGCGCTTTGCGCACATGTACTTTTACCAATGTAACCATTTACGATTGTATTGTTTCAACGTTTATTAATAAACACCAGTGTAGATCCAACTTCTACTACGACGTGTTCAGCTTCTGCAGCCTTTACTGCGGGGTATACCAAGTCTCTCAATGACGCAAAATCTAAAAAGACGCCCTATCCAACGGCGTTTCTCTGAACAAATATTCTCCGTTCCCAATGAACTTGCAGCTTGTTCAACACACTTCAGCATCCTCCAGGATTCTACATAATCGCGGCGTGACCAACACCCTCCAATGTGCTCAGTGTTTACAAGCCGTTGTCGGCGCACGTGAAAGGTCCACCAAAGCCATCAGCCTTGTAGCCGTCAATGATAGACTGAACGGTTGCGTAAGTGCCCGCAGTCAAGAACAACAGGCCAATGAGGCAAAGTATGATGTTGAAGAAGAATCCGACGTATCCACGAAGTCCGCGATTCTTCCAGAAATCCGGTCCATACTTCTCCCTGCGAAGTCGAATGTACGCCACACCCCAGAAGATGAACCCGAAAAACGAGTCAAACAGCGAGCTCATGAGCGAGAGCAAGTCGGAGAAGAATGGAATGACCTCAGCGATGATGAAGGCGAAAACCCATAACACAGCGAGAATTCCGATCCATGTGAGCCATCCGGCCATGGTGTGACCGGTCCTGTGTCGCGACTGAGAACCGTAAATGCGGAACAAGACGAAGCGGGCGGTTACCGAGGCATACAAAACTCCGAGGAAGATGATTGTGGGCACCATGAACGTAAAGGACACCTTCTTGTAGACCTCGTTGGAAATGGAGCCGAACGCCGGGGAAGTCATGTAGTTGGTACCAGTGTAGCCGTACACGACACCTCCGACCAGACTGAAGACAAGGACCTCGCAGATGGTGACGGCCCAGAGTGCTTTCGGAAAGTCCTTGGGTTCCCTCATTTCCGCAATGAAGCTAGGAAGGGTGATTTGGCCAATAAAGGTGTAGCTGATATTCATGAAAGCACTCATGCCCATTACGAAAGTGGTTCCAGGTGGGGGTATGGCGTAGATTTGGAGCTCGCCTTTGCTTGGGTAGCCTGCGGGCTTGCCATCAACGCCGGAAAATGCCGCCGCGAGGATTACAGAGACGAAAGTGAAGGCGGCAGAGGCAGTGGCTATAGTGGCCAAGGTACTGAAGGTTCGCGGGAGAGATGCCGCAAACGAGATGATGGCGGTGATAGCAGCGAAGACGATTGTGCAGGTACCATGTCCAGTGATGGTGTTCCACCACTTGGCTCCGACGAGACAGTGCAGGCCCATGATGAAGACGTCTGGGAAGAAGTTAGTACTGAATTATTGCATTCTAACAAGATATGGTAGCTTACTGTTCAGAACGAACATGACTGCTGTCGCGTAGAAGGCCCATTTCTTGTTCCAGAAGAGCATCTGGCCAATGTCACAGACATCGCGGATCTGGGGATGGCGCATACAGAATTCCCTGGATTGTGTAAGTATGAACATGTGATAATTGAGTATTCATTACGCGTACCATGTGATTATGGACGTGTACAGGACAAGACCAGCAACGACAAAAGTCAAGATCAAGCCTGGAACGAGACCGAGAATCGAGTAGGACCAGGGGAAAGACATGATGGCTAAGCAGATGTACTCGGAGAACAACAGAGCTGCGGTCTTTGGCCAGCTGCAAGTACGGTACTTGATGGCATTGTTGGCTTCCAATTCGATCTGCCTGCCGATGGTGATGCTAGCGTCAGAGTCGGCGTCGGTGGAAGTAGGTAGGATTCCTCCTGCGGCCTCGGCGTCGTAATTCTTCTCTTTGTCCAATGCAACTTTTTCATTACTGCTTTGACTGGTGTTGTCGGCGGGCGAGGCCTTGCCGCCAAAGAGGGACTTTAACGCCATTTGACGCAACGGATACACCTCTTGTAAGGAGTGTAATAGAAAGGACGACGAGTAGCCGCTTCCAGGGGCATTAATTGCGGGTGTAGTGTCCGGGTAGAGTACTGTCCAAGTGGGTTGAGCAAAGTATAGAGGAGCCTGACACGAAGATCGTTAAATATGTCGCGGGGGCAAGGCGTTGGGTAGTGGAAGGACGTAAGCCAGGGTTGCTGGGATCGCTAACCCAAAACTTGCGGGGGGGTTGATAGGGTTCGGTGAAGACGAACAGGGAAGGCGTAGGAGTGGGGACCTGTTTTGCCTGGTGGCGCCTACCGAGTTTGAGCGCGACCTATGAAGAGTCGCACAAACACCAGCCGTTCGCCGCGCTATGACCGCAACACTCGAACCTTTACCCGCGCCTACGCTATGAAATCTCAGTGAAATCCTCTCTGTCCGGACGCCGCGAGTGCCGCTCTGTGTGCATTGGCCGCAGTGTCGAATAGGACGTGGCGAGCGTGGTGTCCGTCACATCGCTACCACTTCAACAGCACGCATCTACCATTTCACTCTTGCGCACGTGGAGGGTCTGACGTGCTCTTCTGCCCAAAGACTCATTACGTCAATCGTCAAGTGCTCCAGATAACCAAACAGGTGGCGCTGTCGCGTTGCTGCAGTCCTACGTATCTGTCACATCCTCTTCCTGTCGGCACACCGTTGTACTGGGCTCAAAAGTCAGAAACCCAGCCTTGATGTCACTGTGGCGCCCGCTAAGCTCGATTGCTAAGCTCCGAATCCAAGGCCCCCAGCACCGGTAAGCTTGGCTTGGCTTGCTTAACCTACGCCATATCGCATGCGACGTACCACCACCAAGCCTCGCCAATTCCTAGCCACCAACGTCCTATCCGCTACACTTTGCTTGTCTCAACTGGCCACACACATGGAGTGTCGCGTTCGAATTGTGAAATATCTTCCAAAGTTCATCCCATCTGATTACATTCGATTCAACATCGCTAGGGAAACGCTAAGAACCACAGTACCGGCCACGTCGTAGGGGTAATCGTCCTGCAGGGTACGCATTCGCTATCTAAACAGCCGCGGACGCGGCTCCCGGCCATCATACTCCAAGATACCCGTACTGCAGCACCGAAGATCGTGATGCAAGATTTTCCAATCGTCTGGCAATTTATCCAAGTAGCCGCAGCCAAAGCGCACGCAAAATTGCGTGATCGTCCGCCTTCTGGTTCTAGGCGCTACATGGCTTATGCACATTCGTTGATCGACGACTTGGCATACGAAGAGCAAAAACTGTCTCGTGCGCATTCACAACTATGTTTCGCTATAAATACGCCGGATGGTTGCGTCTTGGCGAATGAGTGATCGATATGTGGGAAGACATATAATTTGAACTGAGCTGCATCAGATGTGTAAGGTACATTCCTGTGTGACTTCCGCAATAGGTGCTCGAGTCCATGTAACACGCAGCAACGTACTTTGCAGAATGCTAAGGGCAGTTTGATCCGAGAGACTATGAGCGTACGTTGAGGTTGATCAAAAACCATGCTTGCGTCTTTCCTGCCAGCTCATCATAGCCAAAAATGCCCATCACGAAAAGTAGACACAGTCATTGAGCTGGGAACGGTTTGCGAACTCCACTCCCACATCCCATAGACGGAAATATGAGGACGGACACTTGCCGCCCAACTCCTCTGCAACATGTCGACCCGTCAGACACTAATGAGTTCCCCAGCGCTTAGGCAAAGACCGTTGGCGGATATTTCCGTAACACAGCGCAGCCGGACTTATTCATGGGCGTCTGCGACGCATGGCATCGATAAGCTCTCTATGCAGCTACCCAAGACGGATGCTGATACAAGGGTTTTAGGATCGCCGTTGAAAGCATCGGTGGAGAGGGTAGGTAAGCTAGATACGCGAAGAGAATACCAAGGCCTTGTAGTGTAGGCGGTGACGATGTCTTCTCGATAGACAGGTAGATGATTGTCACACCAAGTGAAGAAATACATGCAAACTACTTCGCAGTCATTGAAGCGTAGAATAACCCGATATCCATCCGTGGAATGAGTCTTGAGCAATGATTTGTGCCAGCAGTACTATCCCGTACACTCTACGAGGCTCTCAGAAAACTCCAGACGCCCGCTAACACGCCACGAATACCACAGACTTCTATTTCCACAATCTACTCAAATCAAGCTATCACCTCCACCACCCCAGTTCGTCTGTTGCTGCGTCTTTTGTTGTTGCTGACTCTGCGTCTGCGCCCTCAAACTCGCCATACTGTTCATCCCCATGCCCATCCCGCTCCCTGAACTAGCCGTCCGATTCGCCATCGGTGGCGGCGCAATACTGAAAGAACCCGCGCCGGCTGGTTTCAGCGGCGGGGGCGCAATGCTAAAGGAGGAGTAAGGGGATTGCGATTGTGTGGGCGGCGGTGCTATGGAAGGGAAGCTCGATAAATAATTCGTGGTTGTCGTGTTTGCATTGTTCGATGTACCCATGCTACCCCAGGTGTTTGATGATGACATAGTCGAGCCACTTCCTGCTGTACTCCAATTGATACCTGAGCTTTGTGTGTTGCTGGTGTACGAGGGTATTGTGGACGTTGGAGATGTTATATTGTTCATACTCATGGCGGGTCGGATTTGCTGTTGTTGTTGAGGTTGGGTGAAGGAGGAGGCACCGATACCTGGGTTGGCGGCACTGAGGGCGGGAAACGAGGAGTTGAGTGTGTTTAGTGTATTGTCGGGCGTGATGGCTCTGCTTTGTGGCTTTGGGGCGTTGAGATTGGTGTTTGGTGGTGGGGAGACGGGGGGCGTGGACCAGGAGAAGGTTGCTGCTGGGGATGCGTTGTTTGATCTTGTTCGATGGGCGGATGGGCGCG
>JAESFQ010000146.1_pt1 | contig 25293 bp, 28 predicted proteins | sample 9269431 | NCBI WGS metagenome assembly JAESFQ01 (sample SAMN14502588, study PRJNA617103) | algae metagenome | isolation source: Plectolyngbya sp. WJT66-NPBG17 and co-occurring heterotrophs from well... | place: USA: Mojave Desert, Joshua Tree National Park, California | collected 2006-08-06 | reverse complement strand
TCCTCGTCCAAACCAAGTCAGTATACAACAATTTCACTACTTGAGTTTCTTGATCTCTGTCCTGTAAAAGGTTCTGCGCCGTTAGTGGTCGCTGAACATCTACCTAGTGGGACACTAAAGCATGCATTTTGCGCAAGGGGCGATGCTGACCAAAATTGTTAGATTCCGCGAAAGTACGCACTTGGACCGACCGATCCGGCTCATTCAAGGTCGAAGCAGAGTTCATTCTCATCAAGGATGGCAAAATCCATCTACACAAAGTCAATGGTGTCAAGATCGCTGTGCCCGTCACAAAAATGTCCGTAGAAGACCTCGAGTATGTCGAACGCGTCACAGGCGAGTCTCTCGATGACGACAAACCTCTGTCCGATCTGAAGAGAAAGAGCATGCAACAGCCCCGTGCGAAAGACTCAGGTCCGAGCGGCATTTCTGTTGAGAAGAAGCCAGAGTATGATTGGTTTGACTTTTTCCTCAAGTGTGGTGTCAACCCACAGATCTGTGAACGCTATGCAAGGGCGTTCACCAAGGACGAAATGACGGAAGAAAACATTCCAGACATCACCCCTGAGCTTCTACGTACGCTGGGTCTCAAGGAAGGTGACATTCTCCGTGTATCCAAGCATTTGGATACACAGTTTGGCAGGGATAAACGAAATGTTAGCTTCGCTGAAGACGGAGGAGAGGGAGCTTCTGGTGGACTATTCTCTGGCCCAGGAGGAGCACTAAGAAACAACACCCGCAAGGGACGTCCTGCACCACCTGTTGAGACGAGCGATGTCGTTGATCCGAAGGCGTTTGAACCAAAGTCCGACGACACCGTCAAGAAGCCTGTAGATGGGCCACCAGCAACCGATAAGACAGCAAATGGATTTGACGACAATGCGTGGGACGTAAAGCCATCAAAGTCCACACCCGCACCTGCAGCATCACCGCCTGCGGCACAAGCACCTGCAGCAAAACCACCCCAGCTAACTGGATCCATGAACGATCTGTCCCTCTTGGACATGCCTGCCCTCAAGCCTGATGAGATTGCTCAGCCAACACCTCCGGCTCCAGCACCTCAACCGGCCCAAGCACCAGCTCAGCCGCCTCCTGCTCCTGCTCAGCAACCACAACCGACAGGCGCCACTCCTACCCTTTTCGAGCAGGTTGCAGCTATCAAGGCCCTTACCCAGCCTCAGAATATGGCTCCGCCGCGCATGCGACCACAAGCTCCCCAACAGCAGAATCCTGGTGGTCTCATCGCTCCACCACCACAGCGTTCTTCCTCTGCCCCTCAAAATCCGCAACAGAGCGCCTTCGGTCCTCCGCCACCACTACAACCTCAACTCACAGGCTATAATCCCAACCTGATGGGCCAAGGCCCTGGACAGGGCCAAGGCATGCAGAACATGCAGGGTATGCCACCAATGCAACAGCAAATGACAGGCTTCCCACAGCAGAATGGGGGTTTCGGATTCCAGCAGAACGGCATGATGCCTCAATCCACGGGTTACAACTCCATGTCTCCACCTATGCAGCAGCCCATGCAGACTGGGTTTGCCCAATACCAACAACAGCAGCCCACTGGTTTCCAGCAACCCATGCAGACGGGCTTCCAACAGCCACATTTCACACAAGGCTTTGGGAACGGCAGTCCCTTTGCCGACCCACCACGAGCACCGTTTCAGCCACTTCAAGCCCAGCCTACGGGCTACAACTCGTTCCAACCATCGCCACTTAACCCGCAGGCGACTGGCGTTAACCGCTTCCTGCCCCCAGCTCTTGCGCCACAGCCGACAGGCTTCATGCCGAATCAAAGCACCACGCCTATCCCTCCCATGCCGCCAATGCCTTCCATGCCCCAGGCGCAGCCCTTGGTACCCCAGAAGACTGGTCCACCTCCCACTATCAAGTTTGGTGTACAGCCGGCGAAGAAGCTAACACCTCAGCCGACAGGGAGAGCGAACCTCGCCAATGCCAGTAAGTATCTGAACACATCCTTGCGAGAATTCTCTCTAACCATGGACCAGCGCCCCAAAATCCGTTCGGCTTCTAAGTTCACTTGTGATGGCTGTTTGCTCTTTCCGTACCCCTTTGCTTATTTCCGGGGCACCCACTTAATTCCCTACTACTACTACATGTATATGTACATAAGTCGTCCCATACTTGTTTGTCGTTCGGCGGAATGGACTTGCAAGGCCTCATAGCATTCTTCATCAACCCATGTAGTACCGATTCACATGCAACACCCCCGATTACTTGCAATTTGGCGTTATTGGCATCTTTTTTGCTTGCTTTACAATCGTTTTCTTGATTTGAGTATACTGCAGACCTGGCATTGATTTGCGTAGAAAGCCAGCTAGCTTGGGCTGCGCTATCGGCCCGGTAATCGTATGTTCTAGATTGAGGCTGACGTGCGTGGTGCGATGGCTAAGTTGCTTAGAGAGGATGTGTAGCCTTGATAATACCTCAACCTTAATAACTCATCTGTACCCCTAAATGATGCAACTTGATCAGAGATGTTGCGCAAAGTACATGTCATTTGTGCAGGATGAATATACCCTATTCCCGAGCTGTCGTTCACCCTGGGCGCGAGACGGATGCGAGACCAAGCCTTTGCCAAGTAAAGCTTAGCCCCACGCATCAGACGGCACGGTTATCCCTGCTGTGGCTGGCTTGCCGGGCAGTCCCATGTCATATCCACATAAAACCGCGCACGCATTTGTGGCTCTGCTTGTCGAGTGTTGCCAGACTTTGAACGCACAAGAAAGGGATTTGCAGACAGACTTCGGCCAGCTGCATGGCTGTCAAGCAGCAGCCATCGCTCAGCCCTCCTCGCGAGATCCCCGATGTCGCATTGTCAAGAAGCATGACAAGCATGTGTGGCGATGACGAAGCACACAGCACCCCTTGCTTGTTTTGCGCCAATGAGCCCGGCCCACAGCAAATGTGGCTCAGGCTAACTAGCGTAATAGACCGACCGAGTGATGCGGTGCCCTGTCCGCGTGAGCGAGCGAGAGAGAAAGAGAGCGAGGTGCGCGCCCATGGTTTAAAGCCGGCGCGTCCCCTCCCTAGACCATTAAAAGGGTCCACTGTATTTCCTCCATCCCTTACATCGCCTTCTTTCGAATCTCATTCACCTTCTATTCCAGACAGTGACACAGTTTTTCACAAGCGACAAGTTCCGACACAGACGTTTCCTCGGCGAAAGCTTGGTTTTGCGGTAGAGACTAGGACGCGCGCGACGCCTACCTGATTGATCACCACTGGCTGCTGCTACATCTACCTGCGTCGGCGACGAGCAAGCGACTTGCAAACGTATATCGAATAAACACGACCGCGACTCAAACCCGCGCATCCCCTCCAAAACACCATTATAATCAACATGTCGAGCCAAGGCTACTACCAAGGCGGTCCCCAATACCCACAGCAAAGGTACGCTTCACACACTTGTCCATGCCAACTCGGCGATATTGCGAAAAGCCATACACACATGCACTTCAACATCCCTTGCGCTTTGACCGAAACCTAGCTCCGGAACTTAAAGAGTACAAAGATGCTAACGTTCACCACAGCTACGGTCCCCAAGGCGGCGGCTACGCTCAACCCCAACAATATGGCGCCCCACCGCCACAACAGCAAATGAACTACGGGCCTCCGCAGGGACAGTATCAGCAGGGTCCTCCGCCAAAGGAGAAGAAGGACAGGGGGTGTTTGATGGCTTGGTGAGTGGGCGTGTGGTGTAGTTTCATGCGGAGAGTTATACGCTAACGGGAATTTCTAGTTTGGCGACGCTGTGCTGTTGTTTCGTTTGCGAAGAGGGGTGTGAGTGCTGTGCTGAGTGCTGCGAGTGTGCGGCGGATTGCTGTTAGATGGATGGCGAGGTGCTGTTGCATGGGGAGGTTGAGTGTATGTTGCATGGCATGTTTCTCCACACGGAGGGGGATATGAAATGGATGTGATGGGTTTTTGGAGGTGTGTGAGTGGGTTCACGTACTTGTCATCGATTTCCTTGGTTTTTTTGGGGGGCTATACCTAACCAGCGTTGGTTTTTCTTTTGTCTTTGACATTCAGTATTCGGTATATACGATTCTTGTAGCAGAAGCAGTTCCATTTTTATATCAGTCCGTCTTCACACTTTCAACGTCTCTTGTGTTGATGAATGTACTTGGAAAGCCGAAGATTCAGTGCATATCTTTACTCTTTAACTTGAATTTTACCTCCATCTCATCTAGCCAACTTTAGCTTCTACCAGACACGCAAGCACGTTAGTGCATAGCAGCAGCCACTGCTCTTTACCAATAGCCCAACCCTCGACAACAGCCGCTTAGTCCATGTCTCCTTGGATTTCAACACTGAAATGACTCGGCTTCATCATCATATTATCGAGTGTACCGGGGCCGACTCCGCCAAGTTGCCGTGACAGCACTCGAGGTTCTAAAGTCGAATACGCGATTGAAATGTCGCTCTCTAAATCTTTCTTTTGCGCGAGCCGGCGCCACTGTGTATAAATCTCAGTATCAAGCTCAGTATCAAGCTCACTATCCATATATCCACGAAGCGCGCCAAGGTCCAGCACCCGAAGACCAGGAAACCGCGTGATAAAAGCCGCCCGCTTTCCCGCAAAATATCGTTCCAGGTACTGACTCATCGGCGCGATGCACGTCAGCGCATTAATCTGTACCGGTAACCGTCTCTCCAGCCATAAATCAAGCGTCGTGTAATTATTCCGGCCTACATACCCACCCACATTCTTGCGCAAAGCCCATATCGACTTGACGAAGATGAAGTGGTTGAGCATATACGGTAATAATGTAGTCTCTGCGTATATCTGACGGCATACCTGCGGGAGAGACAGGTTGGGTAGATCGTCGCCTGGAGCGGCAGGCCGGTAGTCAGCGCCGTGGGGCAGGATGACGGTGATTAGTCGGTAGTAGAGATGGTCGTGCGTCTTGGGTGGCTTCCCGTCGCTTTTGGGTCGCGGATCGAAGTACTTCTTGTCGTTGAAGGCTCCGATGCATATGTCGTAGTTTCCTACGACGTAAGCGAATATCTGGTTCCGCAGCTCGGGAGGTAGCTGGAGTAGCGGGGATTGAGTCGCGTTTTGCTTCATCCTGAATCTCGTTAGGGCTAGTAGGTGAGCGGCTTTCCGCTGGAGCATCGCGTCGTCTTACATGTTCTTGAAGCGGGCTGGCGCCTTGAGAATGTTGAGCTTTCCATTCTTGTACTTGGCGAATGTCCAGGCTTTTGTGGGTTTGGTCTTGCGACTAGTGGCCGACTTTTTGGGTCGCTTGGGGACGGTTTTCTTGATGGTCATGACGAGGGTTAGATGGTGAGTCGCTGATCAATTGAGCATTTCAGTGCTGGTTATGCGTAGTAGGCACGAACCTTGAGGGAATAGAACCATGAAATGAAAGGGAGAGAGGAGCACACGAGGTGAAAGTTGCTGACATTGCCAGGTGCTTACAGGTAGCTCTGAATCTTGAACGCGAAGGCGCTCACGCTACGACTCCTCTAAGGGGTCTCGTCCAATTCACCAAACACTGACAGACAGTGAGATGTAGCTCTGTAGTTAGAGTATCGCCTTGCACGAAGGATCCGAGTTCTCAATGTGAAAGACAAAATCAGATTGTATTAGATTAGATGAACGCTCAAACAAAACAGATGCTGAAACAAAACAAACAATCGTATGAAAAAAAAACATTCTTACCCTTTGAAAGTTCACACTCCGTTCGGTCGCACATCTGCCTTCGCCATCGCTTCGTTTCGATCGGTAATTAGCACCAGATATCGAGTGCGAAAGGACTTGGCAAACCATGCGCAATTGAGCTGCTTGAGACATCGGTCGTCAAATGTCGTAAGCAGTGTGTCGTGTATAAACCCAGCAAAGTCTTCGTTCTCTTCCATCCAAAACAAAATTCTTGAACAGCGTTTTGCTGCATGCGTGATCGCCGAAGTACACCAAAACGTCTCCGTGGTTTAGCTAAACCGAAGAAGCCGTGGTACCATTGTACCAGTCCACCTTGATGTCTTCACCCTCCTTCTTCTTCACTTCATCGACGAATCGCTTCTTGACATCTTCGATAGGCTCCTTGATCGGGACGTTATAGGACCAAGTGCCGGGAACCACACGCTGGTTGATTTCCGCCATTATTAGATGAAGTCCTACTCTGGTGATGCCCGGGAATGTACGGCGGAAACATTTGCGAAAGTCACCTCGATAGAGACTGTAATATCCGACAGGTATGTCCAATGACATGATAAGACGTCGCTGTCCGAGTGAGCGGTCTTTGATCCATCGGTCGAACGTGTCGAGGTTGTCAAAACCGAAGTTGTTGAGCTTGTAGACCATTGGAGACGTCTCGACGTACATCTGTCTGCATACTTTGGGTACAGCGAAAGTTGGCGAGACAAAACTGGTCGAAGTGTTCGGGCCTTTTTCCAAGGGAAGCGCGACGTTTGTGAGCCGAATGTCCCATCGTCCATTGGGTGAGTAGTCGTGGATGTTGATTTGGTGGTAGCCGACAGCATATTGCCAGATCTGGTTGCGAATTTCCCCGGGGAGGCTGAGAAGAGGAGACTGGACGGAGTTGGCTTCGGCGCTATTGTATGTTAGCTCCCATAGAAGGGATGTTGTAGTGTCACATGTACATCTCCATCAGCTCCGAGTCAGGAGGAATAATGGCCTTGAATAGCCCATCTCTGTACTTCTGCGAAGGCTTGCGGGTCTTGGGGGCTTTCTTCTTCACGATTTTCATACGCATCGTCGAAGTCGTGTGATCTTTCAGCACCAAAGAACGAGAGGATGGCTCAGGTGAGCCCATCTTGGAGGGTTGATGTCGTCTTGAGGCTTGAAATAGGAAGGTGTGGTTGAACAACAAGGTCAAGAGAGCTTGATAACTGCAGCGGCAAGCTCGAAGTCGCTCACATCTCGGGCTTCATGTTTCGATGAACGATGAAGATGAGAGTTACGCTTTGAGACTGCTAGAGCCCATGTGTTGGTTGAAGCGAAAAGTGAAGGTGAATGCAACGGCTGCCGGCGCGGGCATTCTCGGGTTTGCACCACAACCTTATCGCATCCGACCGATCTCTTGCACTGTGAGTACCGGTGATGCCGCAATCTGCTCGTCTATTAGAACACCGCACGATGCCCCTTACAGACGAGTTGTATTAGCATCCTGTTTCGGGTTTCATCGAGGGGAATGACACCTCAGGTCTTCATGTCAGGTTGAATGGGGAGATGTGCACCAGCATAGCGTGTAAAAATACCCGACGAGACTGCATGTACGCGCCACAAGTATTTGACGTAGGCTTGCAAGATTGCAGTCGTTTGGGGGAGTGGTTGAGAGTGAAGGTGTCTCGAAATACAGTCTAGCCGCTATCGAATCAAGATGACGTAATAACACCCATCATCTCCGAGAGCCATCATGGCAGCCTTGTTATATCATGCATACTTCTGTTTGGAATCCCCATCTCAGCCATCCATCTTCATCTTCAATCCCACGTACCCTGGTGTTGATGTACTCAGTGACGACAATCGTCCGGAAGGTCCTGCTCAAGCTGTTCCACTAGCCAACCATCCATCTCCCCAATACTTCGCATTCCATCAGTCCACTCGAAGCACTCCAAAATGCGGAGTTTGGCCTGAATCTCCAGTCAAAATCCTCTCTGTACAAGTACTTAATATACGATAGTGCTTTGAACTTGATCTGCTGCAACTGTATGGGGAGGCAGCTTGATATCCAGATTCTCATGGCGTCGCTTAACATGAAGCAGAAGGAGTTCAAGGCGTACGGCAATAAGCAAGTCTCGTCGTAGATCTGTCTGCAGAGAGCCGATAGCGTCGAGTAGGATTCAGCTTCTTGTTGAGTTCCCCATGGCAGATCTTCGTCATCAAGATGACATCCGCACTGAGGCCGTGCTTAAGAAGGGCGTATACCTGCAGATAGGGCGCCTGTAGGACCATGGCGAAGATTATGTTTCATAGCTCTGCGGGCAAGCGAAAAGTGGTGACGTGCGCCTGTTTCTCGCAGCACTTCTGTGAGTTAGTTAGCGTCAACGCTTGTGCATTACTCGTAGCTTACACAGGGCAGATAGCCAACTTGCTCGTGTCGAGAAGACCGTCTTTTGTGAGACTTGACCGTGCAAGATTCTCGATTGCATCGCCTTCCTTAAGACGGCGCATAACGGATTGACGAGGAATCGTAGTAAAGGTGGGCACATCAGTGGACGGGATGGATAGCACGGTTTTCCTGCGTAACTTGGGACAAGCTCTGCCAAATAGAACAAAGGGATTGTAAAACGGCAGACAATATTTCGATTCGACGGTGGAAGTGCTGCAGGGTCGCAGCTGAAGGCGGGTAAGGAAAGTGACTCGGCACGTGTTTACGTCGAGAAGGTACGCTAACGACACGTTAGACCTGCCCAGTGAAGCGCGCCTCCTATGTGGGTCGACTCGCAGCAGTGAAGGGAAACGCACGTGCGAGATTTCAAGGCTGTCGATGACGCGCCATAGTTGACTGCACCCTCCTTGATCTAAAGCCTTGCTCAAATTCCCCCTCACTCTTTCTCAATCTCAACCAACAGCCGCAACTCAAACCAGAAACAATCATGGCTCGCCGCTCTGTCCGCCTCGCGAAACCCAAAGACCAACCACAGGGCCAGGTGTTTCTTGATCTAGATGCCGCCGTAATCACCTCTAAACGCCAGAAAGCTGAGAAGGCAACACTTGCACGAAAGAAGCGGCGACTCGAACGCGTCGAATCCACCTCCTCAGCAGATACCATGATCAAGGACGCTATGGCTAGGGCGGATGATCTTCGAGACCTCCAACCAGCCCTCTACCGGGGCAGTCAGCTCAACGCAGAACTCTCAAAAGATGACCCTCGCAGTGCAATGTATGTAACCAGCTTTACCAAAACATGTTCTTTGGCTAACACGATCAAAGCGTCCAACGAAACAGCTTGCGGTCCCCTTTGCTTTCTCTTCCAGCTGAAGTTCGTTGCATTATTTTCGAATACGCACTTGGCCACCAACACGTGCACATACTCACAGAAGATTACAATGCGAACACCTCTGTTGATCTCCCTGGTCCAGCTCGTTTCGGTGCGGACCCGCCTCACAGACGCGAACCAGTGTCTCAAGTGCAAGCGCGACGATTTCATAATTGTGTCTTCCCAATCGACTAGCAGTCTTACTACCGTACCAGGCCGTACAAGTCCCGTCCATATGACGCGGGGTCTCATACGTTGCAGCGCGAAGACGAACGAGTCATTACTGCGACTAAGGATCGTATGGCGCTGTTCCAAGCCGCCTGCCGGCAGATCTACCATGAGACTCGATTTCTTCCATATGAGTTGAACGAGTTCTCCTTCCAGGACGAGATGACGATGAAAGACTGGTTCGGCAATCGAGCGGCTGCCCAGAAGCGAGCTATCAACACTATCTGGTTCGATCTCGAATGGCAACGCAGTCGCACGGTTTTTCCTTATAACAACCGTGGGGCCAAAGGGGCTCAAGTTCACATTGGCGGAAGCCATGGTGTTCGGACCATTTATGTGTCCGTTGCGGCAATGCAACGTGGGTGGTCTTGGGTGATGGCTGAGTACTATTCCAAGAGCATGGTGATACCCCAAATTTGTGTCCTATTGCGTAGAAGTAAAGGCGACCTTCGGATAGAATTTGTCAAGTAGATCGAGTTAACGTCAGGTGGTCATGTGCGCCTTCATCATGCGCACCTCATCTATCTGCTCGGCTCAATCTGGATGTGCATGGATAGCAATCTAAACGCACCTCGTCTGTGCAGCCATAGTTGCCGAGAACACTATACACATCTTAGCGCATACTGAACAGATGATGCGTGACCAGCGTGATTTGCAGTATATATCGTTCGGGTCGCTACAATGCTCTGCGCGAGTGTTCGCAAAGCAGCTCCCTATCCCAAATTGCCCAACATGCGTCTTCTCCTAGCCCTATCCATCCTTGCTACCACAGCGCAAGCGCATTGCAAGTTCACCAAAGTATGCTCAGAAGGGTTGAGCTAACCCTTGCAAGACCGTTTTTCCAAGCTTGTCCTGAAGGGCGTCCCCGAGGCTGCAGAATGGACATCCATCCGGCAAACCAAGAACTACCAAACCAACTCTGGTGTCACTTCTGTCACTAGCCCCGACATGCGCTGTTTCCAGAACCGTCCTGGAACGGGTACCGCGACTGTAGCTGCCGGTGATACCCTCGGCTTCGTTGCCGAGTCATCGATTACACACTTCGGACCAGTGCAGTTCTACATGGCGAAAGTGCCAGATGGTGCAAATATCAATACGTGGGAGGCGGCTGGTAACGTGTGGTTCAAGGCGGCGAGCATCAGCGCGGTAGGAAGACCGTTGACAAGTGGGGAGAGCACTTGGCCTGCGTATCGTAAGTCTTGATCCACCCGCATCATAACTTCCTTCCGCCTCGAAATGCTGATGCCCGAGTAGTGAAGTCGCAAGTCGAGTTCCAGATTCCTAAGAATGTGCCGAGTGGCAAGTATCTCGTTCGTGTAGAGTCCATCGCACTCCACCAAGCCTCATCGGTTGGCGGTGCGCAAATGTATCTTTCTTGTGCTCAGGTTGAAGTTACTGGTGGTGGAAGTGGTAAGCCTGGGCCTCTGGTTGCGTTTCCTGGAGCATATAGTGCGAACGATCCTGGCCTGAGGTGGTCGTACTATCCGATCGCGACAAGTTATACTGCACCGGGGCCTGCTGTATGGAACGGCAGCTGAGTTGCTCCGGAATTGGTAGAAACAATGTGGCGCTGGCGATGTCGATGCGAAAGCTGAGAGATTAGGTCTTACGCGACCCTTCCTTTCCGAAAGGTTTCTTCATGAGTGGCATCCTATCAGAAGCTCTTCTTATCTCGGTCCTTTTGAGATTGTTATGTCATTGACTCTTGTCACACTACATATCGCTCTTGTCTTAGCATCTCCGCCTCCTCTTTCTTAGCCAGAACGAAGGCAACCTCAGACCCAACAGCAACTATAACTGTTGCTACAACGCCAATGCCGGTTCCGATAGCCGCAAAGCCCAGAATAGTGAAACATGTGAATCCTGTGAAAATGGTGAGGTACATAACACGAAAGAAAAGTAGAAAGAGGCCGTCAGGTCTGGTCTTCATCGCATTCGTGAGAGGCAAACTAGGTGCTTCGGAGCGACCGGAATATAGTGTTTGCGAGGTGCTGCTATTTTGGTCGTCGCAAGGCTGGGTTTCCATTTTCGGATACGAGGTGATGTTTGACGCTGATCTTAGCTGGACAGCACGGCCGTTGAAATGTGGGGATGCCATGCCCTGCCAACCGAGCGATCGAGGCCGTGAAGGAAAGAGCATGGTACTACAACAAATGGGTAGTGGACGTTGCACTATGACGAGGTGAAGCACAGTCATGACGGCTGTGTCAAAGCCACGTGATATGGCGTTCAGCTCGCTGCGTTGGCCGCGTCAGCCTGTTAACGATTGGCCCATGGGGTCGTGTTCTTATGCCAATACTGCATGCTATCGTACTCCCTATCTGTTCATAGCATTGGCTATGCACGCGAGGGCCCGTTCGGGACGAACAGACATGAGGATAAGACCCTGAAAATTTCCGGACCGGCCATGGGCGATGAGGGCACAATGCTTCGAGCGATGCGAACCTACTCAGAGATGACGTCGTAATGCTCTCTGCATGAATATGGGAAGATGAAGTTGCTTTCTGATAACTACGCAAAGACGTCGCACCGTTGGAAGACATTACGGGCATGAGCGCGTTCGCTGATGTAATCGCCCTTCGAATCCGCCAGTAAACTCCACCCCTAGGTATGCCGGATGTATACACCGGGATAAAACCTCGCATACGTCACTGTAGATGTTAAGGCGACAGGCAACGATAGTCAAGTGTTGGGCAAAGATCCATCATGAAGAGGTGCCGTAAAGCTGAATCTCTCAGTACTGGGAGATCGCGTGTCTGCACGTGTCGACGCGTTTGTCTTGGCGTGTGTTGAGCCACTCAGTCGCCACTGGTTCACATGCACAGTCCATAGCACACGAGCAGCGCAACCCTACTCAGTCATGCTCAGTTACTTGTCCAATGTTTAGAAACCCTCGAGAAAACCGCGCTCTCCCAGAGTCGTCTCGATTAACGCCCTCTACCGGCCGGGCGCCCTCGCCACCCCGCTCATCGTCTCGTATAGCAGACATGGCTACCAAAACCGCAACGAAGAAGGCTGCGCCAAAGCCGAACACGAAGGCACCCCCACCGAAGAAAACCATCGTTCAGACCACCCTTACACCGGCCGATTTTGCTAAGAAGTCGCCTGCTGGCAATGGCAAAAAGCAGAAGCCGGCCGGCACACCGAACGGCAACATCATGGCATTCTTCAAGAAGGCAGAGGAAATCAACAGCCGTATATTCCTGCAAGAACGAGGGTCAAACCCAACCATTGTATTTGATGGCGATGAGGATGACGTGGGTTGGAGCGACGAGAAGAGCAATGGCGTCATGACTACAGACAACAGCGAGGAGCGTTACAACGAGAATGGTGGGAGCATCAAAAGGCGCAAGGTCAGCGAAGAAGCTGTAGCGCCTGTACTAGCCTGTTCACCACCTCCTCCCGCCGATGTCGAAAGCAATGCTTCAGATGCTTTGGCAGTCGATATTCCCAAGCAAGCAACGAAACCGCGGAAGAAGTCTGGACCATTTGTGGACGACTCAGAATCCGAAGACGAGGATGTGGAAATGCCTGCAACAACTCCAGGTATGACCATACGAAGCCACAATGACGAGTCGCCAATTACTAAACCAACGGAGGAACCATTGCTCCCGGATAGTGCTGAACCCCCTGCTCCCTACGAACCCCTGCCACTCAAGTCTGAATTCATATCTCATTACGGCGGCGAAGACTTTGACGACTACGAAGATATGGAGGACGATGATTTGCTTGAAGGCGAAGAATACGACGAGAGGCGATGGATGAAGGAACAACAGAAGCTGGAGATGGAAGAGGCAGGCTTCGAGGGCGATCCGGACGAGTTCGACGCTCCACCTCTATTCCCTGAGGGCAATGATACTGAGATCAAACAAGAAGAGTCAGATATCAACGAAACACCCTCATGTCCGATATGCAGCAACACCCTCCCAGGCCTGTCCGAACAAGATGTATCTGTACACGTCAATGCGTGCTTAGATGGCAACCCGCTTCCACTTCCCGTAGTGAAGCCTCAAGAAGCGAGTGAGCCGACCCCGGCAAACAAAGCGAAGGCTTTCAAAAGACCAGACAGGCCAGCCAAACCTGGTCAAGCGAACCCGTTTCAGCTTGCGAAGCCCAGCGCTCAGCCAAGTTCGGCCTTTTCGAAGCTCATGGCCGGCCACGCTGAGGACGCTGCGTGGGCGTCTGCTGCAGCTGAGAACAACAAATCCCGTGGCAAGCCTGCATACCAACGTACTTGCCCATTCTACAAAATCATGCCAGGCTTCTTCATCGCCGTGGACGCATTTCGCTATGGAGCTGTCAAAGGCCAGAACGCCTACTTTCTTAGTCATTTCCACAGTGACCATTACATCGGACTCACGTCCTCATGGAAACACGGACCAATATACTGTAGTAAAGTCACTGGTAACTTGGTACGACAGCAACTTCGTGTGGATCCTAAGTGGGTAGTTGATCTGGACTTCGAGAAGAAGACGGAGGTGCCAGGAACGGAAGGCGTTCATGTCACGATGATCTCCGCGAATCATTGCCCTGGTAGCTCGCTATTTCTATTCGAAAAGGAACTCGGCAAGGGCAAGAGCGCAAAACTACAACGAGTGCTACACTGTGGAGACTTCCGCGCATGTCAAGCACACATCGAACATCCTCTGCTGCGACCAGACGTTCTGGATGCTGTGAGCGGCAAGAACCGGCAGCAAAAGCTAGACGCTTGCTACCTTGACACCACCTACCTGAACCCCAAATACGCTTTCCCGCCTCAGAAACAGGTCATCCAGGCTTGCGCAGATATGTGTGTTAGTCTCAGCAAAGTCCGAGCAGACGATTCAGATGGATGGGAGCAAATGAAGCGAGACCGCGCAGGTCAGGGCATGGTCAAGTTCGTTCAGAAAGACCCCAATACCGATGGCACAGGCGAGCCCAAAAGTCCTGAACGAGGCCGACTTCTGGTTGTCGTAGGCACATACAGCATCGGGAAGGAGCGCATATGTACTGGCATTGCGAAGGCCCTGGGAAGCAAGATTTTTGCGCCTGCCAACAAACAGCGCATTTGCAAGGCTCTCGAGGACCCCGAACTGGATGCACTACTTACAACCGATCCCCGTGCCGCCCAAGTACACATGACGCCGCTGTTCGAGATCCGAGCGGAGACCTTGGACGACTACCTGCGCGATTATGCTGATACCTTTTCGCGCGTCGTCGGCTTTAGACCCTCAGGCTGGAACTATCGCCCACCAAAAGGCCGCTTCACCGAATCGCCGCAAGTACAAACCGTTTTGCATTCTGACAATTGGAGGAGTACCTTTTCTATGAAAGAGCTGACGCCGCAAGCCGGGAGTGGAAGTCGGGCAAGCTGCTTCGGTGTGCCGTATAGTGAGCATAGCAGCTTCAGAGAGTTGACCATGTTTTGTTGTGCTTTGCGTATCGATAAGATTATTCCAACGGTCAATGTGGGTAGTGCGAAGAGCAGAGAGAAGATGAAGGCTTGGTGCGACAGATGGGCAGCGGATAAGAAAAAGAACGGGCTGTTCAAGCTGGGTGAGGATGGCGAGGGCTGGTCATAGTGAAACTTGATTGGTGTGATCGGTGCCATGGTGGGCCCAAGACATGGTTGTGGTAGCGGTATTCCCAACCCTAGCTTCCACGTAAATGCCAAAGATTCTTCGATATAACTCAGGCTCACCACATGTTGGTCTTGTGCCTCCAGCATCTACTTGAGAACTTCACCGAAAACGTGCACAAGTACATGGCCGCTATGCCATCAACAGTTCGCCTCCTCGTCATCTCCGACACTCACTCTATTTGGCCCTATACCCCAAGCTGCCCTGCACCTCCATGCGACGTTTTAATCCACTGTGGTGATCTAACCCAAGTCGGTGGTCTTCCCGCATACAAAAACGCTATGCAAGACATCCGAACCGTCGACGCAGAGCTCAAACTCATCATCGCTGGCAACCATGACGTCGACCTAGATGAAGCTTGGGTGCGCAAGAACGCTGAAGACGGAGAAGACGGAGAAGAGGATGAAGACGTAGATGATAGCAGGAAATGTGTCGAGTTGATGAAGTCACACGAGAAAGAAGGGGTTTACTACCTAGACGAAGGTAGACATGAGTTTAAGTTGAAAGATGGCAAGAGAATTAGTCTCTGGGCAAGTCCGTATACGCCAGAATTTAACGGATATGCGTTTGCATATGAGAAAGAGGAAAATCGTTTTCGCGACATACCCAAGGACATCGACGTCTTGGTAACGCATGGACCGCCTTCCTTCACCGACGAAGGTGCCTACAGTCTTGATGTCAATGTAAAGGGAGAGAGGTGTGGGTGTAAGATGCTAGGAGATGCGGTGAAGCGGGTGAAGCCTAGATTGCATTGTTTTGGACATGTGCACGAGGGGAGAGGTGCTGTGGACGTGCAATGGTTTGAGAGGGGAGATGGAGATGAAAGAGTGGAGATAATACCTGACGACGGGGCTGTTTTGAGCATTATCAAGGAAGAGAAACGGACGAGATCCGTGCTAGTGAACGCGGCGGTTTGGGGTGAGAGAAAGGGCTGGACTATCGATCTCGGAATATAAGTTTCGTGATAGGTGTGCTGGGGAGCTAGGCGGAATGTATACTTTCACCCATCCAACGCACCGCAAGGCACTCGCACCTCTTCTACTCTCAAGACATATCGTATCGACCCCAATATTGATACCTCCGAGACTAAATCGGACCTTGCGCAACGCTAGGCGCAGTTTTCATTGTAAATTTTTGCCCTCGTCACAACGACTTATATTACATTCGCCAACGGCATGTAATCCTACGGCGTTTTGAGCGAGGAGGAATCCAATGATTCCAAGATCGTCTTGCTGGTGGTGGCAAATATCATTCTATGGACAGCGGCTGGTGTGGTGTGGACGATGATGCCGCAGTGGAGGAACCTGAGATTAGGGAGGCAGTTGTACATGTTGGTTCGGCCGCATGCTTTGAGGGAGGATGAGAGGGTAGTGGATATGGTGCTTGAGGTACAGAGACAGGATGTAGTTTGAGCTATTTCGTGTATTGATTTAGGATTCAGATGCATATTTGCCATCTCTTGATAGCATATTATTTCCAAGTGGAACCGGAATTATAATGCTTTTTATGCACCCATCCCATGTGTACGACCGCATGGAAGCCACCCCGCCATTCATGCCTCTTGCAAGAAGCCGCTCCGAAACGTTGTCGTACCTCTCATCCTTGCCGTTACCCCACATATGTCCAGTCATCGGTATCTGAGAGTCCTTTGGGGTTCTCAAGCCAGTGTCGTTCCAATGCGTCCTTGAACGAAGGCGGATACAATTTGACTGTCTTTGCTGCTTGTTGAACAAGATCCTGAGGAAGTTCTTCAAGCATATCCAACACATCATAAGCCAGTGAACTTTCCGCTTCATGATCTTTGGAAGACTTCCAATAGGATTCCGAGTAGCGATTGTGGATTTCGAGTGTCTCTATGTGTAGATTACGTACAGACTCCAAGACAGGGCGATAATCAGCATCCGTCAAGGACTCGAGTGTTATGCATTGAGCGTGTTGTCCATAACATTGTAGGAATGAGAGAAAGGCTTCCCCAGTCATTTCAGTGTTCTTAACAGTTAATTTGGTAGGAACAGGTGTGTTGGAGCTTGACGGAAGTGATGTAGTTGGTCGATCATTGATCCAGTCCGTGTATAAACCATGGTCGACAATCAGCCACTTGAGTTTTGGGAAGAAGTCTTTGGTAACTGATAGACTAGTCTCATCGTGTACATCCTCGTCTCTCAATTGGAAGTACTTGTCTTGGAGAACAAGGGTCTCTATTTGGTGACTGACTTTCGCGAAGATATCAGGCGAAGTATTGGTGGGGAATGCGTGATGATCATCGAGATCGACCGCAAGCGTCATCGTACGGACGTTGGTGTTCGATGCTGCCATGGCGTGGATCAGGATCTCGAGACCAATATGGGCCACAGCTCCACAGACAGAATCATGTCTGGAGTATGAGCAGGGCGAATTGACGTTGATCTTTTTGAAGAAGTTGTGATACCGTCCAGGAGGGGAGTAGGATTCATGATAGAACCGCATGTGGTAAATATTACTGAAGCAGCGCAACGCTGTTGCTAAGATGTCTTGAATTTCCATTCTCTCGGCCTCTCGACTGGCGGTTATAGCAATGCCCCTGCTCATCATTGGCGATTTCCAGATGCTGGGATACCAGGACTCATCAGCCTGTCTGATCCGAAGTAAATCTGAGTCGATATTCTGGCTTTCATGATTCCATTCGGCTTCCGTCATTAATGGCAAGTCGCTCCGGCGAAGGATCGGGTAGCGCTCTGGTATCCCGTCGCATGCTACGATGAGCTTTGTAACCCAAGGAGCCAAATTCCTGCAAGTAGACGCTGCTGTGAGGTTGGATATGCTTTGACGCGATCGTAGATCAAAAACTGTTTCGCCCAGGTACGCACCGAAAGCCTTCCATGCACAGTCACGGAAGCCGCGGCTCGTCAGTCGAAACGCAAGTGAACATGCGAGCTCTTTGTCGAGATGGCATCGATAGAGAATAGATAGAGGATCTTCTTCTTCAAGAACTGGCGGTACAGTATGCTTCGTAACCTCCAGCAGTATACCCTCCAGTAATTCAATGGGTAACTTCTCGATAGGGCTGGTATTCGTGGAGGGCGAGGTCGTTGACACCATTGTGGAACTTCGCTTGCTTGCTTGATTGGTATCTGTTGTAAAGGCAGTTGTTGGGAATTAGACGATCGAGGCTGGTAGAGGACAGAAGACGAAATGCTAAGGCAAGTGAGAGAAATTAGCGCTCACCTAGGCAGGCAGTCGTGCTAGGGCCTGTGGACAACGCCCGAAGGGAAAGCGCGCAAACACGGTGACGTTACGCTAAAGAGCTTGTGGAACCATAGCTTCCAATTGAAAAATGCCTATAAAGGTATCGCTGGATATCCAAAGACCGACCAACACTCTCGAAACACGTCTCACGCGGTAACACTCACCGGGGTTATCGTCGTGCTCACTTCAATAACCTTCACCGCCGGCTCCTTCTCTTCCTTCAACTTCTCTTGTATGGCCTGGTAGTTCCGACTCATGGCATTCCTTGTGAACTCCTCGCCCGTTATCATTGGATACTTCTTCAATGGGCCTTGAATCTTGGCATCTTTGCACGGCTGATTGAAGAACGCGATGCTGTAGCGTTCACCATAGTAGTCATCAGGCTCACATGGGGCCTTTACGCGATGAAAGGTTGACTTAAAACGATCGTCGGACCACGACATAAGTAGGTCGCCGACGTTGCAGACTGTTTGACATAAGTAAGCTTTTAGGCAGATATCAATTACGTTGAACATACCGATCGCGTTCTTATCGGCGTCCGGCTCGACTTTCGTCCACGCGTCTCCGTAACCAAATGAAGTCGACACTTCCCGCCCTGGGCAAATCTCAAGACCAGACTGCCCTGATTTCTGGAATAGCAAGGTCAAGAAATCCCAGTCGGCATGCGCGCCTGCCCTGTGATGTACCTCCCCAGTTGGATTAGGTAATCGTGGCGTTTCAAAATAGTGTAGTAATCGGCAGACGGTCTGAGACTCTGGTCTACTGACATCGTGGGCTTTGATGAAGTAGTCTTCTTCGAAGTTCAACCCTCGTGCAAAACACCTCATGAGCTTCTCGCTGACCGACTGTACTTGGTGCATGAAGGCCAGGGCCTCCACTTGGAATCCAGGCAACGTCTCGTCATCCAGCCATCGACCTACTCAACAATTAGCATAGTCTTCCATGACAATCGGAGGACATAAACTCACCATTCATGCCTTCGCCAAACTGCATTTGATAAGACTCTTTGCGGTCCACTGCACCGGTCGATGGTCTGATCTGGGCGTTCTTCTCCCATCCAGCGTTATGCTGAGGAGAGAAAGGCACTTGCGATTTTACGGAATCAGGTTGGTTGAAAAATCGTGCTGACTGTTCAAAGATGCCGTCGACAGCATCGCGTGTTATGCTGTGGTCTACAATACAGAAGAACCCATGGTTCTCTGCAGCGTCGATGAGTTCTTGCGTAATCACATCGACGCGAGAGTCGAAGTCGCGGAGAGAGATGGTTGGCACAGGTCGGTCAACATACTTCGTCGGCGCCATGATGGGAGTTTCGAGATTAGAGCTGCTTGATGTTGATGAGTTTGATGTAGGAGTCGAGCTTATTGAGGCAGACTATACCTATTCTTATGTCCGGCCATCTTTGCTTCGATGCATGTGGTGTTGCAATATGCTCCTAGGCGTGCCAAAGCCGACACGACTAGGGCGGCCGCTTTGATCGGCCGTCATCACGAACAGCGTTGTAGTGTCCTGCGATAGGGCGTCTGCTGTCTGTCGAACGGGATGGAGGTCGCGGCCGAGATGGGGCAACCGAGGCTAGATTGGCGATCTCGGCCGCACCCTGTTCATCCGGATTCCCTATCACAACCTGTCCACCGATGGCGAGCTGATAGCCGGCGCCTTCTCCAGTTACCGGACACGTAGCGCTGGCAATACCGATTTCATGGCATCGGATTGTCCTCGATCGTGACACTTAGTTTACGGTCGGCACAGTCAACCTCACAATGGACGACAGCAGTGCCTCAAAAGGGCCACGACCCCGTTTGACGTGTACAGAGTGCTATAGAAGGAAGATCAAGTGCGACAAGAATGTGCCCTGTAGCACCTGCATCAAAAGGTCAGCTCCTCTGTTTCCAAGGCGACTTGATGCATTCGTGAGCTTTCGCCGTAGATTGAGCTTGCACGACTGTATATAGAGTTTCGATAGGAAGCCGGCGACCTGGCTTCTGAGTACCGCCAGACGATTCCAACCCATTCCATGCTAAGCGGCATAGGGGATATACAAGCTTTTGTACGAGAGAAGACGCCGCCGTGGCATCCTCAGCGCCACCGCCTGCCTACCAAGCGCAAGGTGCGACAGTAGCACCTGACGATCTCGTGCGTGCACTACTCGACCGCGTAGGTCATCTTGAAGCCAAACTACATCAACAACGGGATATGGTCTCAATCGAAACATCCCTACCTCCCCTAGAACTCTCCGATACCCCAGCGAGCTCTGCAAATGATGAAGTGCTTACTTCATCTACTGGCAACGACATCACAGCACAATCTGCGGACGCGGATGATGCAGCTACTGTGCTAGAGTTTCTAGCATGGGGCCGTAAGAAGGATGTCGATTATGGAACTTCACCAGAGCATAACAGCGGGCCAAGGCGGAGTGTTAGGGACGAGAACGAAGCGATCACGCCGAACATCCTGTACGAAACCAGTAGAGATGCACAGCTTGATGTACTCGAAGCGCTTCTTCCGAACAAGACTCAAATCGTCCGGCTTGTGGAGTACCACAGTACCACCATTTTATGGTACCACGGGTCTTACTCTTCAGCAATATTCAAGACCGACCTGGATATTTTTCTTAGTGAATATGAAGGCGACGTTCGACATCAGGGCCTGAATCTGCAATGGCTAGGTCTGCTTTTCGCCATCATAACTGGCAGTATTACATGTGCACCACCATCCACATCTCAATCTTGGGGATTCTCGTCGGAAGAGAGGACACTCTTGTCGCAAAGATGGTACGAAGCGACCGTAACTTGCCTAGAGATCTCTGGCTATATCGAAACTCATACGATATATTCTGTCCAAGCCATCGCGACTCTGACGATTGCGGCTCATCTTCTTGGCAAGTCAAACAGCCAGTCCACCCTGCTTGCGTCAGCTGGTCGCATCTCACAAAGCCTGGGATTACACCGCCTTGGTCCAGAGAGCGCTGTAGCAGCGACTTCAAAGGAGCAGCTCCGCCAACGAGAAGCCGGCCGACGGGTGTTCAATCAGCTCTGCACACAAGATTGGTTTCAAATTCCATTCTCCGAGTCGTATTCGCTGAACCCTCGCTTCTGCAAGACCGCGAAGCCTCTCAATTGTAATGACGACGATATGATACCTCAGCCTCTGTCTACGCCGACGCAAGCGAGCTATTGCAACTATCGTTATGATATCGCGGCGCTTATGCCACAGCTACTAGATGCAATGGCAGGCTGCAACACACTTTTCACAAAGTATGAGCAAGTACTACAGTACGATGAGAAGATGCGGAAGCTCGCTACTGCATGTATGCCTACGTTCCTATCGACAAATGCGCCGGTAGCTACCAATTGGCCTGTTTATGTTGGGTGGGCCAGACGCTCATTGGCAATATGCGCCTCGCACAAGATCATCATGATACATCGGAAATTTCTCGGACTTTCATTTACGAATTCCGCATTCTCATTCACGCGTCGTACCTGTATAGCCGCATCTAAAACTATTTTGAAAGAGGCGTTGTCGGGCAGCGACGAGCAGGGACCAGTTCTATGGATTGAGCAAGCCTTCTCAGTTGCAGCAGGTATCATTCTCAGTCTCGATATCCTCCATCGATCGGCCAGCGAGAAGGAGTTTGACGAACATACCAGACTCGTCGTTGACGCGATCGGCTACTTGAGCAGATTCGAGAATAGCAAGATCGCTGCACGCGGTGTGAGATTGCTCTCTGGCTTGCAACGTGAACTTCAGGAAGGGGATGTATTAATAGTAGGAAGCGTCCACGGCCTACAGAACATGGCGACTTAACGCCGTCGTCTAGCAAGAGAGCACGCACGTTCAACGTGGAAAGTTTCATCAGCAATGTATCCCAGGATTTGCAGGGATTGACTCCCCCGACCGAATCTACTGCAGATGCTCCCGGTAGCGTGGGAGATGCTTCGTGGAACTCTTTCATGAATTTGCTACCACCACAAACAGGGTTCGGGGGACAAAGTCTATTTGATGACTTGCTTTCATTCCAGTTCTAAGGTTACGTATACTTCAATGACATATGATTTCGTGCGCCAACACCGCTCCTGTCTCGTATGTCTGCCACTGACTTTTTCGCTTTCCGTATGATCGCATCCTCGTCGATATGCAACAAATTGCCATGACTGACAAGCAGCTGACCATCTACAATGACAGTATCGACGTTTGCACCAGAGGAATGGATGAGTACTGTGACTGGATCCATGCCACCCGAAGTTTGCTCGACCGGATCCCACGGTGTACAAGATACGCCTTTTGGCTGCACAACGACAATATCCGCTTTTTTCCCAACCTCGAGGCTTCCAATCTCAGCTTCCAACCCTAGCGCTCTCGCGCCATTGATCGTCGCAAACTCCAAGACATCATATGCACTGAGTATGCCCGCGTTCTGTCTGACACCTCTATGTAGAATGGAGGCTAAATGCATTTCGCGAAACATGTCGTAAGTGTTATTGCACGGCGCACCGTCGGTACCTAGGGCTACGTTTACACCTTTCGCCACCATATCCGGTATTGGCGCCACACCAGAGCCAAGCTTGAGATTGCTTGTCGGATTATGTGACACCGTACTTTTACTCTCGTACAAGATTTCGAAGTCTCCGGCTGCTGGATTCGGGTGTACGCAGTGAGCAAAGACAGTCTTAGGGCCCGTCAGCTGTGTATCTCGGCAGAATTCGAATGGGCTGCACTGGTAATAGTCTCGATAGATGGTGAGGTCTTTGGGTGCTTCCGCACAATGCATAGTGAGGCCGATGTCGTGCGCTCGCGCTGCCTCACCGATCGTGGTATGAGCTACCATTGGTGAGCCTCGAGGTGTTCCGGCAGCAAACCACATGTGTAGACGGTCGTTGAAAGAGCCATGGTACTTTTTGTGTGCTGAAATTGCAGCAGCGACGGACATGGAGTCTACATCCCGATCTCTGGCATCTTTCATCTTGAGGTCTGGGTTTGACTCGGCGACCTTGATCAATTTGCCCTAGATTTTACGTCAGTTTATCTCAGAGAAGCCGGTCGGTGAAACTTACCAGACACGCACGGATACCACTTTCTTCTACTGCTCTGACGACATTCTCGAGCCCGCTTCTATGTGTAAGCATGGCCTCAAGAAAACATGTTGTTCCTGTCTTCAGCATCTCCGCAATCGTCAACATCGAAGCAACATAGCCATCATCTTCGGCATAATTCGCTTCCAAGGGCCAGATAGCATCGCATAACCAGTTATGCAGTGGAAGATCTTCGGCGAGCCCACGTAGCAGTGATTGTGCAAGATGGGCGTGGGTGTTGACTAGGCCTGGTATAATGATCCTGTTTTTGCAGTCGATAACATCAACTTCTCCCTTCTCGTTCGAGCTGAGTTGGTTGACAAGGTCAGAGGTCTTTCCAAGTGCTGTGATGCGACCGTTCTCGATGAGGATTGCGCCATTCAATATGACTTCCCGACTCTTGTTGACTGTAATGATTGTCGCATTCGCCAAGAGGCGCGGCGGCATCTGATCTGGTGCGGTCACGCTCATTTCGAGTGACACCGGTATTGCTGAGGAAGATCCACACGAGGACACTAGCTGTTGTGTTCGAGAGTCTCGTGGCGGTGCATGTTCAAGCTTCTATGGGGTCTCACTCATTCCTGGTTTTGTCGACGAAACTTACGATTTAGGCGAACTCTTTGATTACTTGAAGCCATGACTCCTACCATTCCGCTTCATGGTCGCGACTTTCCGTAGGCGTGCGCTGACCGTCACCTCCGCCGTTCTCCGCTGTCGCGCCTTCGCTAAGGAGACATGGGACGGCCGACGCTAGTGATATCTCCGCCCTTATCTAGCTCGCTTCCCCTGTCATCCATCATACACCTCACCACGTACGCACGGTGTAGTCACGGTGTTATCGAAGTCTAACAATTAGCCGGGCTCCGATGGGATGGTTATCGCGGGGCTCTCAAGCACAGGAACGCCTATCATGGGAAAGGCTTCCTGCCAATCTGAAACCACGAGTCAACCAAGGCGTGGAGGTTGATATATAGCCATGCAGCTCAATGCTGATATGTATCCACCTGGAGCTGGTGATCAGCATATCAAAGATTATACTAGGTTGACTAGCAGTAGCCATGACCATCGAGTCTCATAGCGATATGGAACGGAAATCCAAATACGCTGAAGAAACGGGTCAATACTCGCCCGCGGCGAGTCAAGAGATGGGCACAGTGACCACGAAGTGGCAAGATACGCTCGCGGAGATCAAATACGCTTTCACAACGAAAGATGGATGGATTGGTGACTACGTATGCTAGTGCTATACCCGACTACCTATCATTCCCAAACTAACAACCCCCAGGATTACGTTTACCTGATCACTCCCAACATCTGGCCCTTGAACAGAAAGTACAAAAACTATCAAGCACCGTTTTATGGACTCAACGACCGCGTTCCCGTTCTTTTGACATTGCTCCTCGGCCTTCAACATGCACTCACCATGATTGGATCCATCGTTTCGCCACCACTCGCTATCGCTTCCGGAGCGTTCAACTTCGACCCAGCTATGACAACGTACCTTGTCTCGACAGCCTTCATAACAACCGGTATCGCAACCGCGCTGCAGGTCACACGTCTGCACATCATGAAGACGCCATTCTTTATCGGTACAGGACTCTTGAGTGTCGTAGGACCAACTTTCGATATCCTACCCATCGTCTTCAATTATGCCGCGTTACGATACAAGTCCGGATCTTGTCCGGTGCTTGAAGACGGAACTCAAGGTCCTTGCCCTGATGCTTGGGGCGCATGTCTCGGCACTATGCTATGTTGTGTCTGGATCCAGATAGCCATGGCTTTCGTCCCACCCAAGATGCTCAACAAGGTCTTTCCCAAGCTCATCACCGGATCTCTTCTCACTCTCATCGGAGTCTACCTAGTCGGCAACGGATTGCAGAACTGGGGCGGTTCATCGAACTGCCATGGCGGGGAAGGCTTCTACGCCTTATGTCCGGATATCACCGCACCGCGACCGCTCGTATGGGGACATCCGAAGTTAATCGGCTTAGGCTTTAGTGTATTCGCCACCATCATCTTAGTCGAAGCCATCGGTGCACCACTCATGCGTTCAGCGTCAGTGATCATTGGCCTAGCTGTTGGCTGTGCGATCTCAGGCGCAACGGGTTACTGGTCGACTGAGCAACTCAACCAAGCACCAGGCGGCACTTTCCTCTGGGTACATACGTTCAAGCT
>JAESFQ010000145.1_pt1 | contig 25296 bp, 20 predicted proteins | sample 9269431 | NCBI WGS metagenome assembly JAESFQ01 (sample SAMN14502588, study PRJNA617103) | algae metagenome | isolation source: Plectolyngbya sp. WJT66-NPBG17 and co-occurring heterotrophs from well... | place: USA: Mojave Desert, Joshua Tree National Park, California | collected 2006-08-06 | reverse complement strand
CACATAGGACAGGTGATAATGTCAAAGCTTTTCAGAGTTGCGCTGATTTAGATCTAGGCCATGAGACACAGCTCTGACAACGATATGAGCTTCAAAGGGTCGGAAAAAGCCAGCATTCCACTAGTGGGTGCTTATGCGATCTCCTTGCTTGCGTTGCTGTCCAACAGAGCTTGTCTTGACCTGCTGCAACGTCTGAGATTCCGCCCGTGGCTTTGGGTGGAGCGGATCTCCTGATGTCTTCATCAGTTCTCTGGCTGATGCATTATCGTGCCACCACTGAAAGGGACATATGCTTCTGCGAATCACCATAGGTCTGGCTCAAGGAAGCCAAGATGGTGGTGGTTGATACGGGTAGATTTGCTTACGGCAGCCGCATACCCCGCAATCAACTGGCAAAGCCACTGGCTCTGTACAATCTGCGACAAAACGCCGCTCAACGGCGCACAAAGACCATGCTGCGCAACTGCATCATCCCCCCCAGCTCTTTCAGCTCTCACAGTATAGACGATTGGGCTGCAGTCAACATCTTGGGAGCGTCCAAGCGTCTGGAAATCTCGTAAGGTTTGCTCGCCAGAATTCGCTCGAAACAACGCACTAAGCGAGCCAGGAGTTCTCTCCTCCGCTGTTGTACATGTCATGTAAGGCGATGAAACGAACTAAGCAAACGTGAATGCGGAGTGTGACTTGTAATTATGGAAGCGCATATGACGTCATTTTATAATTCCCTTCACTAGCAACCGCACAACAACGACCAAGAACCAACCCTCCCCCCTTTCTATCTCCACTCCCATCCCATCCTATCCCATCCTATACCATCCCCACTAGTGCATCGCCCAAACCTGTTGCCAGCGCCGAGTTTTCCCAACTACTTGGATAAATCTGGTACTAGAGACATACAATCGACCAAGCTTTTCACGAGAAGACTCATGAGGCTCGAGCGCGAAAGGCAAAACGAGAACAGGAAACAGAATCGCGCCTGCCGTTGTCCGAAAAGAGTTGGTCCTGCGCTAATGATCGTCCCGTCGTGGGTCTAGAGGCTGTCGATCTGGTGTGGTGATCTGCAGATGGTTTGACCGACTAGTATAGTGGCCGATTGTTGTTGATGAGTCGCAGCGTCTTCCGTTGGCAGCACAGACGCATGCGGTCTTGGGGTACGGCGACTACGTGGAACTATACAGGGCTATATCGGCTGCGCAGAGCTACCAACAGGACTACGACGGGCTACGGGGGTTGGGTGACGCTATAAGAACGGCTCCGAGGTACGTTTGGTAGATTTAAGAGGAGGATGAGGGGTCAGCGGGATTAGGGTAGAGGTTATTGGGTGGATGGATGGGTGGTGGAAAGGTTTATGAATGGGGTGGTAAGCTATACGAGGGATGGCTGTTTGTTTGTGGCTTCTTTCTTATCGCTTTTATACCTATCTACCTAGAGTTATCTCCTGTCTCTTAAGTGAAAGAAAATATACATAATCTTCTCTAAAAGATGCGTTCTACACTCGCTATCACACTGTTGGCTGGTGCTGGGGTAGTATCAGCAAAGGGCCTTTTAGATCTACCGCTCGATATAGCCGGATTACTTTCCTCGCTCAGTCCAGCACCCGCAAATGACCCTCGGTGGAAAGACTGGCATCCCGCAGGAAGCGGCGATGGTACATGAACTCCCTTCTCGTCATCCATCTCCCATAACTAACCACTCAACTGCACAGTACGCTCGCCCTGCCCTGGCCTGAACTCACTTGCAAACCACAACTTCATCCACCGCTCCGGCCGCAACATGACTATCCCGCACCTAATCGCGGGCCTAGCCGCAGGCCTCAACATGGGCCCCGACTTCAGCGTCGTAGTCGGCGGCGCCGGCCTCCTCGCCTCTCCCAACCCGCTCGGGGGCTCCTTCGACCTTGACGACCTAAACATGCACAACTTCCCCATTGAACACGACGCCAGCATGTCGCGTCAAGACGCCGCCTTGGGAAACCCGCAACCCTTCTACAACCCAAACTGGCAGCAATATCTGTCCTTCTTCGCCGGTCGCGACCGCACCGACGTGCTTACAGCGTCCAAAGCAAAGTATGCGAGGACTACGGATAGCAGGGAGAAGAATCCTCAGTTTACGTATGGACTCCGCGCGGCTGTTTTTAGCTACGGCGAGAATGCTCTTTATCTGCAGGCCATGTCTGATCCTGTGAGTGGTAAGGCCAAGATAGAGTATGTGAGGAGTTTGTTTGAGAAGGAGAAGTTGCCGTTTGACTTGGGTTGGAGACCGAGTGTGTTGCCTATTACGCTGCCGAGTATTGGCCTCATAGTTGCTGATTTGGTTGCTGTTGGGCCGGAGCCTGTGCCTGAGGGTACGAAGATTGTTGCGTAAGTGCTCGGTTTGAGATTAGAGTGTGGCTGTCTTTACTAATGTTTCAATTAGGGATTCTTACAAAGATGCGTTTTTTGCTGTGATTGGTGGGTCGAATATTCTGGGGAATCTTACTGGCGGGATTAGTGAGGCGTTGGGGCTGTAAGAATGGTATATTTGAGAAAATTGGAATAGATTATAGAGGAAGGGGGGGACTTCCAAGTCTTCTGACACCTGACATGGAGGGTATTGTAAATTGGGAAACTACGTCTAGGAGAAGAGATCGGGATCCACAGCAGAAGCTGAACATACCTCCAGCGAAGCACAACCCTTGTCAAGGAACACTTATTAGCATGCCTTAAAGGCAGACTAATAATTAAGACAACTATAAATGCGCCCGCTTTTGTTTACTACAGTAGGTAGGAGCTGTGCTTATTTCTTGTACATAAATCTCTACACCTAATCTGCATAGCATCACTATTCTATTTAATTTATAGACTGCAATTACTATTTCTAGAGTTTTTAGCTACGGGTGGCCCTTGCATGTGTTGTTGACGTGGTCGTTGAGTCTTCCGGTGAGACGAAAACGGCATCATGCAGCTCTTGACCAGGATTACACAGATACAGTAGTCGGTGCTCACCGGATTTCCACAACCGCAGAAAGGAAAAAGCCTGTGCCACAACCTCTCCTGTATGTACTGCACGATTGGCAGCTCATAAGCCAAAGACGTAAATTCAAGTATCAGGTCCCAGATCCGGGCGACCATCGGCTAAGGCATTGGAGCGACATGTGGCTTGTGGGCGCGGCTGTGCATTGCTGCCTTAGCGCACAGCTGCCCATTTTCCTCACCGTCAAATGCAGACCTTCACAAGGGGTGTGGCCGGAAGCGGGTTGACCATCCTCCCTGCTAGCGGTGGCAAGTTGAAAGTATTTAGTACTTTTATCACCAGAGGTAAATATCGCTAATTATGTTGCCACACTGTCTCTGTATAGCGAGTAAGACCAAACATTAGCAACGTGAACGTCAAGCGAACCGGCCACCCCACTAAAATTGTGTAACTCTCCACCTTCAACTACAACGTCTTAACAACCCAACGTAGAATTACTCCCTTATGAGGATAGACTTATCTTAGCTATTTGAGCACTGAAAAGTAGACGCGCCCTTAAGTGTGTGACGCGCTGCAGCAATCTACAATGTTCGTCGGAGCACTCTCTAAGATTGACGCGCGCCGGAAGGACATCTCGACGCGATTCTCAAGCTAATTCATCTAGGCTTACAAAGTATGAACAGGAAGCTGGACGCGCGAGAGTTTGCGCCTACGCTAGGTTACGTACGCGATATGGGTAACTAACTGCTTACTGTGCGCAGTGGTGGCCAGGTTGGCGAGAAGTGGGCCAGCAACTTCGTACGTCGCAAGCCCGAGTTCAAATTTCGATTAACTCGATAGCGCGATCATTAAAGAGTGCTGTGCAGCGATCCAACGGTTATTAGCCACTGGTTTGGCCTTGTACAGAACGTAAAAAGCGAAGTACGGCATCCAGGATGACGATACCTACAACTTTGATGAGACTGGCTTTATTGTGGCCGTTGTAGGAAGCTAAAGGTTACTGCTTCAGAGAGACGTAGTCGGCCACTGGGTATCCAATCTGGCAACCGTGAGTGGGTTATATTGATCGCGGAAGTCAATACGATAGGCTGGGTTATCCCGCCCTTCTTCATCTTCAAAGGAAAGAACCACGACCAGTCCTGCTACCACGACATCCTACTAGACTGGCGTATTGGTGTAGGTGACAATGGGGACAAAAAATGAGCTTGGTTTAGCCTGGCCAAAACTCTTTAATAAGCATACGGAGGGCGGTACGGTGGGCAGCCATCGGCTGCTTATCGTTGACGGTCATAAGAGCCACAAATCGCTCGCTTTCCAGGATCTTTGCGAGGAAAGCAAGATCACTACCCTCTGTATGCCTTCACACTCGTCGCATATCTTACAGCCGCTTGATGTGGGGTGTTTTTCGCCGTTAAAGCAGGCGTACGGGAGAGAGATTAGGGGCTTGGCAAACAGTCACATCGACCATACTGACAAGAAGGCATTCCTAGCCTTTTTAAGTAGGTAGTTGAGAACTCGTTTTCAAAGGAGAATATACAATCAAGCTAGTAGGGCTTACGGCTCTCTTATAAACCACGTTTTTGGAATCTGAGAAATAATAAACTCAAAAGCAGGTTCTAGTGGTACAACCACCGCAAAGAAAAGTACCATATAAAACGAAATCTCGCGGCTACTCTTAACTATTTGCCATACTATGACGATAGCACTAAGCCCACACAGGTAGAAAAAAATCCATGACCTTGGGAGTGGGATACTAAACCTCAGGTCAGCGGTAGCGGCGCTCGAGAGTAAGTACCACACCCAAACCACGTACGAGGGAGCGTGTTTGAGGAACCAGATCGAAGGGATAGATGCCCAGAGGGCGAAGACGTAGCGTGGTCCCGCAGCCTTAATAATATATGTAGAGGGAATGAGGAAGATGGCGAGTTTCCAGACATATACGCTAAATATTCCGACAGTAGACATGATTCTCCAAGTCCTCGATTGCGGAGGAACCCCTGGAAGATTCCTAGGTTGGATTTGTGATAGAGTCGACGATGATGATGGGCAGGTCTGGAAATCTTCAAGCTGCGATAGGGAACATGTCCCTAGTCTTGTATTTGACGGATCTGATATAGTGCCGGAGACTGCCATAGTTTAGCTTATGTTTGGAGCTGCGTAACAGCCGCTGGACCTTACGCCAGTCCAAAAATTGAGCATCCTTTTGTAATTGGCTTTCTTGACTCGAAATCGGCGGGTGGTAAAGCTTGCGATTTGCTGCGAAGACCGTTTGGCAAAGCCGATTTGACTGTATTGACTGGGGCATGTATTTAATAAGAAACCCATTGTCTGCATGCACCATGGAAGATGCAACGGCTACTCACTACTTCTCCGGCGCAGACATCCGCAAGTCTGCTTCTAAGCGCAACACTCTCTTCGCCCTGCTGAGCTGGAATATAACGCCCTAGCGAGACCCCTGAACCGAACACAGTAAGAAAGATCATGAAAACAGAAGTAGCATATTTCCAATCAAAGGCCATTTCGATCGAGCTAAGTAGGGTGTAATTTTCAGGAACTCTCTGTTGCCATCGAAGGCGAATCAGCGGTACGGAGCAAGCGGGAAAGTAGGGCGGAAGGTGCTTTCTAGAATTAAAGATACGCAAAGTGACGAGTACCTTGTTCAAAGATTGTGGTGGCAATCACACCCCTTTGTTGTACCTATGTGGCTTCCTTTCCAGTATGGTGTGAATACGTATAACCCCTCTTGAGGCTAAAGATAGAATTAGCGTGCTTCAATCCTTGTCTCGAACCTCATAGGGCGGCGTAGCGCCCTCGCTTGACCCTGATGGTAATCCTTGCTGGCGCGTGACACCCTTCGGCAAGTGCCGTTTTGTGGCCTCCTTGATTCTTCTAGGCCGATAGCAATATCATGGCTGAGGCCGTGTTCAGTGTAACTGCATCTCACCCGAAACACATTTTATCTTGCCTGCGTTTCGTCAGACAGTATATCAATGGCGAGAGCTTTAAAGGAGGAATATGTGCCAGCTTGGTGGGAGCGATGGAGAGAAGCAGAACCGTCTTATCGTCTGCGAGGAGCAGCTCCATTCAACGTGCCTGTTGAGTGAGTTCTCAGGTCTTTACAACGAAGACGACTAACGACCTGCTAGCATCGTTGCAGTCCAAGGACTCGCTTCAACTTACGAGTGGACATGGACCAAAGATGTCGGCAACGGGCGATCGGTTATGTGGCTGAGAGATCTTTTGAAGACCGATCTTCCCGATGCTCGAATCATGAGTTTTGAGTACGACTCTAGATGGCTTAATGACCCAGCGATGGTTTCGCTTGAGGATTGCGGAGAACGCCTACTTGAGTCAATCATTTGGGACCGCACGCATAATGGAAGTCGGGAGCATAGAGAGATATGCCCAATTATGGTATGTGATTGAAATCCTCGTTCGCCACGCAACCAAGTCTGACAAAGCCCAGGTGAGACGACCTCTGATCTTGCTCGGACACAGTTACGGCGGTCTTGTTATCAAACAAGCTCTAGTCACTGCCACGACAGCGCCCAGGGATCATCCCCGATACAATGACTACCAGGCACTTATTACCGCTGTTACCGGTGTGATGTTTCTCGGGACACCACACAGCGGCTCATCCTTTGCTTCGGCTGGAATCTTCCAGGCCAATTTTAGATCTTGGTTTGGGAGTGCTACGAACGCAGAAATCCTCAAACCATTAGCTCTGGACACGACCATGACCACGTTGAAGGACCTGGAAGAAAACTTCCAGACAATCCTTTCTAACGATCGACTTTCTGCTCTAATATCATTGTACTTTTATGAAACAAAACCGTTGACCATGGGGGTAAGTCTTGACATTTTTATAGTCTACGTCGAGTACTAATGGGATACTTATAGCCTTTCAAAACCAGTGTAAGCTTTGAGTTCGTGTAGTTGAGCTCGATACTTACCATGCTAGATTGTGGTTAAAAGGGATTCGGCATGCTCCGGCTCGCGCAAAAGTGCCCAAATCCCTTTGGATGCTAACCACATGGAAATGAATAAATTTGGCAGTCGCTACGAGAGTAACTACCAAAGGGTCGTCAATGAACTAGCAGAAGTGCATAGGACCGCGAATGATACTGTGCGGTCAAGGTGGGGACGTATGATTAAACGTTCATCTTGAGTATGATCCCTGCTAATTTGGCGCTAGGATATCAATATAACACCCACTATCCAAGTGGTATTGTCAAAGAGATCAAGCATTGGCTATCCCCAGAAAACGTCTTCAATGATGACTATATTACGCGACGGGGTGACCGACTAGAGCGGTCTTTTGAATGGGCATATGAGATCGATGTCATCAGAGACTGGCTCCGCTGTAGTCCTGATTCACGAACAGCAAGCTTGGGCTCGAAGCCTCCAGTACTGGTCACTGGGAAGGCAGGTAGTGGCAAATCCGTTCTTGCTGCCCACTTGCACCATAATCTTGCAGAACGTTTTCGCAACGAGAACTGGTCTGCTGATGATGCTTCTCGCTGTTCTGGATCTGCAGAGACGGAGGACTGTCAAGCTTACACAGTGACCGAGAATAAGGCGGTGCTATACTTTCCAGTGTCGAATTCAACTAAACCTGCGTCTATCATCCGGACTCTTATCGATCAGCTTCTTCAATTCCAGCCGACGAACTCTGGACTACAAAACATAGTCCGATCAAAGCTTCATCAAAGAAATGTCAAAGAATGCACGTCAGAAGTTGGCATTGAGATTTTGGTTCGACTTTTACGAACATTCCCTTCAGTGCAGTAAGTTACAGTTGTTTCACCATGAGCATTTTAGTACTGACACCGGGAAGTATCATCATTGATGGTCTCGATGAATGTGACAAACCAGGGGAGATTATTCATCTCCTAAAACACATTCGCCAGATAAACGCCGTCAACCTTCTGCTTCTCAGTCGACACGACTACGAACTTGATATGCTGATCAATCGACAAGATCAAGAACTTGATCTTCCTTCCAACCGGCGTCTCCCTAAATTCAAAAAACTGGATATCGCGCACTACAACGCAGAGGCTATCGACAACTTCATTGCAAAGGAGCTCTCAAATATGGCGAATTCCAACATCTATATACGCGAGGAGACAGATTCAATCCGGCAACTCGTCTCAAAAGATGCTCAGGGAATGTTTCAATGGGTCAAGCTTGTTCTATATGAGCTTAATTTCGCACAATCGAAAGATGACGTTTTCCGATTCCTTCATCGCTTTCCTTCTGGGCTCAATGAAGCATATTCCACAACTTTCAAACGACTCAGTCAAAACGAAGGTTTCGATAAAGATGATGCGATCCTAGTGCTGAAACTTTTGTTGGCTGCGTATCGATCTCTGAAATGGCTGGACTTAGCTGTGGCCTTCCAATTGCATCGCGAATTGCGCAAATACCCCAGACTCAATCTACAAAACCTCGAAGAAATCGTCAACACAGCTACTCGGAAAGCACACGAATTACCGGACAGCTACTTCGCCTTTCTGGGCCCTCTGGTGGATATCAGGTCTACAAGTGAGACCGTTCATACTGTTGGATGGCAGAGAATTACCGACCGCAGGACATCAAGTACTCTAGTGATTTGTCATCATTCACTAGCTCAATGGATTGAGGGAACAGCAAGCGCGGTCAAAAAGAACTCGGAATGGTGGCAAGAGTTCCACTTCTCGAGAATAGACGCCCACAAGCCATTAGCTCTGCTTTGCCTAGCAATGATTTCCTCTGAATCAAAGCTCAGAGACTATCTGCAAGACATATACTTACCTGGGCGGTCCAAATCTCCCTTCTTGAATTACGCTGGAGAATACTGGTCATTCCATCTGCGGGCAGTGGGCGGTTGGTCCACCACCGATCACCAAAGAGAAGCGCAGTATCGTGATGGCGCGACGAAGAACCTCGTCCTTGCTGAGTTTGTTAACACAACCTTGGAGCAAAGTGTTAATATTGCCACTGGGGTTTGTCTAGCACTCTCCACAGCGATGAAAACAATCAACATTCAGAAGCTCGGGTCACTCCCCAAAGTGGTCGCACTCAGAAGCTCAAAAACCGCTGTTTTACCTGCGGCTCGGGCACTTGCGCGATTGAAGGGCTCATTGCCGTCCATCTTCACGACACTGCAGGAAATTCAGAGTGACATGAGACTCTCAAGTACTGAATATCACTCAGGTGCTTTGTTCGATACCGCAACGACCACTCTCGGTTTGAAATTGGACTCAGAAACCGTGTTACGTGTTCTGGCAACCCTACGTACACAGAATTCTCCTACATCGCTTTTGCAGTGGCAGCAGCAGAGACGATGGAAAAGACAAATTCGGATTCTTTGCCAGGCTTCACGCGCCTTACGCCAGCTCTGCATTCTCCAAGCGGTTGATCCATTGCGAGCTTGGATTCACTCACAAACTGGTGACTACGGAGTCAGTCCTCTTGCAGCTTTAGCCCACACATCAGAAGCAATTGACACATATCTCGCCGCTTTGGTGCTTTCGCCAGAGCACTTCTCCCGGTATGACCTTAGGGACCAGTTCAATGCAGAACACAGCCATCCACAATATGGCCTCATCATAGCATCGCGTCGCGAACTATCAACTCATAACGACAGTAGCTTGGATTCGACGTTCTATAAAGAGAAGGTGATGAAGCACTACAGAATTTCTGGATGGGAGTGGAACACAACAAGGCTGTTAATTGCCATGCTCGAAATGTCTCCTAACGATCCTTCAAGCATGGATCAGGCTACCAAATTCTGGCTCGCAAATCACGCTCTATGGCCGCAAATCTCCTCACACGATGGCTGGCAGTCCGCATTTCAAGTCATGAGCGGGCTTCCTTTCCACAACGTCTACAGAAGAGCGAGAAAGATAAAGGAGCTGATTTGGGCGCTGTTAAGGGGAGTGGCAGTCTTCGGCTTCAAATTTCTCACCCACCTTGTTCCTCCATTGGAGCATGTCTTCATCTCGGCCTTAATGAACTGGAGGTTGTGGCACACTTCCTTTAAACCTACACTGAAGCTACTTGCTGGCAATCGGAAATACTTCGTCTTCGCTTTCGTGCTCTACTTCTTGAGATGCAGGTACGCTCCCCGGCTGTTTGGAACTGCGCAGTGTGTCTATTGGAACAGTATCTGGGGCCCAATCTACGACCTTCGGGGCATCGTTGCAGATCCGAAAGGGTATGTACGTCCTTTCACCCCGCGCACATGGCCCTGGCTAGCCTTTTTCTATTACTTCACACAAGAGTCGATAATCTGGGGTTTTACGATATTCGACGTTATGGCGATACAAATGCCGGAGGGTACACCCATCGATATATTTCCCGATTCTTTGCTCCGATGGACATCTTTGCGCTTTGAATGGGCCGATGGAGACACCCGTGGGCATTTGGAAAAATCCTGGAAAGCTTTCACTTCTCATAGCTTCGCAATTCTTGTCATTTTCCGAAGGCTCCTTTTTATCGAGAGGATACTCTCCGTATCGGTAGTGTGGGTTTACGATCTGATCAGCACTGCCGCCGCGATGGCTCTGTCATCAACCTGGGAGAGGAAAAGTATGCTCCTATATGGTATCCAACTTGGATCGTTTGCTTATGGGCGCTCCGCCGGTCTTGCTGGGGGTGTGAAAATTCTCCTTCGGATTTATGTCTGGTCCTTGCTTTCTAGCTGGTATCAACCGAGCTCTCTATTCGGACTGGCCTATCGCCATGCGTACCCCCCGGTCAAGAGTACCTGGATTCGAGCATCCACATATTACTCCGAAAGTCTCATGACAAAAGTGGCGTCTACCCTCAGATCGATCGACGCCTGCGAAGCGCGTATCACCCAGGCAGTGAACGGCCTAGACGCCCACACATTAGTGTTCACGTTGGCTGCGGCCATTTGTGCCGCATTACTACTGTTCTCGTACATTATGAGCGACCCGTTGAGCCTGGAGTCGGCTGCGCGCTCGTGCGAGAAAGCCGAGGAACTGGCGAGGAAGTCGACTAATATTCAAGACCCGATTGCTTTCCTCAAGTGGCGAGCGAATGAAATGGAGACACAGGATGCAATTGCCTTCACGAAACTGTTAATAGGTCTTGAAGTAGAGGAATAGATGTATTTTATTTCCTGTGGCAGGAGTGTTGCTCTCTGAGAATAGTCAGAAAAAAAACAATTTGACTAAAAAATCCCAACAGAGCCTATAACCACTGTATAACAAGGCACAATATCTATGGCGAATGCCTAAGGGTATGATGCGGGAGAGGCACGCGGAACAAAAGTATTTGCATGAGGCTATGAAGCTACCCGAGGCTGAAATAACCTAAAAGAGTTAGGCTAGATCAGCTGAGGGGGTGGCGCAGTCCGCATCTCTCTTATACTTCTGCAGAAAGTCTTCGATATATGGAGCTATTGTTGACTCAAACCTTCGCTCGACGAGCACAAGTGCCTAACAAAATACCTGTTGATCGCGGAAATGGAAACTGGCGGCCTCAACTTGGACATTCCATTCAGGCAGGCAGAAGAACTCAATTCAGAATTACGAATCATCAAAGAGGACAAGAAGAAGGCCCGACTTAGCAGAGTTGACGACACTTCAAGAAACACACTCCCGGGTAATCCTTTCGTCGAGCTTGAGATTAAGCCTCTTCAGGGCCATCTTCAGAGCACATTATCCACGACCAAACTCGATAAATTTGCACCACATCTTTGGCTTGTTGCTACACCATCAAGCTCCTCGATATCCCCACTGCACAAACAGAAGATACTTGGTCGAGACATTGTCATTACGGATACGGCTCATTTACATCTGGTCTGGTACCATTCAAAGATCTTCCTCAAGCCATTACCGAAGTACTTGCTATCTCACAGTTTCTGGGACTTCGTTTTCAAGAATAATATAAGCCCCGACAGTCCAGATGAGACCGAGAATCTGTTTCGAGCCACGCTTGGATTTGTTCGAACGTATACTCATCTCATCCGTAGCGAATCCGATTTTCAAATCGCACTCAGTCATGGCCTTCTCCCCGAAACCACCACCCTCGAGTGTTTCGCCGCATTCATTAATTGCTTCAAAGACGTGCCCGACTCCCTTGCCTCTCCTCGATTCCATTTCGGAGAGCTGCGGCTCACGCGACTGGATCTCTGGGCGCCATTCTTCCTCGGTCAAATGCACTACTTCAGCCTGTCTCGCCAGTACGACCAATACTTTTCTCGCTACTTTCAGCCAGTGCTCTTCACATTTGCGACTTTCAGCGTTCTGTTGAGCGCTATGCAAGTTGCGCTTGCATCGGAATTAGAGCCATCAACTCCTGGCGACCACGGCTGGAGGATATTCGTCAAAGTCAGCAAGTGGACCGCAATCTCAACCATTCTGATTGTGGTACTCATTGTGCTATGGCTGTTGGCAACGTTATTATTTAAGCTGCTGAGAGAGCTGTTTTATGCGCTGGACAAGGTGCTCGTTAGGAGACTATCTCGACCTAAAGATCCGGCTTAATATATTCTTGTGGCACGATTGTTTGGGAATTTGAAGCAAGGCAAATTTTCTCGGCAAATGACCGCCACACCACTATGTGGCGTAATGATTGCCCATCTACTACTGTGTTTTATCTCGTACCACACATGTGACGTCGGCTCGAAAAAGGACCCAAACACCACTGTTTCTAACCCAAATCTCCCGTTTCGATAATGGTTTTCGCGCCATCCCAAACGCTCTTGGACACTCAACAAACCCAGTAGTTTTATATAAGAAGGAATAGGTCACAACCTGCATTATGATGGATCTAAATCTCTATGATAATCTCGCAATCGGTCCGTTCGAGCTCTTTTTCTTGATTATGTTTAGAGGGCTGGAGGCTCGTGGCTTGGGATATTACTCTCCTCTTTGTCTCCGCTTGCTACAGGTCCTTTTCTCTAACTGGTGAACTTGCTGCATATTAATAGTGATGCCTGGAACAGAGCGGATGTCTCAAATGTAAAGGTATTGTTCGTAATAGTGGAATCGATGTACGTGACTTATGAAGCAGCTAGATTTACTTGAGGGCTGCCGCTGCTTTGCTGTATCGTGCAGCAGCACGGTGCGGGTGTTCAATCAGCATCGGGCGCTATGTTCCTCCATGTGTGAGTCGAAGGAGGCGCCTTTGTGGATTGGGAGTTCGATAGGTACCTGAAGCACCCAAAGTTATTGGGCAATTGATGGAATCAAAACGCGCTGCTCGTTATTGCAGTGTATTCAGGCTGATGGTGTTGCTAAGCCCCTTCCGCACACTTTCAAGGACGTTGTCCACGTTGTCACTGACGAGCGCGGTCTCGTGATGGTAGTACCGTGCCACGTTCTCAACTCCTGCTTCTGTCGCCTCCTTGAGCAACGTACGAGTCGTGTGAACGACGTTACGCTAGAAAATCTGGAAGAGTTGAGGATACACATGCGGACTTTGATGTCTATTCTGAGCGCAATTCACGTGTACACTTCGTCTAACTATATTGCATTTGACTGTGGAATAACTCACCGTAAAGACTGCTGCATTTTAAAAAATCCCAGTAGGGTTCCCACAGGCTCAGGCAGATGATTTATCGAGCCTCATCCTCGTCACACGAAATGGGTGTAGTGACAACATAATTAGCGGTGTTTAGAAGCGGACCATTGCCGCATAAGATACTTCGGCTCGCCACCACCGGCAGAGAGGATGGCCAACCCGCACCGGCCATAACCTTGCGCTGGAGGCGCATTGAATTTTGGGATACAGCTTATACAGCGAGGAGAGGTATGAAGAACTTTAGGGCGCGTAGGGTCGCCAACGTTAGCCTCTGCCGAGTCCGTTTGAGCTTAGCAGGGCTACGGTACCAGTTTAGGGTTTACCCAAGCCCAGTATTAGAGCGCGGTCCACTATGGGACCCACAAATGGGACCTAGTGACAAGTCTGGGAAGCCTGGAGGCGTCATGGAATGTTGCGGTTCTGTTCGATGGGCCTAGGATAAAGGCACCGCACTTCGAAGCTGCACAATGGCTGTTGCGTAGACTGCTCACAGATTCGCATTTCACGGGATGCGATTTCGCTGCTCTGGCTGATCCAGCAGCTTAACCAAAGCAATGTTAGGTATATGTGGCTAATGATGCTACCATAACACCAAGGCTGAGATGGTGACCGCTTCCATACCTCATTGGAACCTAGTCTAGCTCCGGTAATTCGATCATCTTCTGATTCTTGGTGTGAGTTGTTCTTTGTTCCCATAATGCGCTAAGTTTGTTAGGCTGTGGTACAGGACGGACCTAGGGCTTAGAACCGCCAAGAGCGGCTCAACCAAGTCACCTTTTGGCGGATCGCTCGGCTACGGCACTGCTATGTTACGTTAAAGCTCTGGTGCCACTTGCACTTGTCCATATCTGCAACCGAGCAGACTCTTTCTTTGTCTAATTACATGCCAGAAATTCGAACGTCTTCATCGCAACGGTATGGCTAGAGTTAGTCTGCACTCTCTTAGCTTGCGGTGGCAAAATACGTTATTCAGCGCAGTAACTACTGTCGCATGCCATTTCGAAAGATGTTTACGTAGCTCTGCTACTCCGCATGAAGTCTAGTGTTGTTTCTGCGGCAGCTTACCCCCGCTTCTTTGCATCTGAACTACACCCTAAGCGGCATGTGCCATAGCCAACCCAACTTGCTGCGCCTCTATATATGCTTATGTGTCTGCCTAGGATTCAGCCTCGCATCTGCCCGACTGCGGAATCCCGCGCATTGTCGCAGCCTCTAACAAGGACACTGTCTCATTCCCGATAGCCTCGAGCATAGCGACACTGCTTCTCCCACCTATGTGACGCCGCAATGGAGGTACTTTCCATTATCGGCCTTGTCGGGAACATCGTCCAGTTCATCGACTTCAGCAGCAAGCTAATCGCAGAGACGACGAAGCTCTACCGGTCCAACGAAAACGCGCTTGCAGAAAACATTGACGTAGAAACAGCAACTAGCCACCTAGTGCTGCTCAACAACAAGATCAAAGATGCCGCTACGATTACCAGCGATGATGTGCTCCGGAGACTCTGCGAATCCTGCCAGTCTACTGCCGACGAGCTGCTTGCAGTGTTGAACAACATCAAAGTTGATAGCAAACAAGGGAGGTGGAAGAGCATTTGGAAGGCTTTACGAAACGTATGGAGCAAGGAGCAGATCAGCGAGCTAGAGGGACGGTTAGAAAGGTTTAGGAAAGAGCTACATCTGCACATTGTTGTAGATCTTAGGTATGTAAGCATGTTGTCTGACAAGAACTATGCTAACCAAATTTATGGCATAGAGAGCGGATCTTGCGACTTGTGCTAGATCATTCGGATCACCTGAAAGACCTTGATCTAGCAACAAAAGCAGTCCTTGATGCCATCGTCAGGCAACAGGATGTGTTTAGTGCGATGCATAAGAAACAAATCTCTTTGATGGGAACCTCACACAGTGAGACGTTATTGAGCATCAAAGACGAACATACAACTACTCGTCATGAGATAATTAGTGAGACCCCGTTCAACATCCAAGCCGGGAATGCACTCACTCGCAAGATGGTCCGAGAGGTTTGGGTAAGAGCTCTATCTGTCTATTCTGCAACTGTTACGCGTACAGCTTCCATTCGATGCTTACAATGTTTTACAAGGTGATTTTAGAACAGCTTTTGACTCCACTGAAGTCTCTTGCCGATCTGGTTTCTCGACTTTGGTACGTTGGGAAACATCATTGTGAACGCGCTCTAATTGAGGCCAAGTATTTCTAGCCAGCAAATTTACGACGTCCTACTAGAAGTAAGGTCTGCTCTCCTTCTTGACACACGATGGACATTCTTCCAGGCTCCGTATCTCCTCGAAGACGCTTTGGGCCGCACATACCCGATCCCTTCCGAATTTGACTTTGATTTGATGCAAACCATTATCAAAGCACAGTTTTCGCGAATGCCGGGGTATCGCCAGGTCTTACTTGGAAACTACGAACTGTTCAGGACAAGGAACTCCCAGCAGGTCATTTCTGCAACCACCCATCTCCGGCCTGGCACTGCTATCACGATGGCAATCCTCTTGAACACGCCAATCACGGGCACCGAATGCTGTCCGATGCCTGAGTGCGGTTCGACACAATATGAGAGTGGTCCAAATGGTGGTAGAACGTGGTTAGTTTGTTCGCTGTGATTCGTAGTAAGCAATTGCTCATAACCTCTAGCTGTGCTTGTAACGTATGGTTCGACTTTTCGCCTACGAAACGTAAATCATTCAGCGATGTTGCTAGCATCATTGAAACGTCAGAATATGAGTGGCTTGCTGACGATCTTCTGTCTACCTCAGCAGTAAACGCCTATGATGGGGAAAGCCAGTTATATCATATCGATGACACAGGTGCATACAAAAATGTGAAGCTATCAACCCAGGATCGAGCTTATGATGCCGGAGAATCACTAGAAAGGGTTCTACAAGATGTAGGTAATGCCCACTCATCGTAAGAATAGGGTTATATGCTAACATTATATAGGGGTTCTGTATATTCACTATAGCTGCTCAGATTACCCTCGCTGAGCTTTCAAGAAGCTACTTTCGAGGAAGATCATCGGCTGAAGATATTGGGACTGGTTTTGATGAGCTCTTTGAATGTACGGAGGTTGCAACGACTTTGACGATTCGCAAAGGACCGGAGCGGATGCAAGATACGATTACATTTACCATATCCCTCTGACCCTTGCTCTGTTGACATATGTCACCAACGGTCATACACTTCAGACGCCACCGGTTTAGCCTACTATAAGCCTAGGGCTGTGCACTTGTATCAGTATCTAGTGCGGGAACCAAGATGGGGTATATAACTAACTTCCTACGACCTCAATCTTACACGAGGCTGATGCTACTGGCTCGGCGTTGCGCGAAATGGCTATTATTTTACGCTTCACTATCCCGTCAGCCAATTAGAAATTGATTTCTACCTATCACAAGTCACCCAACTGGGAAATGTCTCAGAGGTCATTGAATGTAGTAGATGTCCTTGATGCAAGAATGCACAGTTTACCGTCTAGGCGTGTTCATCAGAGGCCGCCTAGCAAGCCACATGCCTGGTTCTGGTTCCTGCAGTGGATTCACACTTCGAGTGTCCCATTCAGACTCACATGAGGGCTTAAGATAGATCATGACTAGAAGCATTGCTCAAAATCTCTCCATATCCACTGCGCTGTCTGCCTTGTATGCTACAAGCCAGATACGTGTCGTAAACCATCTCATCAACATCAGCAGAGTCTGACACACTTTTCAATTATGGAGAGTTACGGGGGCTTACTAAAAATAGAATGTAGCGCGCAAGGGTCGACCTACCAAGAGGGAGAAAACGCGCTATGATGTGCTTTTCATGCGGGAAGCATGAATCCCTCCACATCTTCGTGTTGAGCAAACCGCGCAGCTTCCGAACAACACTCTGCAACCAAGGACCGCTCACGAGCCACTGGCTATCTGTATCCACCGAGTAGGCAACAGAGCATCAACGAAGCAATACTTCTTCTCAATGAATATCAAACTAGGCAATGTAATTTTGCAAAAGATTTTTTCAAGGGAATGCAGTGTAGAGAACCGCTCGTGCGACCGATCTTGCCTACAGCCTAACGTAATCATCAATGGCATCATCGTACGTAGACCTGCCACGTGCGAAGCTCCATCAGTGCTTCACGCGGTCAGAGTTGGCTCGGATGCAGACCCTGTGCAGAAGAGCTGGAATTTACGAGTCGAAAGAACAAGTCACATGGGACGGGAGAGTCGAGCTGGGTCGAAGAATATATTTACGTCGGACGAGCTTGTTCCAAAGGGGCCTCTAACTACTATGCTATGCAAATCCATCAACGTGAACACCGCACTGGGTAATAACCGGAGCTGAAGGAGCAGAAGGTTCGCTCAACTCAAATCAAAGCCAGCCCCAGAGAAGACACTATATAGCAATTTCTCCTTCAATGTCTGCTCATCCTCATACATTGGCAACTTGAGCAGATTGACACACGTACTCGTACTAGGCAGTCTATCCTGATCCCTTCCTGCATCTCGTATACTGAACCTAGGATTCAGTGTGCCGAACCCCAGCAGCGGGGCGCGGGGCGTACTAGTCACAAACTTGAGTACCGCGCGTCGCTCATCGTCAGACATCTCCTTCATGACCTTCCACAGGAGCTGGATGGTGGGGTGCTCGAGCCCGTCGTCGCCAATGACATAAGTGCCGCCATAAATGGTATTCTTGCGCAAGTCTTCGATGTCGATGGAGGTGCGGGTACCCGAGATGAGAGTTTGGAGCTCGGATTGGTTGAACATAGAGAGCCAGGATGGTTGGATCATGGTGCTGAGGCCGCGTAGGAAGGCCGTAGTTTGGGCGTAGGGTTGATTCTGGAGCCGGTGGCGGGCCATGTAGCTGATGTAGACGAGACGGTTTTGGTTGGTGACTGGCGTGTTGGAGCCGTCGGGCTTCAGGTCTTTGGTAATAGCTTTGGTTTTCTTGGGCGAAGTGGTGTGGTCTACGACGACGGTGTCGGTGACGGTAAAGTTGAGCGAAAAGTCTTCGACGTCGCCAGGATACGTCTTGAGCTTGTGTAGGCCTTGGTATAACTCTTCATCCAGGTCGCGCAGATCGTTGAGTGTAGGGCGGTAGCCTGATTCGTTCGGCGCGGATCCGGTACCACCTGTCAAAGCCCATTTGCGCAAGAAGAACGGTGCGAAGTTGACGTCAACCAAGATACCCTCGTAGAGACATTTGCCGATGATGCGGCCCAGAAACTCGTAGCGTTGAAGCAGCTCAGTGATTTGAGCACGATACTCCTGGGAACCCTCGCGTATGCCAGCTTGCCGAAGAGCTTCTTTGTGCTCTTCGACTGCTGCGGGGTTGGGATATAGCAGATGCTGGTCATTTTCGACAAACATATCAATGTAATCTGTTGGCATAAACGCTCGGTTGGTGACACTGGTGAGGAACTCCTTGGTGACACCACCGCCGTCAATTCCGGCCTCGGGAGCACCGAACTGATCCATGAAGGTGATCTGGATTGGCTCTTTCAAACCTTGGCCCAGTTCATAGAACTGCTCAAAAGCATCGTCGAACTCGTTTTCTCTCCTGATTCTTGCTGTATGTTTCTCAAGTTGGCTACGTGCGTTTGGCTGCTGCATAGTTCTGAACCGCCAGAACTCGGGGTCCGCAGATCCTCTTCGCTTGACCATGTCTAGCTTTACAAACTCTCGGAAGATCTGAACCCGAGTGGTAAAGGGTATGAAGAATGGCATGTTCTGCAAAATCTCGAGACGAGGTGCCACAGCTTGCAGGTACCGTCTCCGCGAGGCCTTACGCTGCTGCCGTTGTAGTTTCTCTAAACGGCGTTGTTGTTGGCTCCGACCAGTTCCGATGAGTTGTGGTGTATCGTCGAATTCTTCTTCTTCTAAGTCGTCGAGATCCTCTGCGTCCTCTTCTTGGATCTTGTGTCGCGACTCCTCCTCCTCGACTACTGCCGGGATGAACCCGGTCATGTCAAACCGCGAAACCATTAGCCAGTGGTCTGAAGGCAGGAACTTTCGTCGCGAGTCCCGTTCGTATACCATGCGAAGGAGTCCAGTGACCAGGCCTTTGACGTAGTCGATTCTCAAACCTGCGACACCACCAATTGATGGCTCTGCTTGCTCTTTCTGGGCTTGATGGTCCATAACGCCTGGATTGAAATAGTTGAGACTGATGCTGTTGCTTCTAGTATCTTCATCCGAACTTGTAATATCTACTGCGTTGAAGTAGAGTGTAAAGCCCAGATTCTTCAGGAAAGTTGTTAAGTCCCTCACTTCGCCTAGAGGTAAACCACTGTCGCGAATCTGGCCGGAGTAGACGTCCTTTTGCCCGGAAGTAAGGAATTCCTCGTCATCAGTGACCTTGAGTACAAAGGTATATAGTTCAAGGAATACCAGAATGACTCGCCACTCGTCCGTGGTGACTGCGTCGCGATCAACCTGTTGTTGTGCTGGCTGCCAGAAACCATGCTGAGTCAACCCTGACGTCCCCGGGCGGTCGGAGCCGTTCATGTTGGACGACTTTGGCTTCAAGAGTCCGATGGCTGCCCTCGAGTCCTTGAAGATAGTAGCGAACACTGATGATCGTTTCGATGCTTCCCAGAAGTATCTGATGGCAGGAAGCTTCCTGGCGCTTTTCCCAGACGCTTCCGATGGACCAATATAGAGCCACATCCGTATCTCGTCGCCTCGGCGAGGAAAGAATCGAAGTAATGCAAGTGCGTAATTTGCAAGTTGGCGCGCTTCATCAACCTTCTCATCATCTGAAGCTTCCGTTGATTGCGACGATCCGGCCAAGAGACTACCAATGCCTTCTTGGTGTACCAGAGAGCCAACTTGCTCTTTTAAGAAATTTGAAACTGTGGCAGAGTCTTCTCCGGTGCCGTCATGTTCCGAGAGCTCGGCGATTGGATGGCCATCATCGACGATGTCGACTGGCAGAGAGTTCAACAGGACCGAAACGACGGCTACGAAGTCTTTGTGGACAGCGTATGCTTCAGGAGTGTCAAAGTTATGGGCGTAGCGGTGGAAATAGATGAAGTTTCCCAACAAACGCAATCGACTTGACGTGCTCTTCAGCTCATGTTTGCTTTGTAGTCCTGCCCTCTTGGATAGACTTGCTAGGGCATTCGCTAGTAATTTATAGTTGATCGAGTCGGCGAGCGAGTCACGGAACCTCTGTAAAGGCGGTGATGTTGAGTCAGACCCCAACAGCGGGAGAGTCAGAAAGTGTATACCAAAAGCCTCGTAGGCATCCAATGTGTATCCGGTCACCCGTGTCATCGGTGAGATAGCAGCCCTGACTATGGCCTCACTTATGTCTGATTCATCGCTCTGTGCCTCGAGCGTTGGAGTGAAGGTGGATACGACGTGCGCAATGGTACGGTAGTAATGTTGGGCGTTTTGGGACGTTTCGGCGGGTATTTGGTCTGCGAGAAACTGCAATACGACGATGGAGGCTCCAATCTGTTTCCATTGCACCAACGACGTCTTCTGGAGCTGCCGATCCATGGCCACCAGTAAGATGCGCTGCAGCCTGAGATATGCCCACGGCCACGGCCCGCTCGAAGTAATGCCCAGTTTCTTGACAGTTTCCATCTGCCGTGATGCGAAGTGCTGTATCCGTCTCAGATCTTCATCGCTCCGTGAGGAAGCGAAGCGGAGCAACCGTTGTAGTTGGGCCAGAGCTTCTTCTTCTGAATCGTACGCTGCCGTTTGCGAAGGGCCGTTGGATTCCTCGGCTCGGTCCCATGCGCCCCGTAGCTCGTCGGCCACATCTCTCCTGGCAGAGTGACCCCGCCACACTCTCTGTATTCGCTTGGCCGCATTTAGGGTATCTCGTTCCCGCTGGCGTTGCGCTCGTTCCTGCTGTGCGCGGTCGAGGGCTGCTTGTGATCCGGCACCGGAGCCGGGAGGGCCGAAAGGATTCGTCTTCTTGCCGCCTAGGTTTACTTGTCGCGCCTTTCGCGTGTTGCCTGTGAAGCTCGTAAACATGGTGGCGGGGCGCTCAGATGCTGCAAATGCAAAACGTCGAATCGAAATACGTGTGGGTTGGTTCGAGTTTAGGCAGACTGTAGTTGTATCGGGAGTCGGCGAATCTACAGATGGAGTATTAGATTAGTCGTGAATGTATCACGGTACAATTAAGATAATGAATGTCGACGAGGCCAGCGAAGGCAGCGATCGATATGGGCGGAGGTTAATTGCGCCCCATCCGTAGGAGAAGAGGTTCACTCGGTGTCGTGGCTGGTGTATATAGGAAGGACGCTGTGTATCTGCCTTCGACTCGATTCTACGTGTCTCGAGCGGCGATAGGTGATGGAGCAACCAAGCAGTAGTCAGCATCGCCGCAGTCACCTCCGAGAATGTCCGTGCACTGGTGCCGTCATCGCCTTCATATCGCGACATGCTTCCATGCTTCACCAACAACATCACCATCAACACAATGTTCCGGATAACACGCAAATCAAGTACGTTTCAAATATCGCGCAAGTACCACTGAGTAGCTACAACGAACACCATCATCGATTATCTCACCAGCAACCTTAGCTAGATCCTCTCGAAGCAGTCTACCTTTGTCTAGACGTGTGGGAAGAGCGTCCAGACCCGCCGCCATAATCATGGGTGTACGCAGGACCTAGTCCCAGGTTCGTGATTGGAAGCATCGCATGGCCTGACTCATCACCCTCCTCACTTTTCTTCTCCGCGTCCTTCTTCTTCCTCTCGTAGGCCTCTGTCAGTACGTTCATTATGACCGTGATAAGAACACCCAATGCAATCAGCTGTCCAGAATCCCAGATAATCATCTCAGTATTTGGATCCTCCATCCAGCCCGACTCAGCTACCCAATTGCGCATTCGATAAACGCGGTACCAGCAGAAAATCGACGTCACGATAGGTGTGAGAAGGACTAGAAACCAGTATATGAAGGTAACGAACGAACGCTTGTCCGACCAAACTTTTGGTGCGTGGTTCTTAGATTCGGCGAAGCGGATGGGAACTGCGATGTGGGCAGCAAGAAAGGCGACGACGAGGATTATGTAGAAGATCCTTTCGGGTGGCCAGAATGTCGCGTCTCCAAAGCCCAGCTCGGCTTGGTTCTGCCGTGCTTGCTCTTCCGCCTCGGATCGTAGTTCCATCTCCAGTAGGCAGGCCACAGGGAGTAGAATGGCGCTGTCCTTGTTCGAACTTTCGAGCGCCGCTTGTGGAGCGTAGTTGGCTTCCCTAAAGATGGTCAAGCCGACACCGACGAAAGCTCCTATGGAGAGAAGTAGCCGAAAGGTTGCTGCAAGCGGGCTTCGCCAGTAAGTCCGTACCAGCGCGACGGACAGTGTAAGAACAGATAGAGCAATCATCATCTGACTAACCGCAACCGTGAAGTGATAGCTTGTCAGCTTACACTTGTTCCGACCAGCAAAACCGAGAAGGAAAGCTCCGATGAAGATGGTCTGAGTATCTGCAACACCCAAGACGAACGTTCGGCCTGCTGCGCGCACTTTGTCCTTCCAGTCCGGGTCTACGTCCGGGTTCATTGGGTGCTTTCCCTTGTTTGGTTTGTCTCTGAAACATGCGCAGAGACCGAATTGACTATGTGCGCCGATGCTTAATCTAGCTCAACAAGCGACACTCCAAGATACTTACGAGACATTTGTCCTTGACCCGACTTCCGTAACGACGAAGATGAGGGCGATTACGATGACGACAAAGAAGAGTACCATTGCGATCCATATCTGGCGAGGTCAGTATGACGGCTATGACTGGCTTTCCCAACTTACTCCAATGCCCGCTATACCAGGCTGCGGCACCATTCCTCCCCTCGTAACATTGCCAATCGAGATCAACTCATGATTGACGTCGAATGTCAGCTTACAAGACTGGGCGAGGTCGACCTTCTCAGCCTTGCAAGCCTCGATCACAGTGAATTGAAAGCTACTTCCAGACTCGCTTCTTAGGAAACCAAAGCTGTTGCCCATGTTGGCCGATTCGGGTTGTAACAAGAAGGGATAGAGATGAAGTTGTGGAGACTACGTTTTCGCAACTTCTGGTGAGTTCAAGTCTTTTATGTTTATAGACACGGCTACCAGGCTGAAATGTTGGGGGGCCAAATATGCTGCCAAGTCCGTGAACACGAGAGGCTTTTGAGGATAGACAATGAGCCCCAAAGGCTGAGGTTACACAAACAGGAGCATCGACGTTCATTGGGAGCCTCATGCATCGAGGATGTCAGGTACGTTTCACAGTGGCAGAAATCTAGGGCTTCGTCCAGATGTTGCTATCATAGGCGTTATGAGTGACCAGGCTAAACGGTAGCCTTACGTCCTATTTCGTCTCTACTCCGATAGATAGCCGCTGACGTTCCTGACTTGCCAGTCTTCACGGAGAAGTAGGGATCGGTGACTTGCATGTTTTCATCTTGCGAATTAGGCTGTCGCCACTGCAAGGTACACCATGTGGAAACCCGACGCCTCAAATGCGTCACCCACAACAATACAGAGGCTAGATTCTTTACCACGGAATGAACGTGTTTTCTTACTACAGCCAACTACGCTAGTCGTCGTATCTATTTATTGCGATCTAGTGGCTGACACGACCCTCCATCCGCTCTGTTAGGCAGAACGAAACGCGTGTAAAAAGGACATCTTCCTTCGTTCTCCATGGCGAATATTTCCCTAAACTATGACCTAGATCGCTGAAAAGAGATTTCCTTTCACTTTGTCGCCTTACCCATTCCTTATACCTCAATAGTCTCAATATTGCCATCTTTAGTGCCCTCGACTGTACCCACTCACCGTGGATTTACTGCATTCTTCCCCGTGCTCGTTTGAGTGCCTCCTTATTCTAGCGCTAGAGAGAGAGAGATTGATGGACACTAGCAACTTCTATCAAATGAATCATCTATTACCGCGCAGTGCGGGCAATGACAACTACTCGTGTCGCGCTTCTCCGACTCGTTCCAGTGCCGTCCGGGTTTCATGTCTTGGGATTTATGTAAAAGAACACTGCACTAGCCTAGTTGGTTGCAAGCTAAACGGAAAGTGAAAGTTTGTTATGTAAGCGTACTAGAGTTTGATATAATGTATTGAACGAAGATTCTATACCTTTATTTCAAGACTATATGGTGTTTTTGGTACTCTCAAGACAGTCTACCCTCGGTGTGCATTCACTCTCCACCATCGTGTCCACTGTCACTGTGCTTACTATGTGCGTGCCCGGCTTCGCCCCTTTCAACGCGAGCCTCACTTGTCGTGCGACGGTGGGCACCAGCACTGACGGAGTGGCCCGGCTTTGGATGCTCGTTGTGTCCAACCAATGGGAAATGCAGACCAGGCTTGGTCGCCAATGCATCCCTAATCTCGTCCACACTCTTTGCCGCCCATCCTGCACTGCCCAAATTACTCAACGGGTAGAGGAGTTGATTATCCGGGTGCATCACCATTTCCTCAACGCTCGGGGCTGGTTTGCTCATGATGATATCCATATCCTTCCTAATCTGTAGGCAGAATGCGTCCAACGGCAAATCATTCACATCGATGCCGAAGGGGTTCTCGATTTCACGGCCAATAAGTGCGATACCCAGAATAATGTAGGCCGCAAAGACGCTCGCTGGTATGGTGATATAGCCCAAAAGCTTGTACAGCTGGAAGGGCAGGAGAAGGATATACACCCATGTGATTTGGCTAATGGCAATGCTATACGCCAAGGGGAGCGGAGTTGAAAGGATACGCTCAGTTCCCGCAAGCACATCGTTGAAGGTAGTAAGCGCATTGAGAGATTGCGTTTGATAGATGGAAACCTTGAAGGTGCCGTT
>JAESFQ010000144.1_pt1 | contig 25303 bp, 22 predicted proteins | sample 9269431 | NCBI WGS metagenome assembly JAESFQ01 (sample SAMN14502588, study PRJNA617103) | algae metagenome | isolation source: Plectolyngbya sp. WJT66-NPBG17 and co-occurring heterotrophs from well... | place: USA: Mojave Desert, Joshua Tree National Park, California | collected 2006-08-06 | reverse complement strand
CCCGGGTGCGCGGGGCGAGGGGAGAGGGCGGGGGGGTGAGGGTGTGAGGCGGAGGGTGATGAGAGAGTAGGTTAAGAGCGGGCAGTTCGAGGGAGGCTGTAGAGTAAAAGGCTTCTCGAAGCGCGTAGAGGAGACGACGGGACCTAAGAGCGTGGAAGCGAAAAAGGAGATTCAGGTTAGAGCGGCCGCTATTACTACCCACCGCGAGCCCGAACATAACCAGCAACCTTCTCGCCGCTTCTACTGGCATGGCGTTTTAATCCCTGCCCGCCCCATGCAGCGACGACGGCGACGGTCCGCCAAACGCGCTAAAAAGCCATGCGGCATCCTCACTTGCAGCGCGACGTGCAGCCCACAACCACCCGCGTAGACGAGCTACACACACACCACACCCACACTCCCATACGCACGCCTGCGAGACGCCCCCCTACTACGTCGCACCCAGACGACGACGGCGCCCCCCTGGCTGTTTGGCCTGTGTATTATCACGGCGCCCATGACATGGCCTTGACGGCGCCCATGACACCGCCCATGGCCTCAACCTTGTCCCTCACCCATGTGCATGATGCTGCTGCGGGCCGGCAGCTTGCTTGAGATGTGTGACTCGCCAAGACCTCGGGGACTCCCGTCGCGCTGTGATCTACGAGCCTTTAATTACATACACACGGCGCCGCAGCAAAGAACCCTAACTGCCCAAGGCCTCGTCGTCCGCCCTGGCACGCTGCATCGCTGCCACGGCGGCGCGCCTGTTGCACTGGCTGGCTGCCAGACGGTGCCCAGCTGCCCAGCTGCCCTGCCTGCACCGCGCTTGTACCAGAGCCTACCCGCCGTCGGATGCACCTCGCATGCGTCCAGCCGTGCCACAGTCGTCGACTCATGGAACCATTTCGGCCTCTTGAATCGTCTACGGCCCGTCTCTGCCTCCCTCGTGTCGCTTCCTCTGCCAAGTCCATAGCTCGCGCATTCGACAGCTCACGAACCACGGTACGCGCCTGCGTCCGGTCAGCTTCGTCGCACCCGTGCGTGTGCTGGCGCCGCCGACATGCTGCTGCACCGCCTGCTGTTGCTATGCTTTTTTCTTCTACACATGCATCGTGACGGCAGCAACACGTCGACCTCCATCACCGCCATCCGAGCCGACAATGACTGCTGGCGGCTTCGCGCATCCTGATGCACGCACGGCAGCCATCACAAAATGTCCCTTTCCGCGAGCACCGGGACGGCCACCTGCCGTCTTTTCATTTGCTGCCATGTCTGATAGGGCTGATCAATTCGCGGCGTCGGTCATTTTGCTCCACAAGGACGGCCCCATCCCTGTCTGACTGTTGGTGTCTAACACTTCGGCAACCACCTGTGACGTGAGTGCCTCTGTCTCGCTAGTCATGGCCCTTGCCGGCGCGTCTCGGCGACTTCAGGCACTCCTTCGTGGGGCAGTGTACGGGAGAGCCCATGTCTTGCGCCGGGACAACCGTTCGTTGAGAGCAGCAGCAGCAGTTTGCCTTCACACTCCAGCTGCTTCGTCACAAAGCCGATTCTGGCCACTTCGAGGCTGTGAAGAACCTGTACCGGCATCGCCCTTTCTCAGCTGCCATTGCTTCGTGTAAGACGGGTGGCATGCGACGCAAGCCCACTTTGGTCCTCGAATCACACCTCTTAATCTGGCATCCACAATTTAGGAAACCCCTTCATCCCTTGCACCGGCGAAGGCTTGCGAACTGGTGCCCATGGCAAAACCTTCTTCACGCCGCTGATTCGACGCCTCCACAATGCTCGAGACAAAACTATACAAAGAAAATCGACGGCACTTGTACGTTTTCCTTGGTAGTGGCGGTGCCGCGAGTCCGCTGGTGACGAATCTCGGACTTGTGCGGATGTAGGCACGGTGACATGGAGAATCGCGAAACGCCCAGGGCGTATTCGACCTCGGCATCTCGCCGGCTACTTTTCAACTGGCTGTCTATACGTAACGACGCCGACGTCTTTCAACCAAGAATTGTCAGCAGTAGCTTGTGACTATCCACATAGGCTCAAACAATTCCCTTCTTTGCCTTGAGATTGGGGCGGGCGGCCCGCAGTATCTCAAGCCTGGATTTCCACCGTCCAGGTCTCGGTCAAATTTAATCGACCAATTAGCACGTCCCCCTGCCTAGCATTCAACTTATTTGGGCAAAATCGCAGCTTTCCCAGCTGGCATGTGGCACCTGCTGCTCGACGGGTAAATCCTATCGTGCCATACGAGAACAAGGAACCTTGCTGCGTGGTCACAAGACGTTGTTGCGCCGGTCAAAGCCGTCATTCCGGCCACGGTACCGTTTTCACTCCTTGGAACTGTGTAAAGCGGGCTGACCGCTTCCACCCAATCACATTTAATCATTGTTGTAATTTGATTGACTGCCACACCGTATTTCGACTTTTGAGTCAGTCACGAGCACGCAATAGATGAGCATCGATGCAGTCAGATGTCTGGGACTATATCGATCTAACAGACTCGGCCTGTGGAGCGTGTTGCTTCATTGACAATGAATGACAGCAGCCATTTGTTGCACACGTCGCGAAAGTGCCGTGGAATGCCGCTGATGACGGTTACACCAAGTGAGCGGATTGTGGGGTAGATCAACCGGGATCTGTGTTGGATGGGATCTTCAGCCGCCGCGGTCGTCTCGCCCAAGCAAATAGCCGCGCAACGTTCATCGCCATTGCGGCGTGGTGCAGAGGCGATGCTTACCCACAGTGGTGGTGACGGACACTGCGAAAACAGCGCGTAGACAGCTCCAAGTCGGTCAATTGGCACCATGTCTATCGGCGGCTCGGGACGAGGTGTGGAATTCCCGCGTGTGTCCCGTTGATGTTTAGATTAACGAAGTTTGTGTCACCGAAGCCTTCCCGCAATATGCATAGCATAGCTGGAGATTGCGGAGCCTGCCCTTGTGTGTGCAACCGTAAGCAGTGCAAGAGGCCATGTCGCTTGTGCCGCACTTTGTGTATCGCCAGCTGCACGCAAATCCAGATTCAGATATATCAGGCGGCAAGATATCGTCAAGGCTCCGACACGAAGCGTAGTCTGTGCCACCGTTCTAGTGTCTGACAGCCAGGAAAAACGCTGACCATGCTTCCACAGCACGCCCGTGGCCACTGCAAAACAAACAACACTCACCGATCCGTCAAGGCGCGCCGGTGCGATAGAGGCGTGGCCAGTCTGCTAATGGCTACGCATCGGTGTACACGCATTCCTTTGCATCCTGATTATACTTTTCGGTGCGCCGCAGTTCCGCATTATGCCAATGCTTCAAGCCTTCAACATGCCCAGTTCCGTCCTTGCAGTAGTGGTATGAGGAACGACATGCTTTCGGATAAGCGGTATTGCATCTCCGTCCTTTACCGCAGCGCCCGTCCGCCTCACCTTTGTGCAAACAACCATGGATCTTCGCCTTACCGAACCCAGCCGGAAGGCCAGGAAGGGCAAGGCGACACGTTTTGACTTTTGTGCGAAGATCAAGCTGTGTCACAGACGCCGGTAAATATCATCCAGAGGCGCGGAAGGGGTGGATAAGCGGACGCAAGCCATTGCGGGTCGATGGATCAGCCCGAAGCGTGCTAATTCGCGGAAGAAAGAATTATGTGCGGCTCATCGGTGTGATGGATGGTGGGATTCAAAGGGCACAACGAGTTGCCTTGCAAACACACCGCCTTTTGATAGGCCTTGTGAAGCTTGGAAAAGGGCCTTACAGCTTACTTGGAATAAAGCATGTAAACGCGCGCTACATTCGGCATGGATAGCATGAAAATCCCCAAAGGTTTTTTTGTGCGTGTGTTGGAGCTGCTGGCGTCATGCTTACAACACGTCGAGTGCGACCGAACGGCGTAAGCCGCTCAACATTCCCGCGTCCTGGGCGTGCATGACGTTGAGCAATGCAGCAGCTAACCGACAGTGACTCAAGGCGCGAGTAAAAGATTTGCAGAAGCCGTCGTCATGAGATGCAGCTGGCCTCGATTGGATGCGTTAGGGCGGAAACCCATGCGTCCCAGACGGACAATGAGTGCGCCCCGGGCCGTGGCCGTGTATAGCCTAACGCAACGTGTGCAGCATGTCACTTGTGCCCAACAGGATAGTGTGGAGAGGGCAGCTGATCGGGCGATTATACGAAGCGATAGCTGCACGCCCTGGCGTCGCGCTTCTGCAGTGTCATCGACCAGAATTTTGACCTTGATGCGGTCAGCCATCCCATACCGGGTCATCCTCATCATGGCAAATGAGAGAAAAGTGAGCAGGTGCGCCGTCTCCCCCCTGGCTCGCTGGAACCAAGGAAGAGGCGCTAGAGAAAGACGGCAAGCCCGCGTCTGAGCGAAAGAACTGGGACCAGGGGCCTAATAGCGGCTTTTCCTATTCCAATCTGCCAAGATTTAGCTCAGGCCCGGACTCCCACCGCAGGTCACATGATTGAAGCAGCATGCGGGACTAATGCAAGATGCTTTGGCCATTGCTTGGAAACAAGTCAGCGCCACTGCCGCAAGGATACACGGGCGCCTATTGGCGGGCTTCGCGCTTGTGTGGTCCACTCCTCCGCGCTCCACCAATGTGTGCGCATCCAAATGACTTCGGCTGGAGGCACCGTGCCTCGAACATGCGTTGTTGAAATTGCCCTCATCAAGCCTCGTCATCCTCTGCGGCGCCGCTGTCATTTTCAGGCTCGGCATCGCTTCCTTCGTCCTCGCTCGAGTCTGACGTGTCGTCGTCGGGCATCACGACGCTGTTAAGATAGGTGATCTGCCATGGTTGTTAGCGGCCTTGTGTGCAACGCCTCCGTGAGATTGGCCTCTCCACAGTGCACATCTGGAGGATGCTACGATGGGCGGGTGACCGCAGTGCCAACACACTACTGGCCGGCACTATGATCACCCCATTGCCATCGCTTGCAACACACAGGCAGCAGGCACGTCCCTAACAAACCGTCGCCGCCCTTATCTTTTAGTGTCCAATGAAAGTGTTGTGCCGTTGATGTTAAGAATAGGGAATAGTAAACTTACGAAAGGGACCAAGCTAGCTACGAGCTCACCCACTCGCTCCAAGCCTCCAATTCCAACAATTTCGTCGTCTGCGAGCTTCCGCCCTATGGCGAAATTGCGGAGCCGCATGAGTTCGATATCCTTGTGATCATGGTCGTATCCCTGAGAGCTGTCAGCAAACGTGATTCGCTCTAGTGAGACTGAAGGTTGTTCAAAATAAACTCTCCGCTCTTGGGCATTGACAACGATGCGAGCAAGAAAGCCCCGCCTACTGAAAGGGTGCTAGCTATGACACCTTGAACTCAGCTCAACTTTGTTGAGTGCGGGGCGACTTGAAACTCTATTTTGCCGGACGGCACACAGTTGTAACGCAAAACCTTCCAGTATGAGACTGAAGCTTAGTTATACGTCATTGTTATCGTGTGCCGTTCGCAGGGTGGTGTAGCGGAGGAGTTCCATAGAAATGTATCCTTGTAGGCGGGGAGTCTCCGTGCTGGTCTGGGGGTTGATCTGTGTCAGGCTGCGGAAGACACCCGATCCCGCCAAATCTGTTGCCGGACCATTCAGGGACCAATTCTACCGTGCAGAAAATCTGTGATCAAGGTGTCTGACAAGCGTCTTCTGCGCTCAATGATGCAGGAGGTATCGTTTGATGCAGTTGTCTCTTTTTGGAAGGGTAGAACAGAGGGCGCTCACCTTAGGATTGCGTTTCAGAGCGTTCGACTGATTCATCGGCAGACTCGTGAAAGCTTTTACAGCCTTCTTCTCGTCATCCTTGATACCGCCGAGAAAGACCTTCCGAATACCGGAGTCCGTTAAGACGGCCTTGATCTTGTGTGGCTTGCGGTCAATGTCACGTCGAAGTTTGGCAAGAGTCGTCGCGTCCGGCTGCCAGAAGCCACCACCTTCCTAAGTCAGCGCGTGCCTTTTCAGGTATGAGTACATCGATGCGCGGAAGGTGCAGGAGACATTATCGCAGCGCTAACCATGCTGGTACCCATAAGTAGGATCAGTATACACTGACGTGCAGTAGACGAGAGTACCCTTCCGACAACACCTTGCTACACGCAACCGAACCTCGAATTGATTCGATACGTCACCTCACGGGTATTGCGCAGTATGACAGTAAACACACGATGCTACCCTACGCCACCCGACAGCGCATAGGAACATAGGTCCAACGGCTGGGCTTGAGGACCATGCATGTCCCAGACATGATCATGACCTTCAGCGCAGGCCAGGATCATCTCTGAGTTAGCAGTCGTGTTAATGCAATATACAGTTCAGAATGGGAGGTTCGGCCACGTAACAAGGAATGTCGCAAGGCCTCGGCTTGCCGCTGATCCCGTGGTGACGAGTATTGGATATGCTTGCATACTCCATGCACATGAAATCGAAAGAAGGAATGCGGCGGCCACGAGGTTACTCCGCACGGCGCTTGGGTTCCACAACAGGTTATGGCTAGAGCACCTTCGCAAGAACGAAGGGGTAGGAGAATCAAACATACCTACGAAGCTGCCACCGTTAGGTTGCACCTGGATGTAGTAATGCGCGTAAGGCCCTTTGCGTCCCTTCATGTTGTGTACAAAGTCAGTGTATGTCTCATCCAGACCTACATACAGGTGTTACTTACAGTCCTTGACCAAGCCGCAGAAAAGTAAGTCTAGATCGGGTCAGCCTGCGTTGCACTCTGCCATGATGTGGCATCGTATTGAAGCTATCTTCCGAGGTGCAGAGAAGATCCGTATAGCCACGACCGTTTGGCAGCATGCTGTGTCTCTGCACCTAGAGAAAGGGCTTGAAGCGCATGGTTCTACCCTTCTCGTGAGAGTCGAAGCGTTCGCTCACCTTGTACGGGGTTGGGTCTTTAGAGAACCGAATGTCTTCTGGTGTGAGCGCAGTCCAATTGCAACTATGCCTCTGGCTCACCTCTGTAAATTCGGTAGATCTACCCGGATTAGTTAATCTTGTTGCGATAACCTAATCGTCAACACTTACTACATCCTTCACCGGCAATTCAGGGATGGTCTCATCTGCTTCGATGATCTTCTCTGATACCTTCTCTGCAAAAGTGGTAAAATCTTCGAATGAAACTCTAAAATCAGGGTCATGGACTATAGACGTCAGCTAGTAGTCCTGTCGCGCCGTTTGACATGAAACATAGTAGAGCGCCACCTACGCTTCAGCCATTGACGATCGTTGTTGGCCATTAAGTCCTTGAGAAACAACATCGTGTTTGGATGAATTGTGTGATCCAAGTATGGTGTGTCGCCTGCATCTCGAGCCTTCGGTTTCTTGATGACCAGTTGCGTTCCTGGTGCAAGCTTTGCTCCGGGTTTCCACAGCTCTTTCTCATCAGCGGCCTTCTTGTGTATAGCAAGGCTCTTGATTGTACGTCCTCTGTGAGTTGCCCGCTTGCTCTCACTGTCGTCGTCACTGGCGTTTTCATCGTGCTCCGATTCTGACGATGGGTCCTTGTCGCTTTGTGCCTCGTAGTCCGAAGCTACGAGATCATCCTCGTCATCGTCGAGTATTACAGCTTTCTTAGGTCCATCTCCCTCATTATCCGTATCGCTTTCAGGCTCGACGTAAGACTTCCTTGCGGTAGCCCGTGCTCTTTTAGACTGCCTCGCTGGAACCTCCGGTGCAGGACGTTTGGAAGAACTTCTGGATGCCGAGGCGCTAGCACTTTTGGTAGCTTTACGTGGCATGATGTCGATTCAGGAGGTTTGCGGAAGTGATAGGCGGGATTCTGAGTTGTCATTGCAGTTGCCTACGTGGTTGTTTGGACAAGGACGCCCGCACAGACCACCGATGACGCACTTGAACGCGAAAATACAGCGCGTTGTCACGAGTTTCCTAGATCGCCACAAAGCACGCCCGACCGACATGCCGACTCGCTTCGAAGCTCGTAAGCAAAAGATCCTCGAACAACTCGATGCTCCAGATGATGAGTATCATGATCTGTCGCCAAAAGGGTCCGTTGATGCGCCCATCCGAGATTTAATTAGCGAGATCAACAGTCTCCAAGGTCTCGTTACTACTAGCAGCTGCTCGGGGCGCATCAGCGTGTTTCTAGAGGGACGTAAAGCAGATACCGAAGTTCCGGATCCATTGTCTGAAGGAGAAAATTCGCGTGCTGGACCAGGAGGAAAAGGTGGTGGGGGTGCATGGTTGTTCATCTCACACACGCCAGCTGAACGAGATGAAGCAAATTGTGATCTCATGTCAAAGTTTGGCTTGAAGACGGCTGAAGCTAGAGAAGCAGCACCTAGTGTTTCCTGCAGATACATTCATCTCAAGTTTGAACCCATGGTATTCTCAGTCAACCTAGCACTTTCGCCTAGTCTGACGTGGTACAGATACTCCACGTCCTAAGTGCATCGATGGACTATGCCCAAGGTGTCCTCACTGCTGCTTTGACTGCCGGTTTCCGTGAGAGCGGCGCCGTGAGTCTAGGAGCAGCGAAGACAGGAGAGTCGAACCCTATGGTGGCTGTCCGGTCAGCTGGATATTCCTTCGACTCCATCATCGGCTATCAAGATTCCGATGGCAGCAATGTAGCCTTGGTAGACGAGCGGTATCTGCAAACATTAGTCACCATAGCGAATGAGCGCTTCAAGATCAACGTCGACCGCATAACCCGATTTCGCAAGGCCCTCTTGGAGACGTACGAAACGAAGCCATCAGACGCGACGGGTGGATCCAAACCAGACTGGGAAGATGCAGATGCCAGGAAGCGGCGGAAAAGAGAAGAAGGCCTTGCACGCCAACAAGCTCTGCAAAGTCAAGTCGCTCAAGACAACTCTGGTTCATCGGGAGAAGGAGATGTGGACAGCATGCAAGGGATGTTCTGTTGATACAATACGATATGATATGACGCAGGCATATATGCGGACCGACGAGAGAACAGATCCTTGTATCACGATAAAATCTTCTCTAGCGCAGGCAGGCATGACACAATTACTATCAGTCACAACGAAAAGTTAGCGGCTACAGTCTGCACCCTGTACAGCCATATGACAATGTCTCCGGTGGCTTGTATTCGCACCTCGGACACTGAATCAGCCACATTGGGAGGCTTCCGCATCTCCCCATCAATCAAACGAGTAAACGTATAGGTAGCCTTGTAGATCCATACCATTGTGCTACAACAATACCTAATTCGGTAACATTCTGTCGTGTACGCTGTGTTTCCCGATCTGATTTTGTGATGCTCTACCAATATGGGCTTAGCGTGTATATGTCTCCGACGTAGATCGGCGACTTTGCTTCCATCTTCGCAACCAACTTCAACATATATAAGGGATATATAACCATCCCCAAAATTTTCACCTCTTTACTTCCTCTAATTCCAATCCAACCCATACACTCATCTAGACTACTACATCATCATTACTTCAATCCACAAACTACCCCTCACTACCACAAAGACCCACCTACCATCCAAGATGAGCTACGCAGAGGCTAACCGCCGATACTTCGAGTACGCCATCCCCTCTCCAAACAGATCAAAGAATCTTACACTAAACATCACACAGTGCCATATCAGACTCGTACGACAGCAAACCCTGGTTCAAAACCGTCAACGACCGAGTCACCTCCACCCTCCACTCCGACCTATCATGGGTCGGCATCCCCTTCGCCAACACAGACTCCAGCCCAGAAGCACCCCAAGTCCGTCTTCTAGACTACGCATGCGGAACAGGCCTCATGACGCGCGTCTTCGGCCCCTACGTCACCAAAACCCAAGGCATCGATATATCCCCCAAAATGGTATCTACGTACAACACGCGCGCACGTGAGGCTGGCCTCTCCGACGACGTCGTAAGTGCCGTCGTAGGCGACTTGTTCGACAAATCCGATCCGCAGCCTGCCTCACTTTCCGACCCGCGGTTCTGGGACTTTGATCTCGCGGCTGTGGGGTTTGGATTCCATCATTTTGAGGATGTGGTGTTTGCTGCGAGGCAGTTGAAGGAGAGGTTGAGGCCGGGCGGTGTGCTTGTTATTAATGATTTTTTGGAGGGAGGGGATCTGTTGGCGGGTGAGGATGGGCGGCCAGTTGAGGGGACGGAGGGGAATCATGCTATGCATGGGCATAAGCATGAGCATGGTCATGGTCATCATGGTCATGGCGATGACAAGGCTTCCGAATCGCATGGCCATCATCACCACGGGCATCATCACCATGGTGTCGAGCAAAAGCTTGACATTGGCGATAGCACCCCCGAGTTCCGCCAAAAGATGGACGCCTCCATTGTAGTCCCGCACTTCACTATAGACGGTGTGAAGCAGTTCTTTGCGGAAGCAGGGTTTGTGGACATCGATGTCATCACGATGAAGGAGAGGAATTACATGGAATTCGCTGGCAAGAAGCTGTGGCGCACAATTTTGTTTGCTCGAGGGCGCAGGCCGATCGAGGGACAAGATGGTACGAAGAAGAGTGAGTTGTGAGCGTGTTCAAAGAAAGCACGGTTACGTAGTCACTGGATAGCGTTGCAGTTTAGTTGATAGCGCGATCAGTGTCAGCAATAGAAATGTGTATATATGGGATATCAACGAACAACACAAATGGAACACCAACAACAGACCAACCGCCCCTCTATGAACGAAACTACCTCACCACTTCCCCTCCAACGGCAAATCTCGACTCGAGAAACCCACACTAATACCAAACTCACCATTAGGCAACACCCAGTTTTGCCGCTTGACATCCCAATAACTTAAGTCCCTTCTTGTTACTTCAAACTGCACCAGTTTGCCCGCATTCTTCTCTAGATGAATCTTTTCGAATCCTCGCAGCACACGAACGGGAAAGTCAACCGGCTCACCCGTTTCGTGATCCTTGTAGTTTTGCGGGAAAGCAATGTAAAGTTGGACTACCGATGCGCCGTCCACTGGTCCAACGTTCTCGAGTGACGCTGATACAGTCAAGAGCGTGGTGTACAGATCGGGGTTGCCGCCTGGGCCACCACCTGCTTGGCTGAGGGGAGATGGTGGTGTAGGGGTCATCGGTTCAGATTGTTTGATATCCTTCACAGAGTCTAGCCATGGGTAAATGTATCTCTCCACCTGGTTAAAGCCTTCAGGAAATAGCACAGATTTTGGGTCTGGCAGGTCTGTAGAGTAACTGGGTGGAGTCAGACCATCGGGTCGAGGCTTGGGAAGAGGCGTTTTAGCGCCCTTCTCTTCGATCAGGAGAGAAGACAGCTTGAAGTCTGTATACGAAAGACCATAGCCGAACTCGAACCGCGGGGTAATTTTCTGTTTATCGAAGTGGCGGTAGTCTATGTAAAGGCCCTCGGAGAAATTCTGCTGAGGAGCCAGACCGTCTGATGGGCTGGGAAGATACTTAACCTTGCCACCGGGACCGTAGTCGTCTTCTTTCTTAGCAATAGTGTACGGTAAACGTCCAGATGGGTTGACATCACCGAAGAGTACGTCTACGATGGCGTTGCCGGACTCAGTTCCCGGCAGGTTGGCGATGATGACGGCTCTGACATTCATGATGTCGATGAAGTTCTCCAAGATGACAGGTCCAACAGTGTGGATGACAACCACGACGTCGCCCATGCCTTCTCCGCAGTCTTTAGCAACGTCTTGAATTAGCTTGTCGCCGCCCTTTTGTAGGTTGAGATCATTCCTATCGCCGCGAATACTTCCATAGTGCTCGTAACCCTCGCCGGCGTCGGAGTTGGCGAAGACGATACAGAGATCCTGATTTACAAGGATCTCTTTCTGGCTGGGCAGGTTATTCTCTAGCCAGTCAGTGACGTATACAGTCTCGTTGTCGAAAGCATTTCGAATAGCAGACATGGGCTCTACAAGATATGAGAAGTTCACAGCACCAGAACCCCATCCTGATGCCAGCGTTCCGTCGTCGCAACTCTGATCAGCGCAGTGGTTGATTCCCTCGTGAGGGAGACGTGCATCTTCGCCGAAGACACCAACGCGGAACTTTGTCTTGGCCTTGCCGCCAGTTTTCCAGCCCTTGCGATCCAGGGGTAGCATCTTGCCTTCGTTCTTCACCAAGACAGTGCCTTCAGCTGCAACGCGACGTACTAGGTGTCCGTGGGCCTCTTTTCCTTCTCCTTGCGCGTTGACGTACTGGTTCACAACGCCCATTTCATGGTTTGATGGACTGCCTTCATGAAGCTTGCCGACCCGGTCGTTGGTCCACGAAGAGAAGTTCGGTCCGTCGTTGTCCCACTTGTCCTGCCCGACTTGATACCAGGACGCCACGATACGAGTGACCATGTCGTCAACACGATCGATGGGCACGCTGCCATTGAGAACCGCACGGGTGAGCTCGGGGCCCCATAAACTGTTGCCCTTGGCCCATCTTAAGCCATCTCCTGGCATCGTCATGTCCAAGCCCGCGAGAGCGCTGGCCACACCCGAACGTTGTGCTAGCCAGTCACTCTGGATGAAGCCCTGGAAACCGAGCTCGTCTTTTAAAACTCCGTTGAGTAGCTTGGAGTTTTGACAGGCATAACTGGAATTGATCTGGTTGTACGAACACATGACACTTGTCACTCCAGCTCTGACGGAGTCGGCGAACGGCCATGCATAAATCTCGTGCAGTGTGCGGTCGTCGATGTTACTCGAAATAGCGTTCGGAAGACCCCACTCCCATGCTTGTCTGAAGTGCTCTTGTTCGTTGCCGACATAATGCTTCGCAGTAGCCATGACGCCCTCGTCTTGGATACCCTTGATGGTTTGAGCAGCTGCGATGCCTTGTAGAACGGGATCCGACCCAAATCCTTCCCAGTTTCGACCACCAGCTGGCATTCTTCCGAGAGGGCCCATGGCAGGGCCCAGCAGAACGTTGACGCCCTTGAGCCGTGCTTCTTTTCCGTGGGCCTTTCCGCGCAAGTACATGAGCTCCTTGGACCATGTTGCTCCGGTGGTGATGCCGGCAGGGAATGCGGTGATATTGTCGGCGAATCGAATGCCTAGGGGGCCGTCCTAAAGGCATTGCGTTAGTGTAGTCCTAGCCCCATCTGAAGAATGCGTACCTGTAGACACAAGCTGGGGAACTTTAGCCTGTCTACGCGCCCAGTCTGACCCACACAAAGATCCATGCTCCAACCTGTCCCTGTTGTGATGTTGACCTTCTCAGGCAGCGTCATCTGCTTGACCAACTCCGCAGCCCTCTTGTAGCTATCCTCCCATGCCTTATCAGCCCCACCCTTTGGCGAAGGGTACCACGGCGGGCTCAGCCCATCTTCCGGTACCGAGACTTTGTAAGCCCATATGCCTCCAGACGCGAGTATCAAGACGGTGGCGGCGACAAACACCAGCAGCCAGCAGCAACACCGCCCTGGCGCACATCGCGACTTCCTTTGCTGTGTGGGGAATGGCGCCGCAGACTCGGTGTCTCTGTAAGACGCTTTGCGGACCTTGAGATCACCAGCGCTCTTCTTGCGTCTAATCTTGCTATCGAATGCGAGAGGGTCGTGTTCTTCAAGATCTTCTAGTGTCCCGTTGGAGTCGGAGGAGAAACGCGTCGGGGTTTCGACATCATCGTCTTCGGGGTTATCGAGTTTGGCGTACTTGCCACGACGCATCTCGTGGGCTTCGTGGGGCGCCATGTTGGTCGCAGATATGCTTCAATGCAAAGGAAAGGTTGGGAAAGGACGATGGTATGCGGATCGGGCGGCGAGGTTATCTGTGATGGCGCGAGCTTGAAGCTCTATTATGCTGAGGCTTGCATCGAAGCGTGCCTGTTGAAGGTACAGGTAATAGTTTGGCTAGTGTGAAGACGCAGTAGATGGAGTATGGAAGAGGAAAACAATGTCTTTGTAGGACAGAAGACACAGAGTGCACAGCGAGTGTCGTGGTTCGAGACTGGTGTTTCGTCAGGCTGGCTTGCGCCGCGATGGCGTCTCGTCCCTGAACTAGGCGCCGATCGCGTGGGTCAACTCCCGCCGCGCTTATCCAGGCGGGTCTTCTGATTGCGCAACACTGATGTTATCACCGATCCATTCTTACATCGTTTGTATTTCATGTCCGAATGGATTGGTGTATCCCAATGATTCGAATTGTTCGATATGAAGCTACTTGTAACCTCCACGACCTCTCTCCACACAGGCCTACAATCTTGTATATTTATGCACCGACCTGGTCCAGTATACCCTGTAGGTTGATCGACTTGGGACGCTCGATAGGCAGACCCAGCGCCCTGTCCCAGATGAGCTGTGCGAGCGGGCCCAAACCACGACTGACACCAAAAGTCGCAGTGTAGTAAAGAGTCTCCTTGAAGCCGAAGTGGTGGAAGAGGACGCCGGAGGATGAGTCGACGTTCGGGAAGGGGTTCTTGGTCTAGGCGATATGTTAGCAGTGGCTCTTCATGTCGGATATCTGGCATCTTACCTTGCCATGCTCTTTGAGCACACCCGGCGCAACCTCAGAGTTCTTCTTGACCAGCTGGTAGACAGGGTCCGCCGCGATCTCGGGTCGTGCGTTTGCAAAGTCCATGAGAGCTTCGAATCGCGGGTCAGGCTTCCTGAGCACGGCGTGTCCGTAACCAGGAATGACACGACCAGACTTGAGTACGCTCCAAAGGAACTCGTTTACGTCCTTTTCGGTGAACTTCTCACCAACGACCTTTTGCATGTCCAGGATGAAACGCAGCACTTCTTGTGCAGCTAGACCGTGTAGGGGTCCGGCAAGGCCTTGGAGGCCAGCACTGTAACTCAAGAAAGGATCACTGAGCGCAGATCCGACCAAGTGTGTTGTGTGCGCAGAGACGTTACCACCTTCATGGTCACCGTGAAGAGCAAGGTACAACCGGAGAAGGTCTTGGAAACCCTCGTTCTCCTTGCCTGGCTTGCCCAACATGGCAGCAAAGTTGTATGACCAATCTTGGTTCAGGTCGATCTCGTTCGGGAGAGCGCCTCCACCGCGGTACGCATTCTGGTAGATCTTGGCGGCAATAGTAGGCAGTTTCGCGAGCAGGCTGATGCAGTCGTCGAAGGTGGGCTCCCAGTAGTCGGCCTTGTTGATGCCCTTTTCGTAGGCTTTTGCGAACTTGGACTCGTAGTTTAGTGCTGAGACGGCGCATGCGAACTGTGTCATGGGGTGGAGATCTTTGGGGAAGTCGTCTAGCATCTTCTCGACGAACTTGGGAATGCCAGCCTTCTCAGCAAGCTCGCGCGATAGTGCGCGAGTCTGTGCTACTGACGGCACTTCGCCTGTGAGGAGCAGCCAGAACATGGCCTCGGGAAGCATCTCCGTGCCGGAAGTGCCCTTGGGTAGCTCTTTTTGGCAGTCTTTGATGGTTTTGCCGTGGAAGCGGATGCCCTCGTTTGCATCTAGTACTGATCCTTCCCAGACCATAGCCTTGAGGCCTCTTCAGCGTTGTCAGAGAAAGCCTTTATATTTGTTGGGTGTTCATACCTCATGCCACCTAGTGCATTCTCGACCTTGACATCACCGAGCTTCTTGTCGGCATGTGCCTTGACCTTCTTCAGAAGCTCACGCTTTGCAGGCAGAACCTTTTTGAAGGTCTCCTTGAGATCCGGCTCGGAGGAGGAAGAGTAGCTGCATGCTTGTACTGCAGCAAACAACACGTTAGGACCACGAAATCTGGAATGAATGACCCAATTGCATACCAGCAGCAAAAGGACGCGCCTGCAAAGTTTTTGTTAGTTCTTCCTGTCTTGCATGTGCTGTCACATCATTTTTGAAGCTCACCTTGGCAGCCCGTAGAGCTCTGGAAGCTGATCGTGCACACAATGCCATAGCTAGCTTTACGTGGGGTAGATGCGGGGGATAGCAGTGTCACCCTTCAACACAAGAATTGCAGAACGAAAGTGCGCAATGAAAACGTTACAAACTTCACGAGTAGTAAGCAAATAATTCTTGACGGCAATCTTCGGCAATGCAGCTACGATGCGCCAGACACGCGTGGTCCGTTAATGCGAGTGCAACGTCCAACGACCGACCGAGGGGCAGCTGGACGGCTAGACATGGGCTACATACCTCGGTAGTGACGTCGGCCATGGGGAACCCTGGAGAAGCGTTACCGCAAACATGACGCTGGACGCACATTTTCATGCGACCCCATCAGTATCTGCCTGCGGAAAGGGGAGTTGCATAAGCACACAGCAAGACGCTTGTGGCAAACACCGATACCGCCTTCTCTCTGATTTACGGATACTTTTCCGTAATTGAGTACTAACTACTAAGATACAGAGAGAGAGTCTGCTGGCTAGAGTCTTACCCACCCACATACACCAACAATGCTACGCACAATATCGCGCTCCATCGCGCGCCAGAGCCGATCGTCGAGGATAGCGAGCCGAACACCACAACTCTTACGTCCACTTTCAACCACCGCCTGTCGCATGTCGAGCTCGACACTCCCACATGTAGACCCCCCAGTATCGACTGCGCTACCCGGTGATTCCTTCCAGCTGCTCCCTGAGGCTTCGAAAGCGGGCCAGGCGGAAGATGCGCTCTTCGAGGAGCAGGTACAAGCTGTCAAGGACTGGTGGGCATCACCACGATACAAAGGCATCAAGCGCCCATACTCTGCGGAGGATGTTGTGAGCAAGCGAGGAGCGCTTCAGCAATCCTACCCTAGCTCGTTGATGGCGCGGAAGCTGTTTAACCTTCTTGAGGAGAGGGCGGCGAAGGGCGAGCCGGTCCACACCAGTGCGTTTATCCTAGCCCACATAGATAGCACAATGGCTGATCATATGTTTCCAAACCCCAGTGGGTGCAATTGACCCTATTCAAATGACCCAACAAGCTGCGAATCAAGAAGTCCTTTACGTTTCCGGATGGGCTTGCTCATCAGTCTTAACCACCACGAACGAAGTCTCCGCCGATTTTGGTGACTACCCTTACAACACCGTACCAAATCAAGTACAGCGTCTGTTCAAGGCTCAACAGCTACATGACCGCAAGAACTGGGATGCTAGGAGAAAGATGAGCCCGGAACAGCGAGCAAAGACACCTTACCTGGATTATATGCGGCCAATCATTGCTGATGGTGATACTGGGTACGTAAAGAAGGCTTTTGAAAGATGACTAGACAGCTAATATTTCGCAGTCACGGAGGTCTTTCTGCAGTCATCAAGCTCGCTAAGCTCTTCGCCGAGAATGGAGCTGCAGGTGTTCACTTCGAAGACCAACTCCACGGCGGCAAAAAGTGCGGACATCTTGCAGGCAAGGTCCTCGTACCAGTCGGCGACCATATCAACCGCCTCGTAGCCGCACGTTTCCAATGGGACATGATGGGTTGCGAGAACCTCGTCATTGCGCGCACTGATTCAGAGAGTGGAAAGCTCATCTCCAGCGCCGTCGATGTGCGAGATCACGAGTTCATCAAGGGTGTCACAGAAGACACCGAGCCGCTGGCCGAGACGCTACAAAACATGGAGGCAGCTGGCGCACCAGGTAAGGAAATCGACCAATACGAGGCAGCGTGGGTGAAGAAACACAAGCTCGTAACCTTTGACGAGGCCGTGGTCCAGCACCTTGAGAAAGAGAGTGCATCTCAATCAACCATCGACTCATACCTCAGCGAGATGAAGCAGAACCCCAATTACTCGCTTCTCAAGCGCCGAAAGGTTGCGGAGAAGTACACCAAAACACCCGTCTACTTCAACTGGGACATTCCCCGTACACGCGAAGGTTTCTACCATTACAAGGCCGGCGTCGCTGCCGCAACAAAGCGCGGCAAAGAGTATGCTCCATATGCAGATCTTCTTTGGGTCGAAACCGGCGACCCGAACGTCCAAGAAGCAGCCAAGTTCGCCGGCGAGATCCGCGCCGTTCACCCCGACAAGAAGTTCGTATACAACCTCTCCCCCAGCTTCAACTGGATGGGCCAAGGCTTCTCGGAAGAAGCACTCAAGTCCTTTGTCTGGGATCTGGCGAAACACGGATTCGTGTTCCAGCTCATTTCGCTTGCTGGAGTACACTCTACCGCCACAATTACATGCGAACTGAGTAGGGCGTTCAAGGATGAAGGTATGCTTGCGTACGTCAAGTTGGTACAGGCCAGGGAGAAGGAATTGGGCTGTGATGTGCTCACGCATCAGAAGTGGTCTGGTGCAGGATATATTGATGGCATTTTGGGAGCGATACAGAGTGGCAGTTCGGGCAGCAAGAGTATGGGTGAGGGAAATACGGAGACGGGCTTCTAAGAACATAAAATCATGGTAGAAAACTAAGGAGACAATTGAAATAGTTGAACAGAAGGACATGGCTGCATCTTAGTGATGCTGGAATGCTTGACCAAAGAGGAAAGGCGGAATCTGGGGCTCTTGCCTCGGTCCAGCCATCTTTCCCGAGCAATCCATCATTACCTTCGATACCGCCCCTACGTTCATTGCGCGTCTATCACATCTCATACCATTTACAGTGACTCTTGAGCCCACAAAATATGTCTAATAAACCAGCAATACCCGAATGGCAACGCGCATCCGCCGACAACGCTGCATCGTCACCAGAGCCCGATGAAGCACACGCACAACATGCTGTCGAAGCCCCAACGCCGACTGAAGACGATATTGAACAGAGTGAAAAAGAAGCGCAACCATCGGAGAGCTCGGAACTGCTAGACCAAGCATCGCGCTTTCTCGAGGACGATACAATCCGCGATGCGCCGCGAGAGAAGAAGGTCGCGTTCCTGCAATCCAAGGGTGTGAGCGCTGAGGATATCGAGAGTCTGTTAGGTACAGAGCCACAAGAGAACACGCATGCAGAGCTCGAGAAAGTTGGAGAGCAGGCATGGTCAACGGTGAGTACAGAATCTCCAAGGTTGAAGCGCATGGAGCCCGAGCCATCGACCGCATCGCGGAGGTAATACTGACATTCACAGACGCCGCCAGAGCCCACAGATAGACCCGAAGTCACATCTCAGCCTCGCGAAATCATAATCCAGCCACGCGAGATACCCCCAATTGTTACCTATCCAGAGTTTCTCGCGAACACGGAAAAGCCACCACCACTCATAACCACCCAACGCCTGGTGACAACCGCGTACGTAACGGGAGGTCTGATGGCAAGCATATATGGACTATCAAAGTACATCATCGCGCCCATGACACATACTCTCGCCGAATCAAGACATGATTTCGCATCGCATACCCAGGAACAGCTGAAGGAGTTGAACTCAAGACTGGAGAAGGCAGTGTCAGTGGATCCTGCTAGCAAAGTAAAAGCCATCACAGATGTTGCAGATGACGTCTCAGAGGCCGACTCCGACCCCACGGAGCTTTACCATCGCGACTTCGGCACCCAAACTACACCCAGCCTCTCCCGACGACCGTCTACCTCCGCCACAGACCCGCACCCTACCGTAACAGCGCACGAAAGTCGCCTCAAGATTATCAAATCACATCTTGAGGAGCTCGATACGAACCGCACCAACGATGGCAAATCGCGCGATGCACTGAGAACGAAGGTGTCAGACTTGACTACATATCTGACTGAGATGGACTACCAAAACCAGTACTACCCTAGTATGGGCCGCTATGGGTCGACCTACAACTGGTCTGGTCAAAGTAGCAATGGGCAGAATGATCAAATGGAGGTGCTGAAGAACGACATCAGGGCTGTCAAGGGTGTCTTCTTGAGTGCGAGGAACTTCCCAGTGGTAGGAAGGAATGCGCCGCCAATACCCACTGGCAGAGTAGGATCTTAAGACAATAAATTTATTCGAGACGGGTGAATTCATAACCGTTTCCAAGTGAGCGTGTATAAGGGGCGAAACATTACTGCGCGCGGATATCATGCTTCTTCCTGCAAGGCGAAACCTGGTCACATCCCAGATGGCTGCAATACTTGGAAGCTTTAGTTGTAGCCCCTTGGAGGTGCAGCCGATCTTCGACGTTAGTATCTGGTATGACCATGGACTGTCAGTAGCCCCTGCCCCACTATACGTCATACACGAATAGTCACATCCATCTCACCCTGCCGTGTAGATCTCTCCACTCCACGACCACGACACTAACTTCAAAGCCTTCGTCTCCCTACAATCATGTCGGGTTGGGCATCAAAGTTAACCTCCTTGGGCCACTCCAAGTCGGAGGACAAGGACGAAACATCACTCACCACACTTCTTGATGCAGACCAATGCGCGGATCTCACCTTCTTAATAGCCACTATTACGGCATCCATGCGACAGTCTCTAGTCGATACCTTCACCGCAGAGGAATTTCCAATCGACTCAAAGACTGCGAAATCGGAAGAGGAAATACTGCAAGATGCCCCCTCCAACCTCGATGATGTGGACGTTGCCAAAGAAGACAAGATCAAGAAAGAGAGGCAGGCACGCGAAGAAGAAGCGAGAAAAGAGCTCGCGCAACCTCAAGTGCAAGAGCTGAAGAAGGAAATGTTGGCATACTTCGATAGGTGGCGAGGCAACGTCATCAGCAGAATCGGCGAGGTAGTCAACTCGAAAGAAAAGGCCAAGGAGCAGACACGTCAGGTTGAAGGCAAGGAAATCGAACAGATTGCGAAGAAATCCGAGAGCGGTCTGAAGAGCATCAAGAAGCTTGATGAGAAGGATGAAGATGAGGACAAGATGTTCAAGGACCTCTATCCACCCGTTCCCAATGCCCTCACTCAGCTGGAAGAGAATAAACGAGCACTCATACTTCATTCACTAGTGCTCATACTTCTGAGTCTGGAGCACTACTCGGCACATTCTCGCGTCCTGAATCTCTACCTCACAAGTTCTCTCGGGCTGAGTAGAGCCGTCCTGAAGAAAGATGAGGAGACGGTTGCCCAAGGTCTTCTTGAGGCAGCATCTCAACAACTGAATGCTGATGCTGAGACCAAAGAAGCTGCCGAGAAATCACAGACTGCTCGCACATGGAAGGTCGGCATCGCTGGCGTTGCTGGCGCCGCGCTGATTGGTGTCACCGGCGGGCTTGCTGCACCGCTTCTTGCGGCGGGTGTTGGAAGTGTTATGGGTGGCATAGGTCTAGGCGCTACAGCCGCAGCAGGATATCTGGGTACTCTTGCGGGCTCCACTGTCCTTGTAGGTGGGCTTTTTGGCGCGTACGGTGCGAAGATGACAGGACGAGCCATGGACGAGTACGCTCGACAAGTGGAAGACTTTGCCTTCATTCCAATCCATCGTACTCAAGACCCGAGGCACCAGGACAACGAGTCTCGCCGTCTTCGGGTCGCGATTGCGGTCTCTGGTTGGCTGCGTGACCCGGAAGAGGTGTCAAAGCCATGGAGATACATCAGCAAGGGAACAGAAGGTTTCGCACTGCGTTGGGAGCTTGAAGCGCTTCTCAAGCTTGGACATAGTCTTGAGACATTCGTTACCAGTGCAGCCTGGGGTTATGCAAAGAAGAAGATTATCGAGCAGACTGTGTTTGCTGCGATAACGGCTGCACTATGGCCGCTGGGCTTGCTCAGGATTGCGACTATGCTGGATAACCCATTCTCGGTCGCCAAATATCGCGCTGAGAAGGCTGGCGAGGTCCTCGCTGATGCACTCATCAACAAAGTTCAAGGCGAACGACCGGTCACACTTGTAGGCTATTCTCTCGGTGCACGCCTCATCTTTTCTTGCCTCAATAAGCTGGCTGAGCGCAAGGCTTTTGGACTTGTTGAGAACGTCGTCCTCCTTGGCGCTCCATGTCCTTCAGATGTCGCCGATTGGCGGCGCATCCGCTCCGTAGTAAGCGGTCGCTGCGTCAACGTCTACTCCAAATCAGACTATATTCTCGCTTTCCTCTACCGCACCTCATCCGTGCAGCTTGGAGTCGCGGGTCTACAGCCCATCGTCGGCGTACATGGCGTTCAGAATGTCGATGTCAGTGACATGGTTGACGGTCATCTCCAGTACCGCTTCATCACAGGTTCTATTCTTCGCAAAATCGGCTTCGAAGATGTCGACATCGAGGAAGTGGAGCGTGCTGAGGCCGACCTAGCAAAGGCAAAGAAGAATGAAGAGGAGGAGAGAAAGAAGAACGAAGGTAGTATGGGCGAGGGAGATGAAGAGAAAGAGAAAGAGGAGTTGGAGCAGGCTGTCCAAAAGAAGCAAGAACAGAGCTGGATGCAGGTTATGCAGCAGAAAACGAAGGGCTTGGATATTGGAGGACTTGTCAAGGGTCTACCAGGCAATATGGCTCCAGACTCTGGAGCGGAAAAGGCGGCAAGGAACCACACAGGTGAATTCAAGGATACTCAGTAGTGCTCTGAGACTGGTGTGAGTTCGTAAGGGGCTTTCGAGTCAAGGTTTTTGTACATTAGCTCTAGGGGAATGCGGTTAAGTATCATTCAGTCTGATAAGACGTTGTATTTCAGGAATATGTTGCGATGGGCTAGAAGGCAGCTTCGCAGCACACAAAAAGAGCTACAGAATTCATAACAGCATTTGTAATTGCTTGTGCTCCCTTCGTTCATGTGAAAGCATTCCCCAGCTTCATGGCTTAATGCGGTTAGGCGGTTTGTGGGGAAGCCGAGGCATTCGTTCACATGTCGCAGATGAGGCTTGTACAGCATCACCATCTACAATGTACTGATTGTACCAAACCTTACAGCTAGACGCGCGTGATCCACCGTACCCTGACAACCTGCCGCACACCGGCGTTCATTGCCCTCCAAGCTACTTGACCACGAATCCCACTGCACACCATACGTACTGAGATCGTCCGCGACAAACCGCCACACCACGACGCTCTACGCATAGCGTCAGCCACTCGCACAAGACCAATGCCTCGTCTACGATAGCCATGGCTGTCTTTTCAAAACCACTCTCTTCCCACCGCCTCACCAGCGCGTCTGCCAAAGCCATAGTGAACGACCTCACACGCCTCTACCTCCAGCACCGAACACGTATATCGCGCGCCGTCTACCTTACCCTCTTCGTCGCCCTCATAAATCGCATACGAAATGCCATCGCCGAGCAGAAAGCCGCTTCAATACGGCGTGCTTCAAAGTCGGCGGACAAGACAACGCCAGGCGAGGGTGAGGCGACGGGGAGGAAGAAGGTAGAGCTGAACAGAGAGTTCTTCAAGAACCTACTAAGGCTACTGAGGATATGTATACCGGGGTGGAAGAGCAAGGAGTTCAGGCTCTTGATCGGGCACAGCATATTCTTGGTGTTGAGAACGATGATCAGTTTGTATGTCGCCGAGTTGGACGGCAGGTTGGTTAGTGCGCTTGTGAGAGGAAAGGGAAGAGAATTTCTCCTGGGTTTGGTGTGGTGGATGGCCGTGGCCGTGCCAGCGACGTTTACGAATAGCATGGTATGTCAAACCTGTCATCTTGCGGCCAGTGAGCGAGACGAGGGGGCAGCTAGAGACTATAGACTTGCTAACAAACCTAGCTCTCCTACCACCAGTGCAAACTCTCCCTCCAATACCGAACACGCCTCACGAATCACATCCACTCCAAGTACCTCTCACAGATGACCTTCTATACGCTTTCTGCCCTTGACGATCGCATCGCAAACGCCGACCAACTCATCACCGTCGACGTATCCAAATTTTCCAATTCACTCGCTGAACTTTACTCTAACCTCGCCAAACCCGTCCTAGACATCATAATCTACAATTACTCGTTATCGCGCAGCGTTGGCGGCGAAGGGCTATTCTTCATGAGCCTGCTAGTACAAATCTCGGCCAACGTGATGAGGGCGCTTACTCCACCGTTTGGCAAATACGTAGCGGACGAAGCGAGGTTAGAGGGCGAGTTCAGGTTTCAGCACTCTAGGCTGATTGATTGGAGCGAGGAGGTGGCATTGTATGCAGGACATGAGGCGGAGAAGGATACATTGGATAAGGGATACTTTACGCTGATCAAGCATGTGAACCGGATATTGAGGCGGAGGTTCTATCATGGGGTCATGGAAGACTTTGTGATAAAATACTTCTGGGGTGCGCTGGGTCTGATGCTTTGCAGTGTGCCAGTATTCTTCAAGGTGCCAGGGACAGGCGGGATGACTATGGGCGATCGGACGGAAAGTAAGTACACACCAGAACCACTTCTCTTATTTTGTTTGGCGGAAGAACGGTTGCTGACAAATGTGACTACAACAGGCTTCGTGACTAACCGGCGAATGCTCCTCATGTCTAGCGACGCTTTCGGGCGCGTCATGTTCTCGTACAAAGAGATTACCGAACTCGCCGGTTACACCTCACGTGTATCGACCCTCCTCGACGTAATCGACGATATCCAAGCCGGTCACTTTGAGAAGAAGCTCGTTTCCTCAGCCGACACGGAAGAGAATGCATCCGTTCTACGCGGCCGCGGTACTGTGACCGAAGGCACCGATATAGAATTCATCGACGTGCCGATAGTCTCTCCAAACGGCGATGTACTCGTTCGGAAGCTCTCCTTTAGCGTAAAACCTGGAGACCATCTACTAATCGTAGGACCGAATGGCTGTGGAAAGAGTAGCTTGTTCCGCATCCTGGGTGGTTTGTGGCCTGTATATGGCGGCAAAGTACGAAAGCCACCGTTCGAGGACATCTTCTACATCCCTCAACGGCCGTACCTCTCGCGGGGAACGCTGCGTCAACAGATCATATACCCTGACTCGCTACACGACATGCACTCCAAATCCCTCACCGACAACAATCTTATCTCCATCCTCGAGACGCTGAATCTAGAAACCCTCATCGACCGCCCTGGTGGTTTCGACGCCGAGGCGCAATGGGAAGACGTGCTCTCCGGTGGTCTTCAGCAACGCGTCGCTATGGCCCGACTCTTCTATCACAAGCCGCGATACGCTATCCTGGACGAATGCACAAGCTCCGTGACACTGGAGGTAGAGAGGGTGATGTATGAGGAGGCGAAGAGACTGGGTATAACGCTCATGACGGTCAGTCACCGGAGAAGTCTTTGGAGGTATCATACCAGGATCTTGCAGTTTGACGGCCAAGGCGGCTTCTACTTTGGAGGGCTGGATGCGGAGAGGAGGGCGGTACTTGAAGAGTAAGTCTATTTTCCCTTGAGGCGTTAGTGGAATTGTAGAGTAAGCAAGAATCTGCGCTAATGTGGTAACAGTGAGAAGGAAGACATCGACCTGCAGCTCCGAGCTGTCCCGGATATTGAGCAGAGAATTAGGGAGTTGGAAGCTTCTCGGTAGCAAAGGGTGGATGGACGTAGTTGATGATTTTAGTAGGTCTGGACATGTGATGGTTGCGGATCTCTGTATGCAGCTGTAATATATCGTGCATGAACTGTATGGATTCGTGGATTGCAACTATACAACCGTGACAATTATGTTCGCCAGCATAAGACAGCAGCTTGGTAGAAGGCCCCAATGAGGGATACAGCGCGCGTTGAAAGAATTATCAGCAAAGCACGGCAC
>JAESFQ010000143.1_pt1 | contig 25461 bp, 18 predicted proteins | sample 9269431 | NCBI WGS metagenome assembly JAESFQ01 (sample SAMN14502588, study PRJNA617103) | algae metagenome | isolation source: Plectolyngbya sp. WJT66-NPBG17 and co-occurring heterotrophs from well... | place: USA: Mojave Desert, Joshua Tree National Park, California | collected 2006-08-06 | reverse complement strand
AATCGACATGGCGATGCTTTTACAGCCATCGCCATAGGTATCATGGTCCGACAGTACAACAAGACGAAGAGATCCCTTACCGCATCAACACATTCTCGCCACTTGCCGGCGCTCTGTAACCGACTATCCTTCCTACTCCGCGTGGCCTTGCCTCGTGCTTACTTGCGGGTCGACGATTCGAATGTAGTAGACGAGATAGTTATGCCAACACTTGGCAGGGTATGACGGGTGCGGTGCAAAGAACGCCACAGTTTGGCAGAAAGGCATGCTCACGCAGCTGGACGAAAGGCTTGCGTGCTGAGGTTGCGTACACGTAGCGCCATGCCACGTTACTGTAAGGCTATTGGCAAAGTACTTCGCAGCTCCATACATGAGGAAGGCAGTGATGGGTGTGACCGCACTATCGGTGCATTAAACGGAGGCAGGTATCTGCAGTGTGCTAGCAAGACATCATCAATCAAGGGGTTGCAGCACTATACATCTTTATGAAGCCGCCCGTTTGACACGATCTTGACCCGCTCGGTGTAGCTACAGTTCGAACTTTTTGCGTATCTACAGGTAACGTCACCGTGAAGCTTGACCGCTGCTACAGAATCGCTGACGAAGTTGCCATGCAGTCGGCGTGCGTGCTGCGGACCAGCCTGCCCGCAGTCGGACGTCATAACGATGTCTATGCGCCAACCACAATGCGTGAGCCGTAAGATCGAGGATGGAGCTGCGACGAGGCTGGCGGATGTACCCTGCCTCAGCGCAACTTTTGAGATAGCCGTGGCAATTCAGTCTGAGGTTGACACGACGGAAAATCAGCCGCGATGTGACACGTTTTTGACGCTTTCTGGGTGTATTGGAGGCTTGTGAGGCCTTGGGCTTACCCTTTTGGGACAGTTGTAAGCTTTTACAACGTCGCGAAGTGCTTTCTGACACTCCTTTCAGTCAGCTTTGCAACTTGCTCCTGCTCCCTCACCTCCTGAAGTCTCTCTCTCTCTCTAAATACGCTTCTCCTCAGCCAGCTGAAGCTTGTAGAAGCAAGCTTGCTCCTTCAGCTGAGCCCTTTCAGCTTTTTGAAGCTGTACTTGTTGAATTTCTTGTTGTCGTGGCAAGGATTGATAAAGTCCATTGTTACATGGGATCCATGGACGTCAAGGAGTAGTAATCGGTATCCTGAGCGAGCTTTCACCCTGGTCTCTCCCAAACACCTCCTTGAGCCAAGCAAGTCCTATATTGTTCTTGCTCCAGCTAGAAGGAGACGAGCTGACAAAGATTGAATACTTTCCTGGATCAATAGCGTCCGTCAGCTTGATTATACTGTTCCAGCAGCTGCCTTGTATAGAAGTGAAGGACTCAAAACTGAGCCATCCGAACAAGTACAAGCAAACACTGTTGTCCACTCTGTTGAGCAATATTGAAGAGCTTGAGTAACGCCCTTGTGGCTGTAGAGCACCTTATCAAACACGCGTTCTGAGTGTCCAAGTACCCCAAGTTGAAAGCCCTTCTCATCCATATTGACTAGATGGGTGGGCTCCACGCTGTACTCCTCTATCTTATCGTACAAAACCTTCAAGTGAAAGCTATACTCATCCCACGAATCAGCTTTGTGGCGTACCCGGTCCATCCCTTGTTGCCAGCGAAAGGTGAGATGAGATGAGCTCTGCTTTATGAAGCGGGTAACCCAGGTTTCTGAAACCTCTTTTCCAGCCAAAAATGACGCAAAGCTACATATCATTGCTCTTATATGGGGTATATGTCGCCCGGTGAGCGTTTTGATGTACTGTACAAGTTCCGTCTTGTGTTGTGGGTGAAGAGAAAGGTGGCCGACCCCGCGTGGCTAGCGTTGACCCTTGTTCCTTCGAGCGAGCGTGACGTGAGCTACGTCATACTTTTTAGCAATTTAAGAGTACAGTTATTCAGCTTCTGATTCACGCGATTCATCTTTAGGGCGTGCTATACTGTCAAGTACGATAACCTAGACTAAAGAGCCTATCTTGTAAACTTAAGCCAGCTTTGATATTTGCTACGACTCGGGCAGACCAGAAGATCAAAGATGCAGTGATTCTGAGGACACTCGTTCCAATGTGTGATGATAATACGTTATTTATCCTCTCTTATAACGACGACTTATGCCAATAGTGAAACGAAGGAAACACAACACGCACTATCCACCACCCATTCGATGCGCAAAAACAACAAGTCGTACCCTCTATTTCTGTCCCAGCACACGGGAAAAGACCTACAGCAGCCAGTACTTCGCCCATATATCCTCGTCGTCGAACGGGAAGACCTCTCCGGTCATCATGTACCGCTGAACGACGGTTGGTCGCACAAACGGGACCGCATCGCCCGACATCGTTGGCTTACAATGCTTAGCATTCTTCGCTGCAACCTCTTCAGCTTCCTTCTCGTTGCATGCTATAATCCAGACGCGGCTAGTATGTTGATCGATTCCCTCAATGGCAAAGACACCAGCGGCCTTGACGCCTCGCAGAGATGAACCTTTGGAAAATCGCTGGATCGAGTCCCCGCGCCAGTATACGTTTTCGAGTCCAAGTGTGACCTTTTGCTGGCTGAGGAAAGCAGCGGACTGGTCATTTTGTTGCGTATCGCCGAAATGTAGTGACTCTAAGCGCGACCAGTCGGGAGAGTGTGATGGACTGCCCAAGAGCCCCATGTGGACGGAGCCCATGTCACCAAGTCCATCTCCGCTGATAGTCAGGTGTGTCAGCCCCGCATAGGGCGCCGCTGTGTTGATTCTCTGGTCGTGTAGAACACCCAAGTCGAAGTCTATTGCATCCAGATTTGACATGCGATGACCGATGTACTTTATCTTGAGTACATCTCCGAGCTGGCCAACGGGTATTGGTGTCGCATTTTGGTTAAAATCATCTAGTGCGTAGACTGAATACGTTTCGATGTATACTCTCAGTTTGTCTTTGCGCTTCGGGTTGCGGAGAACGGCATCGATAGCGTGATGGAACATCTTAGCGCCGGCGTAGTCCATGCGCTCTCGATATGGCTCAAACATCATGAGGCGAAGTCTCCACATCTCGTCTGCAAAGTTCTCAGGCTCCTGGTCGTTATATAGCAGCACTGTTTCTTGGAGTTCTTCATCAGTGGCTCGCTCCTGGATTGGCCGAGATTTGTGAAAGCCAGGGATGTGAGTCATCTCTTTGATACCATGAAAGTTTTGTAGTGTATCAGCAAGGGTTTGGCGAAGCTGGGTAGACCCCCGCTCGGCATGGCATGCATCCATGAAGCGTAGGAAGGTGTTCAGGTACGGCGGCTGCTCATCGTCGCTGTTGTCCTCCCAGTGGTCTTGATCCGTAAGGTTCACGTCAAGCCCAAACTCATCAGCCGGGATGGGCCGCACGTTTTCGAAGACGATCGCAGGAACTCGTTCTAGATCGCAGTTGGGAGTGACGCTTTGCATCTGCACTAATTGCGCCATTCTAGAGATGCTACCAGACGTAGGCATCACCAGAAAGGCCGTCTCCGAGATAAGCCTCGTGGGGATCACGTCGCGTAAGTATTTGCTCACGCGACGTAGCGATACGATGTCCCAGGGGTTATCCGTCTTCTCCGCGATCATGACTATCAGCTCTTTTGGCAACTCATCGAAGTGCAGTGGCTGATGTGAACTATACACAGATGCAGGATGGGTCGAGTTCATTTTTTATATATCGTTTGTTCTATTCGTGGTGTGGTTCTTGTATCGTGGGCGGGCGGGTTGGCCGATGTTGGTGGTCGAGACCGACTCTGATCTGGCTGTGGAAGTGGAGAATGGTTGCGATGAGGGATAGATTGCAACTAGTAGTGGAATTGTACTTGAAGAAGCAAGTAGCGTGGATGTTTCAACGTTGGCAACAACATTCAGCAGTAGGGCCGGCTAATCGCGCGCCGTAAAAAGTAGTACTGCCACATCATGACTTCATGCATGCGTGTCGCACTCGCATGATCCTAGAGCTGCCTTGGAGAGGGGTCGAAAACAAGGCGACTTGGATAAATTGATCGATGTCCAGGCTCTCAGGTAGCTTCCGTCTCACAGGTCGCTGACTCGCACAGACTTGTTCACGAATCAGCCTTGCGCGTGCTTGGTGTACCACACCCACAATACGATCGTGGCTCAATAGAAGTTAGCACTAGTTAACATGTCACTAATATCACTCAGCCACAGCCGCGTTCAAATTTATAGCTGCCGTTCCGCGCCAGATGACGACACGTGGACTCAGTAGTCAAGCCGTCTCACAGGTCCTCTTTGGATGGCAAAAGCGGCTCCGGGTTGTTGGCCGCACGCCAGTTCTGTCCGACATCTAGCCATAACTGCATACTGATCTCCGAGTGGCACGTGTCATCGTCAGGGATTCAGATCCCTATTCATGCTGCCAAGTTCCAACTGTGTCGCCCTTTGCTTCTCGTGGATAACCTGAGATGAGCCTTTTCCTGGCAACCGTGAGTAGCCATGACCAAGCTGATCCCACAGAATAAACTCGATGCCCTCCCGGGCGATAGTAGTCGTTTTCCCACTGCACTCGCTGGTTTCGGCACGATGGGGCTGCAGAGAACAGAGAATGCATGCCAGGTGGCAATTCCTCATCTTTTTCCAAGCACGCCCTATGCGTGGCTTGCAGCATGCTGATAGGGCGTCGGGGACACTAGGACGCAGAGATGCCGCTTGGCCTGTGCCTGTCCTTCAATAACGCCCCCAACGCCTCCAACGTCTCAACGTGCACTTGAGCGATGGTAATCTTCCTGTCGGCCACCAGTCAACCACAGAACATGGTGGTATTCGCGTTATTGTTACCGCCCGCTTGCCTTCTCCGTTAGTCGACGCCTGAAGAGCATTGCATCATCTAGTACCCGACAGACTGCGTTCGAGGTGGCTACGATACACCATCTCCTGCGGAGTTGGTCCTTCAGCCCTCCCCCCTGTCCTTGGAGGCGCCGTCTCGTGCATGCTCCTGCAGATCTCCACCACATCTGCAACAGGCGAGGTGCGCCGTGTCCACACAGACACGACACGGCGGTAGCCAGAAAAGGGCATGCGAGGGCGTCAGCTTTCGCTCCATGTCTCCAACCTTGCCTAGAAGGGTATGCTGGACGGCGGAAAGACGGGTGCAAGGGCCACTGGAGGACGCTGGGCTTCGACTAAGATCGATGGTTATGACCCAACCTTCCCAAGACGGTTCTTTGGGAGCGAATATGCGGGGGATAAGGGGCGCGGATCTCACACTGCATTTTATCGCAAATGCAGTTGCACAGGAAACATGCTGTTGCTCTTGTAAGGCCTAGTCCCTGTTAGAAGCTCAAGCGGCGGCAAACAAGCAGGGAGCGAGCCGAGCTGTCGGATCCGACAATGTGATACTATTTCCGTAAACATACCACTGACTCCTCGCATACGAGGGACGATCACACCCTCCCATTCGGTCTCACCCAATTTCCCTTGACGTGAACCACCCAGTTTTCGTCGACAATCAGGAATGCGGACTGTGGCTTTGGTCTGGAACTATTGTCATAGACCATCTGAATGAGTACATGTGTTATCGCAGCTTTCTTCAGGGCCTTTGCATGATCTATTTGCCCATGGAAGTAAGCCTCGCTGGTTTCGGTTGTGGCAGAACATGACAAGGACTGATGTAGGCCAAGGATCCACGGCAAGTTGGCGTTCAATAATGCGCCAGCAAACTATATCGAGGTGGAAACAAGACCGTGAACACCGTAGTTTGGGCATCCTGCTAAGACAGGCGAAGTGCGCGAGAAGTTGGAGGGATTGGGAGGTGTGAGTACCTGTGCACGTTGCGCAAAGGTCGTTGGGACTGGCTTATTCTTCCAGGTAGAGGAGCCCTTACTGCTGGAAAGGGGAACCGCGATCTTTCTGGCGTTGCGCCACGACCTATCCTTCAGTCAACCTCCATAGGCCTTCGCACCGGTATCATAGCGTGACACTACGACGAGGTGACAGTAGGGCTGACAACCCTGTGCGAAGCTGACCTGCTGCACGTCATTCCACTTTTGGCTCACCGGTTCAAGTAGCTCGTTCGCTGATATCGAGAAGCAGCAACCGGCGGGCCTTGCGCCATGCAGTATGGTCGGAATGAGTACGCGAACAAGTCCCGGCGATAGTCGAACCGTCAGTGCCAGTCGTACCCGATTGACATAGGTTCGCAGCGCAGGCTCTGGACGTTGAATCAGGTGGCCCGTCAGCTGAACTGGGCATGCACCTGCAGCTGCGGCGGCTGGCGATACGCAAGGGGTTTTCGGAGGTCGCAAGACCTGCAAAGGGCGCCTACGGGATAACGAAGCGGCCCGTGACGAGGTAGGACCTGGCCAGACAGTACGAATCCCCAGCCTAGTGTGGCTTGAGGCCGCCTACACTATTGTCCTTGTCACAAGCTCTTGTCACGGCGGGTGGAAAATCGATCGTGATTATCCCGTTTAACAAATTTTCGACCTGAAACTGGTTGAAATGTACGAGCACCAAATGCCAAAAGAACCAATTTTGGCACAACATGTTGGCAAGTGGGCATTGCCGTGGTTGTATCCTACGGGCCAGAGTAATGATGGTTCTACAACAACGTTGGACATCGGATGATTTGCCAGCCAAAAGGAGGTAGTGCGAGTCAGGCGTAGGCAGGCGACTCATGTGCAGAAAGTAAGTATTGTGGTAAGTCATAGTGCAAGATTGTGCCCTGGAATGTCGGATTGAGATAAAGTAAAGCTTTTTCTGGTACGTCGTCTTGCAATGGAACATACCTCCGCATCCAAAAAAAACATTCAATAACATCTAACACCATTCTTATGGTAGGTCTCCACCTGGTACTATACTAGACGACCCCTAGAGATCCATTTCAACAAAAGAATTGTAGTACCTTCACCTAACAGGCAAACATAAATCCCTCAATTCAGCTTTCATCGCCTGGAAAAAGTCCTTCACTATGTAACCCTTTTCTATATGCTGTTTTTCAACTCGCGCACTTCTTCCAGAGTTCTTCCTGAGGTGTAGGCTCTGACATGGCTTTCATCGGCAACAGCGAGAAATTGTCTGATAGTGGCGCCCAATTCTTCGAATTCATCATCTGTTTTCCATTACTAAACCTCTATCCACGGAAAGAGACGCAAACCATTGTCGGCTCTCTGGCGGAGTAAAATCTCTTTGTCCGCCTTTGTGGTGCGGATAGAACATCCGATGGTATCGTGTCTCGAAAAGCCATGCTGACCTTGGATGGTATGTTAAACGTGTACGCATACAAGCGCGGCTCGCTGCCTTTGAGGCGTTTTGGACAGTTGCATAGACCTCATTGTTTGATAGGGCTCAACAATGTGGACCATCTAAGAAGAAGCGTTGGGTCTACCTCGATCAAACGTAGTATAGTAGAAAAAAAGCTACGTAGACATTTTTCAATGATGCCCGTCAGCCGCTTGACTTTATGTGCCTTTGAAACTCGACAAATGGAATAGACAAAATGCACCCTGCGCGTGCCAACCTACAAAAAGAAAAGCTCTATCTCTCCTAGTATCTGCGGATCAAAAGAGACCTTCCCAATCATGTCGATCAATCATTACACCGTCATAAAGCACACCACCACCAAGCAAGTTCCCGAGTAGACCGACCATTGTCATATCGCTTGACAGACGTGCTATCTCCCGCGAGGCAACTACGAATGTTTACCTTGACTCCTCTTCCTTGCGATAGCTCACCCCATGATACTACCCCAGCAGTTTGTTGCTCTCCAAGGCCAGATTTCTTAACCGCGTCAGTTGTGAGAAAACGTCAGCTCGGTACCTCTTTCGATGTCTTGTGTTGAGACGAAGATGATGCGTATCTTACCGCTGACCTTTCATAACTGGAATCCAAGATTGGGTTGGAACGAATGTTTGAAGTATTCCGACTTGTTCCCTTCGTTGTTGCTGTTTATCAGAAGCTTGCCGCGCTGGAAAACGCATAGTTTGTTTTCGTAGTCAGCGAGCTGCGAGCCAGGCGAGAGTGGCTCGCCGCTGGCTGGTCTTTTCAAGCCAAGTATGTGAGCGCAAGGAGGTTACAAAAGGACTTCAAGATGATTCTGGAGAACGGATAACGCTCTTGGCTTGTATTAGTGCTGATGAAACAAAGACAGGTCCGGCAATCCCCTACCAAAGCAAAGGAGAACTTCAGAATGAATGGGTAGAAGACAAAGAGCTGCAAAATGAGGGAGATAACTTTTGCTAAATCACTGTCTAGATGGTCTAGAAAAGACCTAGGGTTGGCTTGGCGTTAAGAAGTGTTTCAGAGAAGTACAAAGAAGAAAGCGCGCCCAAGTTACCGCTTCTTCATCCTTGATGGCCATGGATCTCATCTAAGTATCGAGTTCCATCGAGCATTGCGATCAAAACAAGATCCCTTTCATTGTGATCCCCCCCTTGTTTATCCCGCATTCTTCCGCTATTAGATGTGGTGATGTTCAAGCCACTTTCCAGTGCATATTCATCCGAATCAACCAACCATCTCCACCGCTGTCAAGGTCTTCTACCTGTTACTGATGGAGACCTTTTCCCGCTTGTCTGGCCTATATGAGGCAACTCCACTACTTTCGAGAACGTCCTGAAGGCTTTTGAAGCCACCGGGGTGGTGCTACTAAATGGCGACGCAGTCTTAAAGCGCTTCAAAAACACTAGATTAAATGAAAATGAAGGCGTAAAAATAGAGCCAGAGGGTAGCAAAAGCATCTGGATTCAGCTCCGAAGGTTGTTTGATGATGCTGCAAGAGACAAGACAAATGAATCAACAAGAAAGCTGAGCCGGTCCATTCACTCCCTCCAGGTCCAAAACTTATGAGTGTGCGAAATAAGGGCTTACGCCAGGCTATTTCATATAACAAGCCCCTGCATCTTCAATAGCGCCAAGAGTATCATGGCGGTGCACTGTTCTGGTCTCCTTGAAAGGTCCGCGAAGCTCGGGTTCGTGAGCTGGCAACACAACAATAAGAGGAATCAGAAAAACTCCAAAATGCTCAGAGAAAAGAGCTAAGAGAGGCTCGTAGATTGTACAAGCATAGGATGGCTGAGGCAGCAAAAGCGCTGCGAGAAAGTGCGAAAGAAGCCCGGGCAAAGGAGCGCCAGAAGGCGGCAGAGGAAGCAGCCGCCCGGAGGGCCCAAAAAGAGCAAGAAAAACGGGTTCGCGACTCTCAAAAAGCTCTAAAACAGTTCCAAAGAGGCAAGAGGGTAGCTTGAAAGCGTGCTAAAGGTCGGCAGGCAAGGCAGAGGAGTAATAACAGCGTTAGGGTGGGTACTGTTGAGGCGCAACCTGCACTCCCAAAACAACATGAACACGGTCAATAACAGCACCAAAATAGTATTCTGGATGGTACAAAAGTTTTGCAAGCATGTAATTAGTATAACACCAAGTGGTTGCAGTTTTATTACAATTTGCTGCGGCTCTAAAGCTTCATTTTTGAGAACAAGTACATGTTGTTGGGTGGCTCCATTTGCGTCTTGGCTCGTTTCACGTCCCCGTACGGTACAATGTTGCCTAGGTATGATGTCCAGGCGGCTAGAATTACGAATTGGCTCGTGCCGCGCACGGGCATTGTACACGCGAGGTAGGTTATAAAGGGGCACGTGGTCCAGTCAATCGATCTACTTCTCCTCCCTTTCAACAATCGCTATGCCACTACTTGCTCTATCAAATGAGTTGCTCTTTGAAATATCAGAACACCTAGAATCCGCGAGAGAGATCAACGCCTTTGCACAAGTCAACACCCACCTTTATAAGCTCCTAAATGGACACCTCTACAGCTACAACGTAAAACAATCGAAAAGTTCAGCGTTGTTGTGGGCTGCTCAACATGACAAAGTAGCGACGGCGCAAAAGTCGCTGATGAACAAGGCCAATATCCAGGCCAAAACTGATGAGCATGAGACAGCACTATTGATAGCGGCAGGGAATGGGCATGAGAAGGTAGTAGAACTGCTCATTGAAGAGGGGGCCGATATAAACGCCCAGGGCGGATACTACGGCAACGCACTCCAGACAGCTTCAGCTGGAGGTCACGAGGTGGTGGTGAAACTGCTGCTGGACAAGGGCGCCGACGTCAACGCCCAGGGCGGATACTACGGCAACGCACTCCAGGCAGCTTCAGATGGAGGCCACAAGGTGGTGGTGAAGCAGCTGCTAGACAAGGGCGCCGACGTCAACGCCCAGGGCGGATGCTACGGCAACGCACTCCAGGCAGCTTCAGCTAAAGGACACGAGGCGGTGGTGAAGCTGCTTCTAGACAAGGGCGCCGACGTCAATGCCCAGAGTAGATTGTTCGGCAACGCACTCCAGACAGCTTCAGCTGGAGGTCACGAGGTGGTGGTGAAACTGCTGCTGGACAAGGGCGCCGACGTCAACGCCCAGGGCGGATACTACGGCAACGCACTCCAGGCTGCTTCAGCTGGAGGCCACGAGGCGGTGGTGAAGCAGCTGCTAGAAAAGATCGTCGACGTCAACGCCCAGGGCGGATTGTTTGGCAAAGCACTCGATGTAGCTTCAGCTAGAGGCTATGTGGCGGTAGTGAGGCTGCTGCTAGACAAGGGCGCCGACTTCAACGCCCAGGGCGGATGCTACGATAAAGCACTTCAGGCAGCTTCAACTGGAGGTCACGACGTGGTGGTGAAACTGCTGCTGGACAAGGGCGCCGACGTCAACGCCCGGAATAAATATTTCGGCAACGCACTCCAGGCAGCTTCAATTGAAGGACACGGGGATGTAGTGAGGCTGCTGCTGGACAAGGGCGCCGACGTCAATGCCCAGGGCGGAATCTTCGGCAACGCACTCCAGGCAGCTTCAGATAGAGGTCACGAGGTAGTGATGACCCCATTACTGGACAAGGGTGCTATCATGTGAAAATGGGGCGTAGAGGATTTCCACTACAAATGATATCTTACTATAGTATAACTATTACATTATCTCCACTAATGCAACCTGGTCGATTGTGCTCTTTCCAGATCAAGTCCAGAGGCAGCGATGGCATGCAATGAGCGATCAGCATCGTCGAACGATGTTTCTGTAATTCATGGCCAGTTCTCATTCGTTACTTCTCGGATATGCGACTCGCTGTTATTGCAAACGTTGTTGGAATCTCCATCGTCATCGTATCTGGACGATGTTGTTAAGATACGAACCAGACAAAGAATCTCTCTCTCATGATGAAGATGAAGATCTTTTTCATCATGACAAATATCGAGGACATACTTTTAACGAGACAAGAACAAAAACAGATCAATGCTGATGCTGGGATGTGAGTCAATGCCATCGTGGCTTCAATGAGAGCCGAAAGCACTCTCAGTAGTACATAGTAATATCTGCAGATGGGCCCGGGAGAATTTGCACAGACAGTCCTTCATCATGCCCGTCAGTCGCTCAGGTTCGGCGTTTCTGAAAATGCTAACGCTGTCAGCTATCAAGTGCTACAGTTCTGCACGTGTAATATACCGTCGTGAAGCGGCTATCGAATGTCTCAGATCATGCAATAAACTGACGGAGCATCACATTGGAAGCCTCACCTCAACTGTGATCAAACCGCGAATGCGATCATGAACTCGTAGAACGCATGATCGTGCTGATCAGACGCGCATGGAACACTAATCTTGGTTGTGCAGACCGGGATTGGCAAGACACATCCGGTCACCCATGGCTGCCCACATCCAGCTCAAGGTAGAAGCACTTCCCTCTATATAGTCACGTACGCTGCTCGCTATAATGTTCCATGCCTTGACGTCCGAGGCCATCGCATAACATGAGCATCCACAAGGTACCCCTGGAGGTTCTTGCCCAGATTCTGGGGGACGTTGCCGAGGCCAACACACGCGACGGTGCTACGTACACCTATGGACTATCACGTGAATCGCTGCCGTTGTCCACGGCGCACTCCCAGCGCTATGTGAGGGGACCTCTCCCCCCAGATCAGCTGCGGTGGGACGTCAGTTCAGTGCTGCGATCCATGTGTAGACAGTGGCACGACTAGGCCTTTGACTACGCACTACGCGATCTCTACTTCCGCCAGTGGACCGGTGCAGAGGTAAGCACACGCATTTCGCTTTCCAGACGGATTCTGCATGATGCTAACTACACAGCGATGGTTTGACCTGTCCCTCCATCGGCGGTTCGACCCGCTCTACAAACTCATCGACCCGTCCGACAGGCACAGCTGTCTACTATGATTCTTTCTCGACTCTGCAGCAGACGGCCAGTCTGGGCAAGACGTTTCCTGGATTTGCGTCCGAGATCAAGCGCGTATGCGTTTACGGCTTCTACGCCGCTAAGACTGTATCGCTTGTCTACGAATCCCTAACCAAATGCAGCAATCTTACTTCGTTGGTGTGTCCCTGGACGGCCATACGGTACCTCAGCCACGAGTCGTGGCAGATGTTATTGACAGGCCGCAAAGAGCGTCGAGAATCCCTCGAGCTGCAGTGCGTCGAACCGACTTCCCAGCAGATTGCAGAGCAAATACGCTGGGTCGATCTTGGCCCCCTACGGTGGGTAGACTTTAGCGGTTTGCGCCGACTAAAGATCTTTGGCAACACAACGCATCTGCCTGTCACAGACAGCGATATTGCTGCCATTGCAAGCACGGCTACAGGTCTGGAAGGGTTTCACTTTACCTGCAACGCTTCGACCACCATCGACAGTGTGGTGGCAGTCACTGAGGCGGCACCCAAGACACTGCGTGTTCTGTAGTACAGCCCGCGATCGCGAGATAGGTTTTGGCATCCACACCCTGGTTCTCCCCACGATGGGGGTCAGCGTTACTGTGAGATGTTTCGGAAAATCTGCCGACTGGAGACTCTGTCTGTATCGCTGCAGACAATATGCGCAGACCTGTTCTCACATCAGTCCAGTAGGCTTTGGGGCACTCTGCAAGTGCGTGCGTTCCACATCTGTGAGCACGAGAGCCACCCTTGGACGACAGGTACCACAGTGGCCCTCCGAGAGTTACTATACCAAGGTCGAGGCTTGGTAGAGCGCTGCTCGCGAGGAGCTGCTACAGGCGATATCTACGTGGAGATATTCTTCGCCGGGTTCATCTTCGAGCCTGGGGCACGATCCGTGCACGGTGACTTCTCGGCGATGAAAAAACGCGTCAAAGGACCTTACGACCGCAGCGGTTTGTATGACGAAAATGAAGAATTTTCATTCGAAAGAATTGGAGAGGCAGAGTTCTTGAGCGGAACTCAATGGTTGTCCCCGTCATAGACTCCCTAGCCTACTAGAATCATCAGTCCCGGTACGAGCTGGTACCCTCGTATACTTGAAGCTCAGGCGTGGCATACATGTTCCGAAAGCTCAAGCATCTGCTGGGCGAGATATACACACCCCTTTTGTAATCCGTGCATCTGGCGTGGGATCCACTTTGATTATCATAAGCAGCGCAATGGTAGCAGAACTCGGTACAACTTGACGTTATCTCTCTATTGCCGCCACAGGCCCCGAAGAACTACGCCTCATGAATTTTGTACCGATCGTTAATCTCATGCCAGGTCTTGTGTCAGGGCATATTGAACCAATCCTCATGGTGAAATGGCCATCTGTGTTTTTTGTAGGTAAAATGGTCGTGATTCTTGCATGGGTGGGAACAGCTTTCCTTGTGCCAATAGACACTCTTATCCATGATCTTAGCCGATCAGCACATTCAACAGTGAAGCGGTGTCGAATAATGCGTTGCCGAGCTAATTCCACGGTTGTAAGCTCAGTGAGAGGTCATCACAACCCGCCGGCGTTTGACAGTATACCTCACACGACTGTGTCATCATCGTATTCAGCTCACATAGCCCTCTCCCCTCCTGGATAAGCATAATGATCCTTTGCGTCATAGTTTATATAGTACCGAAGCATAGTTCTTCTGCTGGTCTCACTATCCAATGAGTATGCGCGCATTGGATGTGCGTTCTATGCGAAAATTTGATGCTGCGACCTTGCATGAGGTGCTTATGGGACTAGACTAATGAGGTGGTTGGATGCATAGACTGCCTTGTTTGATAGGGCTCAACAATGTAGACTATCTGATAAGAAGGGTTGGGTCTACTTCAATCTGACATAGTAAAGTAGAAAACAATGTGACTATAGTGCTCTCATGAATAAATGTTGTTGGCCTAGTGATTATCGTTTACTCCGTCAAGAACGGCAGAGTAAAACGAGCCAGACTTCCCCACCTCGAACTCGTAGCAACGAGGTCTACATGATACAAAACCGTTACAGTGTCTGGTACGTGGAAACGTCCATCCTCAACGCACTCTCGTGATAGTCGATGGTACCACGAATTATCCTGAAAAGTGTCGGAAACCATATGTCTACATGTCATATGCTTTCCTGTATGCATGCCCCCATTGCGCTTGATGCTAAAGAGTCGTCGCATCGTCTTATCGCCATCTAAGGGAAGCTGAGAATATCTTTGCGTTCATGCTTTGTCCACAGCGATCCTTCGACACTTCACGAAATTGATGACTTGGTCAGGTAATCCGCTTACAAGCAGCTTACTAGCGGAAATTCACTCTACCCAAAGCTACTGCTTTAGTGGATACGGTCAAACAGCACTCAGTCTCGCATATAGGAAGACCAAATAGCTGTGCAGTCTCCCATCGCAGCCACTATCTCACGGCTTGCCATAACTTCTTCGAACGCATGTCACATTCAGCCAAACTGCACCACCGAGGTACTCAGCATTATACGGAAATGATTCCTACAACTCAACCACGGCTGGCTGTGCCAGACCATATCGATGAGGCAGCCAAAGCAGAACCCCACGCGGTCTAGGCACTGGTACCACGGTCAAGCAGCAGCTTAGACCAAGGCTGGCATAATCTTACGTACGCACAACTGGCAACGGCGGTAAATGGTCTAGCGCAGTTTTTAGAAGACAAGCTAGGAGTTCCTGATCCCGTAGGCCAAACCATCGGCTACATAGGGTGAGTGTGTGTTTCCTCGCGTTATGTGCCTCGCTGACGCCGGAACAGTGCCAACGACCTGCAATATCTTGTCGTACTAGCCGCAGTACTCAAGGTAGGGTATGTGCCGCTGTTCGTCTCGCCACGAAACTCTCCCGCCGGTCAGAAATCCATTCTCGACGAGACCAAGTGTGCGCTTTTCTTGAGTACGAAGGAGAGACACCCGTGTTTCAAGGACATCCGAAAGGTGGCACCCGATGTGAAAATCGTTGAGGTGCCACCCTTGCTAGATCTCCTCCATCCGAGCCATCCTCCGCCCTGCTATGCTGGACGACACAGCCGTGATGGGGCAGCCGACAGCGTGATACTCCATACTTCTGGTTCGACTGGTGAGTGATCCCACACGACGAGCTGCATCGAAAAAGCCTCTAACCAATACGGCAGGCCTTCCCAAGGCCGTTCGTATGACCGTAGATGGCCTGAACTCAGTATACAATCAAGCGACCCTAGGTCGAGAGCAAGGCCGCCAAAACGCCGTGGAGCTGTTTCTTGCAGACAGAAGGCCGATGCTTGCTGCCGTGCCCTTCTTCCACGCTATGGGAATTGTGGTTGGGCTGCGATCGCTGATGTGTAGGAGTGCCATTGCCACCCTCCCTTCGGGAAAGGCGTTGAACGCCAGTTTGGTCACCGATGCAATTGCTGCCATTAACCCAGCTACGGGACTCTTTCCTCCGTCGATCCTTGAAGACATGTCTGCCACGGAAGCAGGGTTTCAAGCACTCGGCACACTGAAGACGATCTTCTTCGGCGGTGCGCCTCTGGCTAAGGCAAGCGGTGATAAGCTTTGTCAGGTGACGAAGCTCCAAAGCATCATTGGCAGTACTGAAGCCTTGCTCATATCCAGTCTCGTCACGGCATCACCAGACGAATGGGACTATTTCCACTGGAGCCACGCTGCCGGTGCTGTCATGAAACCGGCAGAGAACGATCTGTACGAGCTCGTTCTCGAGCCGAGGAACACCGACTACCAAGCTGTCTTCCATACCTTTCCAAGAGTAGAGAAATGGCGAACCAAAGATCTTTTCCAACAGCATCCCTCTGAACCTTCTCTGTGGAAGTACAGCGGCAGACGAGACGACACCATCGTGCTCAGCAATGGTGAAAAAGTCAATCCTGTGTCGATGGAGAAGTTGATCGAATCCCATCCTAGCGTGAAAGGTGCGCTCGTCGTCGGTCAAAGTAGATTCCAGACTGGACTGCTCATCGAGCCTGAGTGGGACAGAGCCAGTGCGATAAACCCGGCTACACTGGTGGAAGATATATGGCTTATGGTAGAACAAGCAAATAGGAAGGCACCTGCCCATGCACGGATCTACAAGAGCAAGATTGCTGTGACGGGGAGAGAAACGTCGTTCGAGCGCACTCCCAAGGGCTCCATCAGCCGGCGCCAAACTGCTGCCAAGTTGCAGAAGCAGATCGCCGAGCTGTACGAGGGCGAGACGTGTGCTAGGGAGTTTATCTCAAGGTCTGGCGGTGATATGGACCTCAAGAGCAGAATCCGCGCTGTCTTCATTCGTGACCTAGCGTCGTTCCACGAAGGTACGCTAGACAACGTCGACATCTGTAGCCTGGAGGTCGACTCCCTCAGCATACTAGCATTAGCCGAGGCGCTGAGAAAGGCTCTCCATCGCACAGACATCACGGCGGCAACGATCTACCAGAATCCCACAGTCCAGATGCTATCGCTGGCCTTGTCACCGAGCGCGAGCAAGTCGAGCGTACCACTGGCGCCCTCAACCACTCGGGAAGAACAGATGGGCGCTATGGTGAGGAAGTATACAACGAAGATGTGCCCACTGAAGCGGGCGGCGGCCACACGCCCATTGAAAAATACAGTGCTCCTCACAGGCTCTACAGGTAGCCTTGGCAGTCATGTGCTGGAAACCCTTCTCAAGCGTCCTGATGTCGAGCATGTGTACTGCCTGAACCGTTCGGATGACGCAGAGACTCGACAAAAACACGCCTTCGAGAAGTACCATGGTCGGGTACCGGATTTTGGCAAGGTCGAATTCCTGCAGGCCGACTTTAGCAAAGCCCGCTTTGGTCTCGCGGATGCAGTATATGAACGTCTCCGCTCTAGCATCACAGTATTCATCCACTCGGCATGGTCCGTCAACTTCAACGTCTCGCTCCCATCCTTCGAAGAAACGCACATAGCCGGAACCCGGCACGTCGTAGACTTTGCATCTGATTCTGTTTACCGATCGTCCATCACCTTCGTCTCGTCGATTGCCAGCGTCGGAAATTGGGGCAGTGTCGTACAGGACGGCTCTGCGGTACCCGAATCTACCACTACGCTCTTCAACCGATCGATCGCGTTACCACAAGGCTATGGCGAATCCAAACATGTCGCAGCTGAGATCCTCGCAACCGCCTCGCAATGCCTCGGCATACAGACTGCAATTGTACGCGCGAGCCAGCTTGCAGGACCCAGTGCACAGGCTGGTGGAGCACCATGGAACAAACACGAATGGCTGCCATCGTTAGTTCACGCAAGCAAGGCCATGAGGAAGCTGCCAAAAACGCTGGGAACTATGGAACAGGTAGACTGGGTGCCGATGGATGTAGCGGCCGCGACTGTGGTTGATATCGCTACGGCACCAGCTTCAGAGCGCACGCGCGTTTACCATCTCGCCAACCCCCACAAGACGACTTGGAAGCAGATCTATCCCGTCATCCAGGCGTTTTACGACAAAATCGACGTGAAGATCGAGGTCATTGAGTACAACGACTGGGTTCAGGAGCTGGGACAGCTTGCGCTGACCAAGGAGAATGCCGAACGCGTGCCAGGGCTGAAGTTGCTCGAATTCTATAAGAGTCTGCGACCTGGGATGGGAACGGCGTTGCCAAGACTGGAGACGAAGGAGGCAGAAACTGTGAGCCAAACTTTGAGGGATGGACGGGCAGTGGATGGGCGTGAGGTGACAAAGTGGCTGAAGCAATGGGCGTACTGATTGTGCGATCGAAAAGCTCCTTTTGTTTGGAGTGTGGGCTGTTTGCGTCACCAACGGCTGTCCATCTTTGTGAGTACCGAAGCCTGCGTCGGAGGTGGGATCAATCTGTGTAGCCTACTCAAAATAGCTGTTGTCGCTTTCCACCCGTGTGACTGAGAAGTTCACGCAGGCACATTTTGTAGCATTCGAACGTAGCTCGCCCCATCGGATGCTAGCTCTCTGGGCGTTTTAAACAGCAGAAGTAGCGTGTCGGCGCGGATACATGGTGTGTGCCGGTGGTGCGTTCAATCTACATCTAGAGTAGATCAAGGCAGGATCGTATCTCATGACACAAAAGCTCTCTGCCTGTGAAGCGTTTTGTCTGTTCATCATCTTTGGCTCACTTGTGACTGAAACCATCCCTTATCGATGAGTTCTTTCTGTGTCGAGCTAGCAACGGCTTGCAACGACATTCGATTAGCTCTCCCTAGTTTTCCCCTCCATGGAAACATAATGAGAACTTTGAAGAGAATTTCTGTCTAAGTTTCGACGACGACGGAATGCTGTATTCACCAACTGCCCAGTGTACTACTTCGGTACGTTGCAGACAACACACGAAAGCCAGTCAAGATGGAAATTTCCGGCAAGTCAAATTCCAAACCGTACCATTGAGCGAACAATGAGCAGCCAAGGGAAAAAAGCACAAGATTAATCGTATCCGGCACACAACCATACGTAACTAGGACATTGAACGAAATTTAGGGTGTTCGTTACCGAGATCCTTGATCAAACGGTGACCGTGCTTGCCCAGGTCGCGCTGCTTGTTCTCCCACTTGCAGTAGGCGATGCCAAAGCATGCCAAGAGGACCACAACGACTTGGCCGCCCAGGTTGACGGTGTGACCAATGGGATACCTCGGTGCGTCATTGACGGTGTATATCCTACGATGCATTAGATTGGTATCCGCGAGAGTCATTGCATTGGGTTGACTGACCAGGTCGCAAGGATACCACCAGCCGTGCCCAGTGTCACTACCAACGCCATAGACACAGCGCGGACCGCTGGTCCTGCGGCGTTGTTTGCTGCCCATGCAAGGAAACCGGGGCCTCCTGGAAAGGCTCCGGCTGTGATCAAAAAGATACCTCCATAGCGTACGCTGGGGTCGGTCGACCATCGCATAATACAAAAGCCAGCGAAAGCAGGGAGGGCAAAGATAGCGAGGTAAATCCCCCGCCGGTTCGTTTTATCGGAGACGGTGGCGACGGCGATGGCGATGAGACAGGCGCAAGCGTAGGGAGGCACCGAGTAGAGTTGCGCCTTCGTAGCGGTCCATCCCAGGTCTTTGAGAAGAGTAGGCTACGGGATACTGTCAGCGTCTTATGCTTCTTGTCATACGTCGTCCTGCCGTACCAGAAAGAGCGATATTCCTTGCACTGGGCAGTTGATACAGAAGAATCCTAGAGCACAGATGTAATTGTTCACATTTGTGACGGCGCTCTTTATGTGATCGAATGTGATCTTTTCGTTCTCTTCTGCCCCATGATCCTCCAAAAGCCGCCGAGTGGCTATCATACGCTCGCGGGGGCTCAAGAAGTAGCATTCTTCGGGGCTTCGAGGCATCAGGAAAGGCGCAATGAGACCGACCAGCACCGTTAACAGGCCCTCGAAGAAGAATATGTTACGCCAGGTATGGAGGACCATCGAAGACGCCCCCCACGGAGGGATGCGAGACAGACTGTGTGCACATGAGCGACGGATGTGTACGTTCAAGACCAAAGTGACCTACATGGTAGCGAGCAGACCGCCAAAGGCTCCAGCCATGGACGCAGCAGATACGTAGATACCGATGCGGAGCAAGAGCTCGTTGCGCTTGTAGAAGCAGGATATGAAGAAGGCGAGACCCCTAGACGTGGCCAGTCAGTCGCGGAGCACCAAGCGTAGCGGAGGCTTACGGCATGACGCCCCCCTCAAACACACCGAGAAACGCCCTGGCAACCAACAGCCCCTTGAAGCTCTGCACGAAGGCAGTGCATAGGGAGACGAGCCCGAACCCACACACCAGGAGCGGCAGGTAGAATCTAGGGCCCACCTTCTTCAACAAAACATTGCTGGGCACTTCGACGAACATGTAAACAATGTAGAAGATGGAGGTAACCCAGTTCCAGCGGTAGCCTTGATTTAGACCGAGCTCCTCAGCCATGCCCTGGATTCTGGCATTCCCAACGTTGATTCTGCGTCATCGTCAGCGGGCGTCGTAGTTGCTGTGAGGATACCGCGCACCGGTCGAGGAAGCACAGCAGATAGAGCAATGTTGTCAGTGGCACGATGACTCTGTCCAGTTTACGACGGACGGCGGTTTCTTCTTCGACGGAATAATGGGGCTCCTCTCTGGCCCAATCGCTGCTCTTGTGCTCTGTGATTAGGTCTGTCAGGAGGGAGACCCAATAGTGCTCTTTGACGACGCACCTAATATTGCCATACCGGGGTCCCTTTGACTGTTCACTTTGTCTGTCGTGTAAAACCGAGACTGGGGGACACGAAAGCCCTCCTGTGATCTTGTGGAATCCGAAAATGTGGCAGGAAAGATCTGCGGTAATTTACGGGAATTCGCAGTATATGTACAAACAAATCCTGCTTCTCGGTCTTCACAGACGGTACCAAGGAACTGAGATGTTAACCTGAGTGTTTGGCGGATTGGTAGCGGCCTCCACCTAGGCGTAGCCCTCGTGCACACGCTCGGTGATCGTAAGCGGTTGTATCTGTCACTCCACGGGCAGTGATGTCGAAATGCGTATCACGACGTGCGCACCGTCCAATTTTAGCTCGTGAACATTGTGCTTAGTGCACCAGGACATTTAACCGCATACGCGCGTCAGATGGGGTCTCCATGTCGCCGAAGGTCATATTTCAGGACTGTACACAGCTTACACGGAGGCCATACTCGCCAGACAAGATAATGACCGTCCCTGTGAACAAATCACTTGCGTAGGAGCAATTGATCTTCATCGGCATTGTATTATGCTGCTATTAGATGAGTAGTGTCGGCAAGGCGTTGGCCGAGGATAGATCGGATCAAGATGACTCGCTTATGGGCGTAAGCAAGTGACAAGGCACGTTGATATTGCTCAGCGCATCAATCCACATCTGCGTTGAGGTTCAAGGTCTTTTGCGTTCGAAACATGTTCGTCATAGCGCTCGCTACTGTCAGCCTGTGGACGTTCCGCACCTGCATGGTCGCTAGTTAGATTTCGACGTCCTCACCGCGTCACCGCTGTTTTGTTTCTCGCTCCTGAGCCGCTTAATCCCTGATGCGGCACAACAAGGACAAACAACCAACAACCAATTACACCATCGCCACGGCGCAACCCTCAGCCTTACGCTTGTCTACGGTCATCCAGCCTGTCGAGGCAAACTGACCAATAAATACTTCGGCTAGACACAAAACTGACAGATGCTGAAACGCGTGGCGGCCCACTGTGTGGTCAGGCCGGCACGATACCGTAAACCCGCTGGTCAAACTCTCTGCCGTCCTGGATGCCCAGATACACAGCAATCCGGAAGCGGGAACGTATGTACCACCTACTCCTTTACAGGTATGGGACGGCTGCGCGTTCATTGCTCCTTCTAGCAACGTCAACAGCACGTCTGGTGCTGCTTCATCGTTGTGCAAAGGCTGCTGTTTGAGCCTATATGTAGCTTGCTAAGACACAATTTCTCAACGCACACCCTGGTCACACGCCCGTGGCACGGCAGAATTGGCGCTTTTCGTGCCGAATCGCCTTTGTTATCATGACAATGAGGAGTTATTGTGCTCCCGATCAGGCTGCTGTGGGAACTTCGTCGCCCCTTGCTTGCGGTCAGGGATCTTTAAGCTACGAAGCCGAGGTTGAAAGAGAAGCCAAATGCACAAAACCAAACTGGAAGTTCTCATTTGCCTGCTACGTAGAAAATGCATTCGAGTTTCAGGCAGCAAGTCCTTCAAGCCACACATGCGTTACCCTTAGTCCTTCCAGGGTTGTGCGAACACGCATGGCGGGCGGCCTCCGGATGTGTGGCCGAATTCGCGGACCACCTCACCGAGGCTGCCTTGTTGCCTACTTCTGCAACTCTGCTGACAGCTGGGCGTCTGTACAGATACCCCCTCGAACAGATATATCTGTCTTTCTGGCTTGCTGCAGACTGCATAACCCTTTTGTATTCTTTTCAGTCGCCACAGCCACCTCGTCGCTACTTTCGTCGTCCAACAGTTGCGTTAGCGCAAAGGTAGAGCGCATCCCACAGTATGAGTATACGCACTTCCGCTCTCTAACTCGTACTCATCGTTGGTTAGATTCATGTGCCAGATCGCGCAGTAGCAGCACCCGACATATCCTGCGTGGAGTTCAGAGTCGGCGGATTCTTGCCACGCCAAAATCTGAGTGCGCAGAGCAAGACAGGAACGTGGGGATCAACACAACCAATCTCAATTCATCCACGTATTTCCTGCTCTACACTGTATCGAAAAGTACGGCCGAATAGGAATTATCAATCTGACAAGAACACATTCGAGTCGCCCAGCACCAAAACTCAAAGCATCAAGTGGCAACAATATTGCAGGAATGAGGCGTCCAGGTCAGACATCTTGTGCACACTGTAACGGGATTGCAGCAGCTACGTCTTCGTCGTATGGAAGGCAACTGTGGACACAACCGGGGAGACATAGGTGAGACCAGGCCTAACCCGCTGCAGTGTGGTTTCCTCCATCATTTACTAACAGCGTCAGGGAAACGGGTAATTGGTCGGCTGCCACTGCAAATGATTCGTCCACGATTTGTCACGACAGCCTCACAATACGTTCCGGAAACGGTTCCCGACAGGCTTCGCCCCCGTCTGGAAGAAAACGACCGGCGGATCATGGGTTAACCGGCCCTAGGAGAAACGGTGGTTCTCACGCGGGAGTGGTTCGTCTGGAATGCTCCAGCACAATTCCACATCTTATCTCGGATCAGAGGAATCCATCATCCCCGTACCAAACGACACCCGAGTCCTCTAGTGAATGGTCGGCCGAAGCTACAAAGAGCGGTCAATTTCAATCGCCACAAACCCAACCCCCTGCTCGTCGAAATCATTCGGCTATACCTAAAGTACAGGAGTCTAAGCGTCTACCGGAGATAGCAGGGCTCCAGCGCTACTGCTCTCGGTACCCAGGTTTGCTATTACAGCCCGATAGCAGGCCTATCTCACAAGAGCAGCTTGCAAATGAAGTGAAATCTATTTACGCAGGACTAACTATGGTGGAGACTAAGTGCTACCACGTCGATTGTGCACAAGCCCTGGCTGTGGAAAAAAGTGATACCAAACTTGCATCCGGTCACTGGCAGGCTTTGATAGCTCTTCATCGTACTCTTTTACACGAGCATCACGATTTTTTCTTAGCTAGTCAGCATCCTTCCGCATCGCTGGCTCTCCAACGTCTCGCAGCTAGGTACTCCATGCCAGCACGTATGTGGAAGCATGGGATCCATTCCTTCTTGGAGTTACTTCGGATGCGTCTTCCTGACAGCATCGATTATATGTTGTCTTTCATATATTTGGCGTATCAGATGATGGCTTTGTTATATGAGACCGTCCCGGCTTTCGAGGACGTCTGGGCCGAGTGCCTTGGAGACATTGGATGGTACCGAATAGCGATCGAGGATGAGGACGTTCGCGATCGCGAAACCTGGGCAGGTGTCGCACGCTCTTGGTATACGAAGGCTGCTGATAAGAATCCTACCGTGGGCCGGCTGTACCATCGTTTGGCTCTTCTGGCGCGACCCAACGCACTTCGGCAGATGTACTACTATTCCAGATCCCTAACCAGCGTCAATCCATTCCAGGACGCGCGAGTCTCAATCCCGACGCTGTTAGACCCTATCCTTGGTCGTGCTGGCGTACCATCTACGCATGCTTTGGCAATTGACACCAACTTCATCAAAGCACACGGTTTGCAATTTGACGGATCTTCGGTGACCAAGGATGGTCAAGAGCAGCCTACAACTAAGTTTCTCAATGCAAAGGCGGAGTTCATTGGAAACCTGGACAACCACATTGGACGTGTTACGGCGAAGTGGAAAGAGCAAGGTGTGTATATTGCCGTGACCAACACTGCCGGTTGGTTTGGATATGGAATAAACGACAACCTTCTTCGTCAGGCTTTCCTGACTCCGATCTACAAGCAAGCGCAAGAGTCCTCACAGAGTGCCATCGAAGACAAGATCAGCAGTGCATCTCCAGCTGATCAACAGAATCCTACAAAGCCTTTGATAGAGGAAAACGATATTAAAGACGCATTGGAAAACGAAGAAGGCTTCACAGCGAGTGTCACCTTGCTCAACGCCAAATCTATCACCAACGAGACTTTCGCCCTCGTCCTCCGCCGTATTGGCGACAAGAACGTGCTTCCTCACGTACACATCATGCTCGCTTTCCTTTCCAGCTTCGCTTCCGGTAAATACGTTTCCACTCTCATCGCAGACGCTCCTTGGGCCGAACTCGTTGCGTTCCTGAATACGTTGGTCAAGACTGAAATCCAAATTCAAAGTCAATCGCAGAATCAGACCCCAAACATCAATGAATTACTAGCATCTGATGTGTTTCCTGGGGACGGCGAGAGAGAAGATGAGTTACCGTTGCCTGAGGACTACCTCGTGCGAGGCTTAATCTGGGCACACGGCTACTTCCCCAAGAAGTGGTTTATGAGGGAGCATGACGAGGAGAATTGGTATCTGGAGCTAGCTAGCACAGTCAAGAGCCGCATAGAGAGGGTGTTGAGACTGGCCTTTGGAATCTCTCAGGTAAGTACTGCATCCGTGATATCAAGCTCTTCTTTCTGACTCTCGTCTAGCACCATCTCTGGTTCAAGTACGATGAGGACTCCTGTACATTTTCACTTATTGACTAAAATGTTTCTTTGTCAGCAGCTGCATAAGGTTCATTTCAAGGTGGACCTAAAGACGGTTCCATTATGGATTCCAATTTTTGCACGCGATCTTTGTTGCATATATCTATTAGTATGGCGGGTAGTGTTAAACACAATTGTTTAGTGGTCGATGAGGAATGGGTGACCATTATCATGTCAGCCATGTTCACCAGCAAAGCCAGTCTTAGTTTGAGACTCGTTAGACTAGTATCATGTGCAAATAGCTTTAATAGAGTAATAGATATCGCATAGCAATACTCTTCCTGGTGTTAAGGTCTCTCTGCTCGACTCATACGACGTTTTTCCCGTCCCAGAGCACGATTGTATACAGCATATGACCTGGCCTATCACGCATGGTAAGCACATACAGTGATTGGTGAGGATCAGCAGAGCACCAACATTATTTACCTGCTTACATTGCGTTGCGTGAGACCGGGTGGTATCGCGCCATCCTCCTGTCTGAACAAGTGCCGTCAGCATTCGCAAGCTGATAGGACGTCCATTGCTACCAACGAATCCGCTCCATAGACTCAGGCGTTCTCGCATCCATCCATATCGGGTACGACTCGATGAATTCAGAAATCATGGCCAGCATGGGACGACGAACAGGCTGCCTGAGCGTTGGCCGACGGC
>JAESFQ010000142.1_pt1 | contig 25553 bp, 29 predicted proteins | sample 9269431 | NCBI WGS metagenome assembly JAESFQ01 (sample SAMN14502588, study PRJNA617103) | algae metagenome | isolation source: Plectolyngbya sp. WJT66-NPBG17 and co-occurring heterotrophs from well... | place: USA: Mojave Desert, Joshua Tree National Park, California | collected 2006-08-06 | reverse complement strand
GACTAGGGTGTACAACTGGTACATCTCACTCGTTGCAGCATCATGCATGGTGCTCTACGGTTACGATGCGTCCGTCTTCAACGCGTTGCAGAACTCGAAGCATTGGATTGCCTACTACAACAACCCCTCACCCAACATTATCGGCGCCATCAACACATCATACACAGTCGGTGCTGTCGTAGCTGGTTTCTTCATGGTATGTCACATTTCAACATCACCAGTCACGCAAAACCCTCTGCTAACTTTGCCTTGTGTAGGCTGGACCCCTCGCTGATTTCGCCGGTCGACGAGTTGGTATGGCTGCTGGATCCATATGCGTTATCATCGCTACCATAATGCAAACATTTGCTCCTCGCGGACAAATCGGCGTCTTTATTGCTGGTCGTGTCCTCATTGGTATTGGACAAGGTCTGGCGTTGACGGCTGGTTCCATCTACATTGGAGAACTCGCTCCTTCTGAGATCCGTGGAAAGATCATGTCCTTCTGGCAGATGTTCTATTCCGTTGGCTCCTTCATCGCCTACTGGATTTCCTTCGGCACCTCCAAGAACCCTAAGAAGCTCGGCGAGTGGGACTGGAAGATGGTTGTCATCTTCCAGATGATGGTACCCATCATCATCCTCTCCCAAGTCTTCTTCATCCCAGAGTCTCCCCGTTGGTACGTTCAGAAGAGCCGCAACTACGAGAAGGCTCGCCGCTCGCTTCGTCGCGTTCGTGCCACCGAGCAAGATGTCGAAGACGAGATCACCACCATTCGCGAGGCTATTGAATTCGAAGCCGAGGCAATCTCTTCCGGTTTCTCTGCCCTATGGAAGGACAAGTCTGTCAGGAAGCGCATGTACATTGCAATGATCATCAACGGCGGTCAACAGATCACTGGACAGGGTACACTCAACTCGTACAGCTCCATCATCTACAAGAAAGTTTTCACAAGCGCCGACACTATCTCCCTGATTAACGCTTTGAACGCCACCTTCAGCATCATCTTCACACTTAATGCTACCTGGACTGTTGACCGCTTTGGACGCAAGTTCTTGTTCATCGTTGGTGGTATCGGTATGGGTATTTGCATGCTTATCGCCGCTACTGTGGAGACACAGACACCTACGCTGCCCAACGGAGCAAAGACGCAGCCGGTTGGTATCGCGATTGTATTCCTCATGTTCCTTTTCGCTCTGTTCTGTAAGTCACACTCCTCCCACTACCACCCCAACAAAAACACACACTAACACTTATCACAGACAAACCCTCTTGGGGCGCAACAGTATGGATCTTCACCGCCGAGATCTTCTCCATGAACATCCGTGCCCAAGCCGTCGGCATGTGCTCGCAAACCCAAAACGTCGTAAACTCCATCGTCCAGCAATTCTTCCCCGTTTTCCTCAAGAACGAGGGCTTCTACGCTTTCTACATGTTCGCCGCCATCAACATTCTTCTCGCAGCCTTTGTATGGTTCTTCGTTCCGGAGACTAAGAAGGTTAGCCTGGAAGAGATGGATGCCATCTTTGGTGGCCAGAACCACGTTGTTGAGGGCGCGGCCATTGAAGAGAAGGACCCGGCAAGGCACCACAGTGTCGCCGTTGACAACAACGACGCCAAGGGTGCTACGGAGAGGGTCGAGAGGGCTTAAAGTTATTATGAATCACGGTTGCTTTTCATGTGGTTGGCCCTATTGCTTGTGGAGTCATGTAGCACAGGGTACTGAGATAGCGTACCAAGGTTGAATACTAATTCTTTCAAACCAACACCACATCTGCCTATCGTATGTCCGTCGCATCCAAAACCGTCCTCTTATTCTCTTTTTCAACCATGGTTCGGCACAACATGAATTCTCGCCCAGCATTCAATATGTCTTCTTGCATGGAATCTCTCTTCTCTTACTTCACACTACAACATCGATAACTCAAACTCTTGCATACCTCAAGATGTCGAGAAAAAGAAGGCCGTCAGGCCAAAACACAACTTCAGCCTCACTCAACACCACATCCCTCCTCTCTCAAAGTCTCGCATCAATACTCCCCTCACCAGCCCCCCTCGTCGCGCCTCCAAACTCCTCCACAAACAATCCACCACCACGTCTAACACCCGCACACCCAACTACCTCCACCCAACCTACCACACAGCCCCAATGGCAACACACTACCGCCCCCAATCCAGCTCCACCCCCAGCACAGTCGTCAGCGCAACTCCCCAACCCACACACCACCATCTTCCCACCTACATCCATTACCCAAGGTCCTTTCCCCCGCCACCTACCAACAACATGGCAACCAGTACCAGCACGCATCCACCACCGTAGCGATACCGTGCGAAGTTACTGTGCACCAGGAAGCAATGGGTGGGTAGCATGGCAGGAACGACGTGTAGCTGAGAGCCAGGCGGAAATTGGCAGGATAGATTATAGTTGGACTGGAGGTGTGATTATAGATTTCGCGGAGAGGCGTAGGGTAAGGCGGCAGAGGACGATGGAGTGGATTGGTACGCTTGATGATGAGGGAGGGGAGCAGGATGATGATGACGAGAAAAAAAAAGGGAAAGAGGAGTCAAGGAAAGAGGCTAAAACAGTGAAAGAGGGTATCAAAAGGAAAGAGATGGCGGTGGAGGATTCAGCGGACGAGGAGTTTTATGACTGTTTGGAGACATTTGAGAACACTGGGGAGGAAGAAGATGGCAGTCTGGATAAGGATGGGAAAGCGGAAGAAGACGACAAGGGCGGATCGCAGACATGTACAGATGAATACTCCAAAGTCAAAAAGAAGTGAAAAAAGACGTGTGAAGACGTCTAGAGCACGGATTTGCAGTGCTAGGTAAACAACCACGTAGAGACTATTGCAAACTAGAGACTTGTGGCAAGCACACTGTTTTGATATTCTGGTGGAAAGTAGCTAATGCCTAATTACTGATACCAAAAAGGTGAAAACAAACCTGTAATTGCATGCATGTGTGTGATCGGATGGGTAGCGAGGTGATGGAACCCTTCGTCATGTGGGCGTTGCAAGATTGGAACGAGTGAGTAGGAAATCAATGATTACCAACGGCGGAAATCCGGTCCAGGAGGGATACGCAAATTCTCTCAAGAGTCTTGTCGCTCCTTGACCCGACCACCTAATTCATAATGGTTAAACCCGCTATAGTATCTCCCCTCGATTCAATGTCTGCTATCATATACTGAGGGTTTGTCCGGGTTGGTGCTGACCTACAAAGTATTAGCAAAACTGTCCAAAACCAAGAACCGGGTTACTGCGTACGAATTCTCGTTCTCCATCCTTCGCCACAGTTAGATGACCTTCGTATCCTAAAGTCTGGTTCACCTTATTTTCGTTGATTGGAGCCCCTATGCCGCGATGCTCGTTGACTTTGTCCAGCACAAACGTAGTGATCATGGACGCATTGAAAACGACCTCGTTCACAACCTCAACCCACATACCCACGCACAAAGTGGATCTGGCGAAGATAAGAGATCTGAGGGTATCCTTGTGTCGATTAATCAGCTCACACAAATCAGACTCCCTGGCATAGACGCCTTCGAGTTTCAATGAGCGGAGCTTTGGCCATGTTGCCCTGAGACCAATGCAGTCAATGATGGAGCTTCCTTCTGGAAACGACCCACCCCGCATGAGCTCATCAAGATACCTCCAGTTTAGTATTCCAAAGGAGAGATATCGCAGATCTTGGGCAGCTTCGAGAACTTTGGCCAAGTTTTCGAGCTCCCGGACAGGTGGGTCGATAATTGTGAGAGGGCGTGAAGTTCCAGCATGAACGTCGAGAATAGACAGATTGAAGTCTAGTCTGACCAAGTGACGAAAGAGGTGTTTCGTTGCGTGCAGGTCATCGGGTTCTGGGAATGTGAACATGTCCAAAGAGAGTTCAGTGCACGGATAGCCTTCGCGAGGCGCCTCGACCTTGAGCTGTCGGATGCCAGTGTAATCTGACATGAAGATGGCGCCGATGAGTTGGCGGAAGGGGTGATCAGAATTAGTGGTGCGATCGTCAATGAGCGCGCGGGAGGGAGCTCCTCGCGGCAGTAAATCACGTAGCGTCTTGACTTCCATTGGGATGGTGTGTTGATGCGGCGAGTAAACGATTGACGAGATGTTCTGCATGTTTTCGAGACCTCGTGCAATTGAGTGCAAGAGGACGCCGTCAGCTTTCATGCTTTCTTGCTCCTCGTAAAGGTCCTGGTATCGTTTCCACCTGGCTGCCTGTTAGTACTGCTCTCCTGTATATATTACCACGAAAGGTATCCGTTGTGATCTGTCAACCTGCAAAAAGAACCACAAGACTGCGAGTTCCTTTAGGGTACGTTTTGGATTTGAGCCGCAATCGGGAATGAGGGACTGAATGTTGTAGGCTGATTGCTCATTTCTGTACTACGTACCTGGTTCGCGTTGCGTAGAAGGATTCCGATTGGAATAAGCCGCTGCTGTGCTCGGCTCGGGAGTAATTGCCATGGTGTTTCGCACGGTGCACATTGTAGAGTGTTCCATCAAAGATGATCTCTTTAACGTAGTCTGAATATATCGAGTGTAGTGAGACCTGAGTTGGGTTCTTGGAATTAGCTTTTATTCCATGTTCTGCCTATCTGATATCAAGGCGTAGTCTGTATGTATCTGCGGTGCGTAGCTCTAACTTTCGACAATGTAGAAGCCGCGGATACAGTCAGGAGCTGTCTTCGTATCAGGTCATGTTTCGACATGTACTCACGTTTTGGAAGGCGCCCAGCGCTTGGTATCTTGCACAAGCAACAATACTGCGGAACAGCGCAGGCGTAGCATTGTCTCGAAACTTTCTACTGACCGCTCTCGCAGATTTGACGTCGGTAGCGTCGAGGTAGTCAAAGATCTCGATTTGGAGTTCGGCGGGTAATAGTGTGAAATGGCCCATCATTCGGCGGTTTTGAGCCTGTGCTGTTTGGCTGCGGCTGTACGTCTGTAGTGGTATCGTTGCGCTTGATCTGCTCGCAACAACAGAAGCAAGGTCTATCGATGTTTGTAAAGCGAATGGGTGGTGGGGTTGGAGGAGCAAGGATAGCGCTGTTTGCTACTAGGGGTAGCAAGTGCATGTGGGTAAGCTAGGCTGCAGGGCAAGAAGCGGAGTAGGGCCACCAATGAGGAGAGAGCGCATGACAACGGGCTGCACATTGAATTGATTCGCGGTAGAGAATGCAAGCGGAATTGATCACAGCGAGCCACGTGAAGAAGACTTTGGGAGATGGATGTTACATAGGTAATCATTCGAACCAAAGGCTAAGAGCCTCGCATCTTGCAACTAGTCACGCATCATACTCTGGTACTATATCAGAACAAAGGTCTATTGTTTCCTCAACTTGCTGAGTGCGGCCATGACGCCTTCGCTCATATTCTCCTCCTCGACCTGCTTCCTCTTGACAGGTTTTGGTGCCGTTGATTGAGCTGCATTGCCTCCTGGAAGACGACTTGGTTCTGCCTCACGCATTGCCTCTTCATCGTTCTGGTTCAGGTCTTCAGCGAGACGATGGTCAGGGCGTTTGTCTGGATCCGACCCTGAAGTTGCGAAAGGAGCGGATCTCTCCAGTTCCAGTGCAAGAGGTCCGGCATCGTCCACTCTGCGATGTGCTGTGTCATCAGCATCCGCTGTTATCGGTGTCTGGCTTTCGCCTTCTGCCATGGAGATGTCGCGCGACATGGTCGCTCGATTACTATCCTGACCGACTGCTCGCCTTGCTGCCTTCTTAACCCTAAAGGGCTCCCTGACGGCGTTGCACCATCGCTGAACCTTCTTGTCACCCCATCCAGCTATCAGACCAATTTCCTCTGGTCCAGCGTTGATTGCAGTGCGTATGCTTCCGAAATTCGACACCAAGCCCACTGCATCCGTCTTGTTGATACTGCGTGGTACGGTGATGAACTCGACCATCTTCTCCGAATACGTGCCTGCTTGCTGAGCGCGAATACTGGTCGGTGCTGCATTCTCGAATGTCTTGAAGAGTTCCAAATAGCGACCGGCTTCCTGTGCGCTCCAACACAGCATGACGGTAACGTTGTTGACCAACGACGTCTTGGATAGCTCCCTCAATGGATCTTCATGGTTGTCAATGTCGACCATGGTAAGAAGAATACGAAGGCTGTACTGGCCCTTCAAGTCTCGGATGCGGTTGTAGATGTATTCCGGATGCAGACGGTGGTACTTGAGTGACAGGAAGAGAGCACATGTTGTGGCGCCAACGACATAGTCGGCTGGAATGTCTGAATACTCCCACGCCACGGAGCGCACGCTGTTCAGAATGGGGTTGCCTTTCTGCCGCGGTGAGACTAGGATGGAGCTGGGACCGGATCGCGATGGCAAAGCTTGGGGTTTCGGCTGCTGGATCTTGGGCGCATTGCTCGGCGCCGTCTGCGCTGCATCTGCTGCGGCGGCCGAAGCAGAGGGACCAGCGCGCGACCTATTGTCCTCCATCCTGGCCAAAGACGGGCGGTGCAGGCATTGGAGTGCGCACGACGCCTTTGTTGCCTTGTTGTCTGGTTGTATGTTTCGCAGCGTCGATGAATGGTTGACACAGGCTAACAACGTTTGTTGTTTGAGATGGTGGACCCATGGGTGGGCCCCAGCACGTCGTCACGTAAGCAGTCGAGACAGCGCTGAGCCCAAACCGCCGGTCAACCCCATCATCTCCTTCACATCTTCCCACCCCCAGCCGCCCACGACCCTCCTGCGCATCCCGCCACAACCACGCCCCCGCGTATCCACCGAAGCCGATAATCGTCATCGCCTCCCCCCGCTCTCTTCGCATGCGCACTATCGAGTAGAGCGCCCACTTTCCTGCCGCGGTCGACCCGCGCGGACGACGCCAAGCGCTTCATTACGAGCCCTCCTCTCACCCACTGCTGCACGCCCCTAGCACGCCTACGAGCTCTCCACACTCTCTCCCACCCCCGAAGACGGCCTCTATGTCGGATCACAGCGTAAAGCGGCAACGTCTGGACTCGATAGGAAGATTCTCACCCGCCAGCCCGCCCTTTGACGTCGCTGCCAAGGCGAGCGGCCAGACGACAAAGACGCTCATCCACCCTCGCACGCCCACCTCACCACCCTATTCCTCGATGAATTCGCAATCCAATGGAGGTTTCCCCACGACCAACTCCACCGTGTCGTCGGACCGCTCCCCACAGTCCTCCCTGCCAGGCTCTCACTCTCTCTCACAGTCGGCAACATCGGCATCCAACCAACACCCCTTCCCGACACCCGCAAGCACCGCTGGCTTCATGTCTAGTGCCAATATCGACAGCGATGGCGATGCGACGATGGAGGAGAGCGCCGACGATGACATGACACGGCTGGGTGACCACAGGCTGTCCAACCACAACCGGCAAGGGGAGTCACCATACACTGAAGACGGTCGATTAAAAGCCGCCCAAGGCATCAGCGGTAGCCAATTATTTAAAATCAGCAACGAAAAGATAGAAACAGCACGGCCGCACCCCTCGCAAAATTTCATCTCACTCTACAGACTCGGACCGCTCGCTAGCTCAGTAGCACGCAATGACCCGGTAACAGGCGAGAAGATTAATAAGCTTCGCAAGTCCTACGAGGGTCATATCAAGCAGATGCAGATTGCCGGCAAGCCAAAGGCGACCAAGATGGACGGTGTCTTCCGGGACTTATTGCTAATGCCCGAAGAAATTTGGCAGTCGCAGCATGTGCAAAACAGAGAGCCCGAGAAGAAGGGATTGACGCCAGACGGCACAACATTGACTTCAGACCTCAGCAGACTCCTCGACGACGCATTCGCAGGCACAGCTCCTGGACCTCTTCCCAGCGCAGACGCTGCCAAATACAAGGCCTATCTCGGTACAGACGATGCCGTAAAGCCCAAACCACAAGATGTGCCACCACAGCGAGCAACATCCTTCACCTCCTCCGCGCCAACACCGACCAACCACATGAACAGGGGAGCAATGAGACCAGAGCGATCTAGCGCAAAGCGTGGCTACACCGACGCTGCATTCCAAGGCTACGGCGAGGGCTTTGGAGACGACTACGCAGACTCAACCGGAGGCGAAGATACACCAGGCGGAAACATGGCGAACAAGCGACGAAAGCTCCAATTTGAACGAACATCACACTCCGTCGAAGTAGGCGGCGCACGACGATAGCGACGTCGGATTTTTTCTTTCGCACATATCAACTTAGCAGCATCGGGGTTTCGGATCTCTCTCCGCAATCGGCGTTTACGGAAAATCGATCACGAAAGCAACGGCGACATTTGGTTCGACTGCATGCCTTCGCCCACCTCCTCCACAACAAACTATTCTTATTGGCATATTCCGCGGCAGGAGTGAGCGAGTGGGCGATTGGAATATGACGACCATGACATTCCTATACCTCTCCTACATATACATGCGGACCAGATTGGGGCGCCGGGGGACGTTTTGATTTGTCTTTTGTGCGTACGCGTTTGAAGGAGTCTTTTCCCACTACTACTACTACAACTATTTCGAGTGTGCATATTTGGGCAGGAAGAACCCTCATGATACCCTAGGATACCACGCAGCATATGTGGATACCTATATAAAACGAATCGAATCGTAAAGTCTAAATATGCTTCATCTTTTGCATGGTGATTTGAATACCTCCAGAGCGTTTACTAAAGCGTTCCGCTGACGTGTCGATCGGAACATTAGAGTCTTTAGAAAGTGAGCATCACGGAACGATCCCAAGATCTGGTACTTCTTTGGTTGACTGGAAGGTCAGTCACATCACGTTCATCTGACACGCACATGCAATCATAGCAATTGCCATCTTTCAACGTTATACGTCCAGCTCATACATATCCACGGTGATGGCTATACACATAATGTACACTTTGACAGCAATCAGTCCTTCTTCCCCTCCTCGGGACCCTTCTCCTTCTCCTCCATATCCATTCTCCTTGCCTCAACAGTGAAGTACAAGCTCTTACTCGCGCCCTCCAAAGCACTGGTAAGGCTTCCACCAACACCTTGCAGCATGTGTACAAGCTGTGCTCGGAGTCCGTCGATGCCTCCAGCAATGCCACCAACCCACTTTGTGCCGTCCACGTCAAAGACCTTGCCCTCTACTCTTGCGCCCAAGAGCATCAGTTTCTGGAGACCTGTTTGTACGGATGGCTCGTAGTAGTCTGGATTCGCTCTTCGGGTTGGTGCGGGGAAGTCGGGCTTCGAAGGCGACAGGATGGATAGGACGGTCTTGAGGTATTGCGGTGCGACACTAGGGAACGCTACGACGGCGAGAGGACCCGCGAGTAACGGCTCCAGTTCCAACTTCAACTTCCTGTTGTTTGCGATTTCATGTGCCCGTCTCGAGAGGCCGTGTGTGAAGCGCTCGTCGTCTGCGTCATTGCTCGTCTGCGGTATCTGCGCGCTCGTCGGTGTCCGCGGGTCCGTGGGGTGTTGTGCATGATCCAACGTCGATTCTTCTGGCTTAAAGAACTCGACAACTCGCAATGCGCTCGCGAAGATGTTTGTCTGGATGACCTGCATCTTGACTTCCTCTGCAAGCGTCTCTTGTCCATTCTTCACCCTCTCAGCATCCAGCTTGCGTAATGCAATGGCCAGCTCCCTTCTTATGCTCATCCATTCCACAGCTTTGATGTTGTTGTGCTGGAATATCAGGATCAGAGGCGAGGACTTGAGGAGCGATTGATATTGCCGGTGGAGTTGTGTTTTGCGGACCTCCGGCGGCTTGTGAGAGGGTGGTTGGGTAGGCGGGTATCGTAGTACTGGGGGTGCAGCTTTGTATGTCTGCTGGATTGGGGGTGCGGGGGTTGTCGCTGAGGCTGTTGCTACTGAGGCGTAGGTTGCGATTGCGGGTAGAGAGATGGGGTGGGTTGGGTTTGAGGTGCATGCGCGGAGGGCGCGTGGCCGGATCCGTATCCGTGGAGGCATTCTAGACGCTGTTCAGTACTCTTCCGAGAGATTTATCTCCGTAGAGTAACTGAAATGCTTATGTGAGATGTGGTCGTGAAGCAATTGAGAGACGGATTGGACTCTCCAAATATTTCGATGCGCTTTGAGATTCGAGATGGTCCGTGCTCGGTCATAGTTGGAGGGCAGATCTCCCGCTTTCGTGCACCATTTACGGCACATCGAACATTTCCGCTCTTTTCTTTTATGTCGAAAAGTTTCCGGCGATCCTAAATACTCTCTGTGACTTTCATCAGAGATCACTCTGACTGTGCGCGCATGGCGGCCGCCATTTGCAGAACTGCACGGCAATTGCGAACACAACGAACATTAATTCAAGGCTTTCGACATGCTAGATATATAGCTGTAAGCCATCTGAGCTGAGATTCATATTTGTGACGAACGAAAAAGCTGATGCTCGTTTAAGACTGACTCCAGAAATCGATTGTCCAAATTCTGGGCACCAACTGGTGGTATATCACCCCAGGACAGCGAGCAAGGTAAGAACAACATGAACTATCAGCACATGTTGATTAACCAATCTCCAGATGAATCTCATTCCCTTCTCGTTCGAGGCGGCTTTCTACGTCAGGTAGATACACATGCCTTCTCAATCCTACCACCATCCAGCTCATCATGCGCAGGCGCATTCAGGAGTTTTCCACCTTCTGCCTCTAGGTCTACGTGTACAGACCAAGCTTGAAGCACTGATCGACAAGCACATGAGCTCGATAGGTGCTTCAAAACTTTCGCTCTCTTCTATCACTACAGAATCATTATGGCGGCAGTCCGGCCGGTACTCCGCAAACTCGGAGCTCCTGCGCATCAAAGATAGAAGAGAGTCCGGCTTTCTACTATCGCCCACCCATGAGGAGGAGATTACAGCACTTGTAGCCAGCATGGTACATTCATACAAGGATCTTCCACAGAGGCTGTATCAGATCGGGCGCAAGTACCGCGACGAACGAAGACCAAGACAAGGATTGCTACGAGCTAAGGAGTTCACGATGAAAGATCTTTACACATTCGACCACTCCACAGAAGCCGCGCTGAAGACCTATGAAGAAGTACGAAGGGCGTACAACAACCTTTTCAATGAGCTCAGACTGCCGTATCTAGTTGCCGATGCAGATTCTGGCAATATGGGAGGCAAACTAAGCCACGAGTATCATTTCGTATCTCCCAAGGGCGAAGACAACGTGTGGTCTTGTAATTTATGCGACTACGTTGCAAATGAAGAGCTTGTGGAAAAGAGCGGCCAAGCCATAGCGTCAGGTAACGACAGCTGGCTGGCCTTCACAGGGATAACTGTCGACAAGAAGACAACAATCAATGTATGGATACCGCGTCCATCCAAGATTGGGAAGGATCAGGAAATACATGCGGATCAGGGGCATGAATTTGTCAATTTTCATGCTGTCAAGAAAGCACTTCCAGAGGACATTGAGCTGGATACTGGCATCGAATTTTCATCGCTCCCTTCTTTGCTCCAAAACACCACCAACACCATCGATATCTTTGACCCCTCCCTTACTTTTGATCAACATGATGCTTCCCTTTCCAACCCCCTGTCATCCAAACTGCATTTAACGACCATCGAAACCGGCGACCCGTGCCCTCGCTGTTCCAACGGAAAACTCGACTTCCAAAAGGCCATCGAAGTAGGCCACACCTTCCACCTCGGCACTCGCTACAGCAAGCCCCTCAACGCAGTCGTTGCACTACCAGACCAAAATCTTTCTTCACCAATACAAATGGGCTGTCATGGCATCGGAGTTTCGCGCATTATTGGAGCCGTTGCATCGCTTCTCTCAGACACCAAGGGCTTGAACTGGCCGAGGGCGATAGCACCCTATGAAGCTATCATTCTCACATCTCCACAAACAAGTGAGGTTGATGTGACAGAGGTTTACGATACGCTTTACGGTGAAACCCGCAATGGAGACGTGGATCTTGTGTTGGATGATCGAATAGGAAAGAGCATAGGGTGGAAATTGAAGGATGCAGATCTGATTGGATACCCGGTCGTCGTTGTACTGGGAAGAGGATGGAAAGATAGAAAAGAAATAGAGGTACAGTGTCGGAGATTAGGGTTCAAAAAGGATGTCGGTCTGGGTGATCTGAGGCAAGAGGTCTTGAGATTGTTGGATCAGTTGTAGTATATCTGTAAATGTAGAGTTAAGTGGGACATCTCGACGTATTTAAGCATCATTGCACGAAACAAGCACGCTTTTCATTGCCCAGAATGTTTGATGTAGATCAGAAAGCGAAGATTCGAGTAGTAGTGTAGCCATTTCTGGTTATGCAGCTAAGGCACGTTGATCTACGCCGCGAACCACGGCGCTAGCATGTAAGACTGCACCCGTGAACTTTGAGCCTTTACGTCTATATCCTACAACCCGCCACTTCAAAAATTCGTGCACAGTCACGCGTATATCACTTTAACCTCATCACTTTACAAGATCCATCGCCTTGTAACCCACCACAATGAGCGAGTCTTCCCGCCCCATAGTACCCATCCTACAAGCAATCGCAACCATTGCGCCAGCCATATAAACAGGTAGATCAACCTCAAGATGTATCAAAAGGCCTACTAACGGGGAACTACCAGGCTTCACCTTTGCATACAGTCATGTCGTCATGCCACCCCTCATCACACACGCCCCACCAAAACTCCTAGCAAAGCAATGGCTCCAAGCCTACCAATTCGCACCCATCTTTGTCGCACCTCTAATCCTGTCCGGTGCTTCAAGTAACGCTTTACTCACCTATCTTTCTCGTGGCTCTTCCTCTTCTTCTTCAGCAACGCTCATGTACGCTGTTACCGTACTTGCTAATGCTAGTATCATCCCGTATACGACGCTGTACATGGAGCCCAGGGTGAATGGGGCGGGAAAGTGGAAAGCTCAAGAGATATTACGTGATGAGGGCATTGCGTTGAAGGGAACGGGACAGGGTACGGATAGAGATACGGCGAGTGAGGCGGCGAAGAGGTGGGCTGAGCGGGTGGATATGAAGACTATTGCTGAGACGTGGGCAAGGACGAATGCGTGGCGGTATGTTATTACTGCAATTGCTACCTTGATTAGTGCAACTGCTACGGTTATGAGAGGATAGGATGATTTATCCGTGGCATCGTTCTTTCATTATCATCGACACTAGGTATCCTCCGTCTCAAAATCTGAATCAAAAACAATCTCAGGGATACTTTTACTATACCTCTGTACCGCCACTGATGTCCCGTCTTTCCTATAATCTAGTCGTATCTGCAGTAACGTTCGGCTATCCTTCTGGGGACGAGTATTACAGCGCCGAGGAGGGTAGGTAGAGGGTGGTTAAGAAGGTGTAGTAGTCGCTTATTATGGTGACTAATTGGGTGCGCGCAAGTCTTGGGGACTTTCTCGACGTCGAAACGAAACCACTACCGGCCTGTAGTACTGAGTGACGAGGCAGTAATTACTCTGAAGGTGTATTCATGGCAAGATTTATTCTGAATCTCGATATTAGGACATATATTACAAGTGCTTTTACAAACACAGATGTACAACTGTACATGCATCTATCGCTGAGCCAATCATACATGCTAACACTATTGTACACATGCAACGATGGATACACATCAATAGACAAGCAGCTAACGTACCCATCGCCATGAGTAGAAATGATCATGCGTCTATCGACGACGCTCGCGACGTCAGACGGGTGGTCTCTTAGAATACGAAGCAGTGTCAGACGCTTCTGAATCACTGCGCGTGATTTTCGCCATGAACCTGTCCGTTTCCGACTCAAAGAAGTCAAATTTGACAAATGGCTTCGCATTCATGGTAGTGGGTTTAGTCAGTTCCCGCGCAGAATCCATGGATAATTTTGAAGGACGGCGTGCATGAACGGAGCGTTTCGTGATCCGCCGTGATGATAGTACACGTCTAGTGCTCGCCGCTTGCCATACATCCTGGTGCGAGTTGAGGATATCTCTTTCTAGGTCTTCAACATCCTTGGTGCGCACTTGTATATTTTTGTTGTCGGCCATGCCAGTGGTCGAAGCGTCTGCAGAGCCGGTTTCCTCCAAAGGACCTGAGAGTGTAAGACCTACATTCTCCGATATGGGGTCTGCTTTCGGTACCGTTGTACTTGGAGGCTCTGGTAACAAGCTCACTGGTGCCTGTGTTGTCTCTTCACTAGGCTTCGTTGGAACCACTGGATCATCCTGACACACCCCTTTTAGTGCTCTCCTTTCAGCCCTCTCATACATCTTCAGAAGCCTCTTTGCTGCTTTGCGTGGGTTCGGTGCTTTCCGATTATCTGCTTTTTCTCTGGAGAGGGAAATTTTCAACCTGAGCCTAAACACATCCCAAAAGTTCTTTTTGGAGTCCGCTGTCCCCACCCTAGCACATGATTGTACTGCAGCGTGCCATGCGTCTTTCATTATACCCATCTCCCTCTCATCGAAGCCTTCATACTGTTCCACTTCCACTGGGAACCTCCTTGGAACGAAGCGCGGGTCGCCGTTTGTCAGTGCCGTACCCAAAGAATTGTTCTTTTGCGGCTGAATTTTAGCTTGGGAAGTCATCCCTCCTGCCTGTGGTGATGTTTGTGGGTCTTGGCTGTGTGGCTTAAGTATGGTGTCTGCCTTGTCTTGATCCTCAACGTGAAATGCCGGTGAATGTTGTCGTCCAGATGCTGATGTCGTGTCATCGCGTTTCGAGACATCGTACAACAGGTCACCCTCCTTTGATAGCTTGTTGGCGGCTGCCAACGCGCGTCGTTGCGTTTTTGACTCTAGTGCCTGGTCGCTATCCTGTGATGGCGCCGCCTCATTCAATGTATGACTCTGGCATTTCTCACCATCTATGACCGATCGTTCCCCATCCTTTAGGTGCATCCTACGATTACGTGACTGATATTCGATCAAGGCGTCGGCTAAATCTTCCGAGGCTTCCGCATGCGTGAGTGCAACGTTGCCTTTGCTTCTGGTCCGGGGCTGAGCTGTTTCGAAAGATTTGTTCTTTAACTGACCTCCAGTAGATGTATCACTATCTTGCGCCTGTTTATTTGCCAGCTTTTCCGCCTCTTTCTTTGCCAGCTCTTCCGCTTCTTTCTTTGTCAACTCTGCCGCCTTGGCCAGTCGACGGGCCTCAGCAGCAGCTGCGCGCACCATTTGCCGTTCAGTCTGCTGCAGCGCCACAAGCTCTTTTCGGTCTAGCCGGTCTTGGGACTCAATATTCGCTTTCAAGAGTTTGTGGTCATCAAGCTCAACTCCCGTGATGACTTCCTTGACAGTTGTAATACTTTTTCCAGAATCCAAGTAGACAGCACCAAGGATAGCTTCGAAAGCCTCGGCAACTTGATTGCTAGTTGACCGGTTCCCCATTGCAATCAGCAGGTTCTCGTGTATACCGATTGCATATCCTTTAGCGGCCAGAACAGCTCGACTCTCTGCATGAACACTCATCTCACTGTAGTCACCTGTCTATCGTCTTAGCTTGAACACAGAATATTTGTTTAGACATACCAGCAGTATTTCCTGTACGAAACCAAATCTCGCACAAAGCTAAGGCGAGAACTCGATCACCCAATAGTGCCAGGCGATTGTTTCTGTCAGCCTGATGAACCACGCCTTTAAAGTAAAGTGGCGTAACCGACGACGTGGTCTTTAGCGCTGAGATGCATAGCATCTTGTCTTTGAAGGTGTATCCGATACGCTCCTCAATACGGCCCACTCTCGTCGCTGCGTCAAGCAAATCGTGATACACGATCGGTGGGGAAACATGCCATTGCAACTTTTGGACCTCGAGCGCCAAGTAAATTTGATCCCTCCGTTGGAAAAGTTCTGGTATACGTGCTTTTAGACCGAAGTGTTGAGGTTGCCTGCTGCGCTCCCCCATGGACAAACTCTGAACGCCAATCTGACTCCAGATACTCTTGGACGTCTGAAAGCCTAGTGCCCACTTCAATGTATTTGTGAATGTGTCAGGACGGCCAAATAACTTCTTTGTCAAATGGTGACGAAAACGTCTCAATGGCCCGAGTGGTTTCCTTGCCATTCTGGAAGAACCGCGTGACCTCTACTATGGGACGGCTGGAGCATGTCAGTAGTGTGCTCATTGAGATACGCGACGTCCTGATTGGACGACAGTGCACACGTCGCACGGCACGCACCAGCGCAACGTCAACTTGTGGACAAATGTCCCATGTTCGTTTGCCTTGGTCGAGGTGCTTTGCTCGGTGTCACACTCAATACAGGCAGGCTTGACGTTTGTTTTGATGATATCGATGGAAGAAGTAGTGGAAGATATGCAAGGGTCCATCGGTGTTGGTGACGAAAATCTCTAGTGCATCGACCGCACAGACAACCCTTGCCACCTCGTCAAGTCACACATTTCTTCGACACAAAATGTTGGCTTCCAACTCTCACAATGACAGCAGATTCTATGACAACTAGTTTCATCGCTCGGCGTCAATAATGCCCAGGTGCAACACGAAAACCTCAACAGCACCAGCAGTCGCGCAAACGAGAGAGTGACCAGCCTCAGTCGAACGACGCATTGTCACACCACATCAGGGATTACCTGAACTGTTTCGCTAATGGTTCTTCTTTGAAGCAGAGAACGCACTAAGGCTACCGAGCTCTCGAATTACGTCTGATAGATTCATGTAGGGAGCCAAGCTCCTTCTCTTTCTGTACCACAGTCAAATCTCTCTGTGGTCTTGACAACATGCAAGCAACCGACACAGCGACAGTATTTCTAGAACCGGAACCGGCGCGACTCCAACGTCTCTCCATGCTTACTTTTTCCAGAAAACCTACAAGAGTGCAGTTGTAGCTATGTCTACTACAATGATACTTAGTGCCCTAGCACTTGCCTCATGCAGGTAACCTTAGAGTAGTTAATACAACGATCTCTACTCGTGAGTTTCTTCTCTGTATAACTTTGGTCATGGCGGTAATTTCGAGGAGGGTGAACATTTTGGTAGATTTAGAGAAATGGAAGAGTGAATACCTTGCGTATATAGAAGGGGAAAGTCTTGGTGTACGTGTGTATAGATGGTGGTAAGGTTAATAGACGAAGTAGCATGCGAAGAGCGGCAGCTTCCAATGTTTATCATGACCATTCCATATCAGCCGTTGTGCAGGAGATATATGAGTTTCCCAAGTGTACTACGTATGGTGTTACATATGAGTGTTTATCAGTTCCACAATCAAATACTTGCACATTGTCGGACATTAGCGCACAATACTCAGGCCAAAGAGAACTTTCGAGCCGTAAACATCATCACACACAAGTCATGACACCAAATATAAAACCGCAATATGCATCCCGGCTCTAAGGCCTGGCTTCCTATACAGGTAACATCTGTCCTCTAACATCATGACTTGGCTTTGCTTTCCATCACGAAGAGCAGACGGCATATGTTGTATAAGGAGGGGCTACTAGGAGAATAAGGACAGTTCTATTCACGGGCCAGGACGTTTTTGTTAAGCTTCAGCCCTCCTGCCTATAACATCAGTCTCCTCTTCGCCGGTTTCTTTGCCGGACGCACACTCTGAGGATTAGAAAACACGTCCAACGGGTCAATCTCTGCCTTGATCCGCTCCAATTTCTCGACATTACCGCCCCAATACAGGCTCGCACTGTTCTCGCCTAGTGCAGGATCCACGTAGCCTGCATACGCTCCTTGGTCGTGATCTGGAAGTGCGTCGAGAACGATGTCGTTCACGCCAGTAAGGAATTTGCGAGTCTTGTCGTTGATCTGGTAGGGTGTTAGTAAACATGGTCTTTTGTACTTGAGATGCGAGGCTTGCTGACCTTGCCGAGAAGATTCACAGCATAAGACTGGTGGTAGAACAGCGCGTTGCGGTGGCCGTACGCTGTAGCATCAGGTGCCACGTCGTTGATAGCGCCGCCCTCAAGGTCCCAGATGATGAACCACAGCGCACCGCCTTTGTCTGCTTCATCGATGTGTTTGGAGAGCTTGTCGACTGCATCATCGGGTATGATATCCTTCTCGGTGTATGCGAGAGATTTGGCGTAGAAGTTGGACTGGATGCCACCCACAATCTGCAAAGCTAGATCCTCACTCCAGTGACCCACCACACCAAGCCAGTCTTTCAGCTCTATTGATTCGGAACCTGAACTTGATGGAAGTCGAGAGGTGATGTTCAGGCTGTCGAACTCAGCCTGACTGCCGAAGAATGTGCCCGTAATGATAGTGCCGATCTGTTCAGTCAATATGTACTGACTCGCAAACTTCCTGGAAAGTTCGGGATCGGATATGAGCTTCTGCCACTTCTTGAACGCCTCAGCCTTTGAGGCAGATGAGCCACCTTGGAAGTTGTACGAGTAGAGTACTGCTTCACCAGGCTCGGCCTGCGTGCGAACCTTGAACTCTGTGACTATTCCGAAACCGGCTGCAGCTCCCTTTATCGCGAAGAAGATATCCGGGTTCAGCTCTTCCGAGGCACGCACTACCGTGGAGTTCGCCAGAACCACCTCCACCTCTTCTACATGATCAAGTGTGGAGCCCCACATGCGTGAAGTCGGACCTAGTCCACCTATCGTTGCATGGCCCCCGATGCCTACCTGTGGACAAGTACCATGAGCAATGGCGCGCTTGCCGTTATCGTGTAGTCGCTCAGTGACGTCGCCGAGTAGTGTACCCCCGCCAATAGTGGCTTGCCAGGTGGACTTGTCCATGGAGAATTGCTGGAAAGATTTCATGTCGACTACAATAGCATTGTCTCGACCGCCTATACCATAGTTGGCGTATGAGTGTCCGCCGCACCGCGGCTGGACTTTGAGGTTGTTGTCGACGGCGCATTTGACGATCGCGGCAGTTTCGTCGGTCGTTTGAGGGTAAGTAACGGCCGCTGGCGTCACAGGTATACCGAGGTTGTAAGGCTTGACGTGTGATAATTGGAAGAATGGAGTATTCTTGACAGCGACATGATCTTTTCCAACAGCTTGCTCCAGACACTTCTGGACAGGGGAATTGGAGGTGTTGCCCATCGTGCGGTAACAGGGTCTCTGGTCGAATGGTTAGCTGTTAGTTAACTCTGAGTCAATGTTTCAATGTGTCAAAGTGTAATCTTTCCCAACTCAGCAGTTGTAAACATACGTGAATGCAAGTGTGCTCGGACGCGACTGTCAACTGCTTCTTGCCTGGGCCGCCAACGGCACCTTGATAGTAGGTACGATCGAAATCAGTTAAAGTAAAGGTCCTTTTGAAGAGATGACGAAGCTTCTAGATATTACACGTAATACTGCGGCCAAATAATGTATCTCACACGTGCCCGCCATTGTTCCGATACCTTGCAAACGCCCGCCTAATCACCGAACCCACGAATAGGACCAGTTGTCTAATCTCTGTTCCAGGGTAACCGAGAGCGTTGTTCGCGCTACAGGTGTCACCCGCGTGGTTGCCAAATATCTACGATACTGAGTAACGGGCGCTAGGTAAGGCGGCTGCAAGGCGTGAATGGCCAGCAATACCGTAGGTATGTCACGTAAGCGGCAAGGCGTACGGTACCATGAATGCGACGCATGCCTCAGCCCCAGCCTGCCGCGCGGAGAAGACATTGTAGCGAATCCAAGGGTCGGTAATGTACCATTCTGCGACAATTGAGATGTGTGTTGGCTCCAGAGTTCGTGCAAACTTGGAAGTAGCGAATGTTTCAAACCACCCCACCTCACCTTTGCCGTCTTCACAGGGTAACCAATTGCTGATTTGCACGGTAACCATACAGTCATACTAGTGATCAAGGACATGATTGCGTTTCGTATCCGCCACCATCATCGATGCTCAATACCATATGCTTCTTGTTCGATGATGCGGTATCACCTCCGCCTCTTCTTTCTCCTTCTCTTTCGCCAGGTCGTACAGGAAGAAGTCGATAAGAATAGCGTTGACCTGGGCGTCTGGTTTCAGCTTCAAAATCTCCCTACGGAGGAGCTCTACAGCCCAGATACTGCAACCTCGTATCTGCATTTCCCAAGAGTGGCCAGACTCGATGATCTCAAGACGGCGTACCTTGTTCTCGAGAGGTGGGCAGTACCAGATCATGCCTAATGAATGTAGCATCTGAGGAATGCGGTAATCTGTAGATGCGCCAGTCAGTTAGACTATACACTCGGTAAAGGTAATGAAGGCTATGTCATACCCGCAAACATGGTGATTTTATCAATGTCGTTAAACTGGCCATAACCCTCGCCATCGAATGCAGCCCACAGGTCTGCAACGAAGATCTGGGCTCGCTTCAAGAAGCGCACCTTTTTGTTCTCAAACCTGCCTTCATCTCTAAAGCAATTGAACTTGTCTGCGAGTAGGTTCACGAGACCGGCCGCTGAGTTGTTTGCGTCTTCAATGAGAGTAACCACACTACCATCAAATTCCTGCAACGTCAGTCATAACTTGACTTACTTTCGTGTGTTGGTGATGCGTAAAAACATACCTCTTCTAGGATTTGACCTGCTTCTCTCAAACACCGCACCCTCTGCTCGAACATGGGGATCTCCTCATCGGTGCCAGAAGTAAATATGGTTCGCAATACTTCGTCTGAACACTGTTCTTCGTCGACCCAGAAATCCGGACTAGTTATTGGGATGTCTTGCTCTAGGGCTCGTTGTAATATCGCAACCAGACTCCAATACCCAGTCCACCTCTTTCCCTTGTATACTACTGCGAAGCGCTCCTCGTCGCTCTTCTCGCTCCAGAAGCTAAAGTTTAGGAGGTCCATAGTGAAGATGAAGTTGACCGTGTTCTCGTCTTTTGCTTTCGGGTGCAGCTCATGCTCAGACCAAGTCTTGGTGGAGTATTCCCGCTTCTCCATTTCGTCAAGAACAAGCTGAGCAGCGACTTTGGTAGATCGCATATCAAGAGCAACATCCATGCTGTTATCGCAGATGAACTGGGCATTCTCTAGGACTTTGGTTTCAGGCGGACCTTGCTCTTTGGCACCACCACCCCAGTGCTTTCGCATGAGGTCCAGCAGCTCATGATCAATGTCGTCGTCCGACATGATGATGAACGTATGCGCTAGCTCCGATTTCGGTAGTCGCGGTGAAGGGGGCACCTCGGGACCGCTCGTATACAGCGGTTAGTAAGCTCCACAAGGTCCAAAGCAAGTTTTTTTCGTCGTGGTGAGCAGCAACCAGAGTGTGTCCCGGCGCGTTCAAGACCCACGATCCACTCATAGGGCGCTCGTTTAGGCGCCAAGCTTCGGAGGCTGAAGGCAAGCGGCGCAGGCCCAGTGGAGCGGCGCTACCCAGCACTGACGTCTCTCACCTGTCGCCTTCACCTTGAGACGGGCAGCTCTCCAACTTGCGCATGTCGTAGCCTCGCCCACAACACAACTTACCTTTCGCCTATCTACACCCCCGAACCCGCAATGGCACGCGACAAGTTTGCTCGACAGAGCCTCGGTGGCACGCTCCATCAGCGCCTCAGAGAGGTAGCTACAAGCACGCGCAAACATGGCACATGGTAGTCGCTAATGCGATCTAGGCACGCGTCTTGATGGTAGGAGCCGGTGGCATCGGCTGCGAACTCCTCAAGAACCTTGTTCTCACCGGCTTCGGCGAGATACACATTGTAGACCTCGACACCATTGACCTCAGCAACCTCAACCGCCAGTTCTTGTTCCGCAATGAGCACATCAAGAAGTCCAAAGCATTGGTACAGCTCAACACCCTTCACAAACAAGTTACAGGCCTTGCGCTAACAGCCTGACAGGTTGCGAAAGAATCGGCCGGCAAGTTCAATCCCAACGTCAGCATCGTAGCCTACCACGACAATATCAAGGATGGCCAGTTCAACGTCGCGTGGTTCCAGAGCTTCGGCCTCGTCTTCAATGCGCTGGATAATCTGGATGCGCGGCGACATGTCAACAAGATGTGTCTCGCAGCCAATGTTCCGCTGATTGAGAGTGGCACCACTGGCTTCAACGGACAAGTTCAGGTTATCAAGAGGGTGCGCAACACTAATCCGAGTATCTTGTCACATTTCTGTGCTGACTGTATTACAGGGCGAAACAGAATGCTATGACTGCACTCCGAAAGATGCGCCCAAGTCCTTCCCCGTATGTACCATCCGAAGTACACCCTCGCAACCCATCCACTGCATAGTATGGGGAAAGTCCTACCTATTCGCCGAGATATTCGGTACTTCAGAAGACGATGCGCCCGAGCTAGATCATAGCGAAGATGCCGACAACGCTAGCGAAGTCGCGAACCTATGGAAGGAGGCAGAAGCGCTGAAGAGCATTCGCGATTCCATGGGCTCCCAAGACTTCCCGCGACTCGTTTTCGACAAAGTGTTCAAAGAGGATATTGAGCGGTTGCGGAGTATGGAAGACATGTGGAAGACGAAACGGGCGCCAGAGGCATTGGACTACGACGCGCTTATGCAGGACTCGCTGGGTGTGGGTGAGGGAATCGCACAGCAAGATCAAGTCACATGGAATGTAGCCGAGAACTTCGCTGTGTTCGTGGACAGTATAAAGCGACTCAGCACCCGATTAGAAGAGACGCGCGCGAATGCTGACATTGGGAACTCTGCACCAATCCTTAGCTTCGACAAGGACGATGTGGATACGCTTGACTTTGTCGTTGCGAGTGCAAACCTGCGCTCACACATTTTCGGCATTGAAATGCGGTCCAAGTTTGACATCAAGCGTAAGGAATAGATTACAGACTGTTAAAATGGCTGCTGACAGGTTACAGAAATGGCTGGCAACATCATCCCCGCTATTGCTACTACAAACGCCATGACAGCCAGTCTCTGCGTCCTACAAGCCTTCAAAGTCATGCGCGAACAGCTCGACAAAGCCAAGATGGTCTTCCTCACCCGCAGCACTGAACGCGTCATCTCAAGCGAATCACTCCGACCACCAAATCCCCGCTGTGCGACCTGCAGCGTATGCTATGCCACACTTAACGTCGATTTACCGCGCGCGAAGCTGAGCGATCTGGTCAACATTATTTTGAAGGAGAAGCTTGGCTACGGGGAAGAGTTTAGCATTAAGCGCGACTCAGATATACTTTACGATATGGACGAGGACATCCATCTCGACAAGACATTCGAGGAGCTCGGCTTGAAAGGTGATACCTTCCTCACAGTGTCCGATGATTCGGAAGAGGACGCAAAGGTCGATCTATTACTCTCTGTCTTACATCAAGACTTCACCGAAAACGCGAACCCACTCAGGTTACCTGATGAGGTCAAGATTCCGACAAGACCCAAAGCGCCTGCACCAGAGACCAATGGCCATGCGACTATCAATGGCACCGTCCCGAACGGTATCCCCAAGGACACCACCAAGGGAAGCACGAACGGCGCTGCGAAACGTACAGCCAGCGAAGCAGGTCTCCAGGATGAGCTCGTCCGGAAGAAAGGCAAGGTCATTGAGGAGTCGCCGAAGAAAGACAACGGCCACATAACCATTGAGGACGACAAGAATGACGGAGCGATTGTCATTGATGACGACTGAAGCCACCACGAGGTTAATCGCTCGCCGTACTCTGGCGGATCGTCATCAACTTGAGTTGCATAGCCCTCTTGGCCGTCTACAGGCGACTTTCGAAGTATCCGATATGCTTCGCTCTTCTTGTCCCAACATTGGATCATAGGCGTTTGAGCCAGACTTTTAACGTTCATTCCACTCATCCTACGATATTTTTGCACCTCAAACACTGGTCCAGCAAACCGCGCGCCTCCGACGCACAAACGGCATATAGATTTCCTAATTCTTGTACTATACAACAATCAGTCGCATGGACATGTTTGGCATAGGCGTTCTCTTGGGGGACTCACTGGGTATACCTCAATGTCAGGATCATTTGGTGGAGGGATGCACATCTGGAGCAAGCCACTAGCCCGTCTTGCAAGGCCGGAATGGCAGTTGAAGGGGAGCATATCAATCAGCGTAACGTCAATCCAAGCGTGCCGGGACGCATGGTGTAACGCGACACATTTCCTTCTAGGCCCTCGGGTTGCCCGCGGCGCACTTGTATGTAGACAAGCGCAATGCGCATCTACTTTATAGCTCTCGTTCTCCCAACACATTAGTCTCCGACGCTAAAAAGCGCGTCGTTAACCGTGCTGTCGCTCGTTCTGTTAACGCAGTCCCCAACTCTCCTCTAATGCCCCCTGTTTATCCGCGACGATACATGTCTACAAAAAACTTAGCAGGCTAGAAAGGAAGCTAAGATAGCAAAGATTAAGACTGCAGTCTTGAAAACTCGATTTAAGGTAATAAGGATACATCCTGGCAGTTTCTCCGCGCAGATAGCAAATTCGTCAAATCGCTTCTAACAGGCCGCGTGTCTTTAGCAGCCCCTAGCATGTAGTAGCTTGTAGTAACGTACTAAAATGTCTGCGCAGTCGCTTTGCGCGCTGTGGCTAGGAACTGCAGCTTTGAGCACTTCGTCCTAGGCAGCTCTTATTCCCGACTTTGCAGACAGCCGTTCTTGCGGACGTGCACGCGCGCGTTGCAAATAATGTTAGCCACTCTCTAGGCTCGCTTCTTTTATAGTTTTATTATTGTTTTGTATAGATCCGCCGTAGTAAGCAAATCGAAGCTGTTATAGTTAGTAGAAGACACTACTGCATTATAGCATGCCGTTAAAAGTTATAATAATGTGTCCTGCGGCATCTAACTTTACGATCTACAGATAGCGGTAATATTATAAAGTTGTCTCACTATGAATCTATTCACACTCCGCTCGCCAGTTGCTTAGCGCCTCAAGCGAAGACTGTGTATTAGGGTGTTTCTCGCCAAGAACCTGCTCACGTAGCTGAAAGCATCTTTCCATCAGTGCAAGAGCTTCCTCGTAGCGAGCCTGTGACTGTAGCGTAAACGCGAGATTGTGCATACTAGTCAGCGTATCAGGATGCTCATCAGTAAGCACTCTCTTCCTCGTCTGCATCACTTGCACCTGCAGCTCTTCAGCCTCCTTCCACCGCCCTTGCTTCCTATACGTTACCGCTAGGTTACCCATACTAGTCAGCGTGTCAGGATGCTCTTCAGTAAGCACTCTCTTCCTCGTCTGCATCACTTGCACCTCTAGCTCTTCAGCCTCCTTCCACCGCCCCTGGTTCCAGTACGTCGACGCTAGGTTGTTCATGCTAGTCAGCGTGTCAGGATGCTCTTCAGTAAGCACTCTCTTCCTCGTCTGCATCACCTGCACCTCTAGCTCTTCAGCCTCCTTCCACCGCCCTTGGTTCCAGTACGTCGACGCTAGGTTGTTCATGCTAGTCAGCGTGTCAGGGTGCTCTTCAGTAAGCACTCTCTTCCTCGTCTGCATCACTTGCACCTGCAGCTCTTCAGCCTCTTCATACCGCCCGTCACTAAACAGAGTCGCAGCACATTTTGTTGCAAGCTGTAATCTTTCTTCGTCGTCATCATCCGCTGGACTATGCGACAGAGCACACTGGGCATGCGGAAGTAAGCGTCTCCACTTGCTTCTGTTGCTGTGATCATCATCTGGAAACACCCGCAGCAGCTGTATAATCGTGCGTTGAGTCCACTGTACGAGCCGCCCCTGCACTTGCAGCCCCTTGCGTAGAGCTTGATGGACTAGTCGATGAAGATCTAGCGCAGACTCAGCAGGTCGCCTGGTGACGAGCGCATACTTG
>JAESFQ010000141.1_pt1 | contig 25645 bp, 19 predicted proteins | sample 9269431 | NCBI WGS metagenome assembly JAESFQ01 (sample SAMN14502588, study PRJNA617103) | algae metagenome | isolation source: Plectolyngbya sp. WJT66-NPBG17 and co-occurring heterotrophs from well... | place: USA: Mojave Desert, Joshua Tree National Park, California | collected 2006-08-06 | reverse complement strand
CTCATAAATATGAAGCAAGAGTAGTCAAGCACTGAGAGTTAATTATGTTATTATTTGAGCGACAGTAATAAAGTGATTGGAAGTGACGGGACACATCTGGGCTGAAGTCGACTTGAGGAACGCGACAGTGGGGCGATTTCGGGAACTTTCTAGATCACGGGCGGTGCCGTGCTGCCTGGCGCAACTTTTCTTGAACTCATCCATTTATTGAACACTTTGCGCAAACACAGTTGTACGAATATCCTGACGCGCAACATATCTCCATCTTCCAATAGCTCGAAGCGCATACCTACTCGCCGTATCGAGCCTACCGATCCCGCGTCCGCCGCCGACTAATTCGACCTATTATCCTCCACCGCCACAAAGCTTCAACACCAACCAACCCCACACGCACATCCACCATGGGCTCCGTAGTCCTCCCACATCTACGCACAGGCTGGCACGTAGACCAAGCGATCCTCAGCGAGGAAGACCGGCTCGTGCTGATCCGCTTCGGGCGCGACTCAGACCCGGACTGCATGTCGCAAGACGAAGTGCTGTACAAGATCGCGGACCGCGTGAAAAACTTCTGCGCTATCTACCTGTGCGACCTGGACGAAGTGCCCGACTTCAAAGCCATGTACGAGCTCTACGACCCGTGTACCGTCATGTTCTTCTTCCGCAACAAGCACATGATGTGTGATTTCGGAACCGGAAACAACAATAAGCTCAACTGGGTCTTGGAGGATAAACAGGAGTTTATTGATATTATTGAGACGGTTTATCGGGGCGCGAAGAAGGGTAGGGGTTTGGTTGTTAGCCCCAAGGATTATAGTACTAGGTACCGGTACTGAGGGAGGAGAGGTTAGGATATGGGCATTGGGCTGGATTTTTGGCGTATTTGGATTTTGGGCATGAAGATGAGATTGATACCAAGATGACGAGCGAGGAAGAGGTTCCTGCTACGAGTCAAAGACGTTTGGAGAATCATGGACACACGAAGTCGTGATACGGCGAATCTGAAGACACGGCTACACCATTACGGCATGTCTGTATGCCACTTGGAATCTTCATAAGGCATTGTTTTAGACGTAGGTTAATGTTCTGGTCATATAGCCATTGCGACGCATACTGGAAACGCTTAATGACATGTCATATTTCTACCGTCTCCTCTGCTTTACCCCCAACTGTTTTCTCCATCGCCGCACTCTTGGCGCTATCCTCCCACAACCCTCCTTTTACGCCCCTCCAGACAATCTCCAGTGTCCCTCTTCTCGGTAACAATCTAGGAAAGACAACGACGACGTCTCCTTCCCCTTCCACCACGATCATGAGATAGAACCTTACTTCGAATCCCTTAAACGCCTCGTGTATGAAGACGTCCTGTATACTTGTAGTTGGTATAAAGCGTGTGGTGGGCGTCTGAAGGTACGTGGAGGATATTGTCGAGGTCTGGACACCGAGGCCACGAAGTATGGTAAGGGATTCTTCTGTAGATGGTGTTAGTTGAGGAGCAATAAGGATAGCGACGGGTAGGAGCAAGACGTACCTGTATAGTTTCTGCGAAAAACCAGAAACAATATGAAGAATGCACTGGGTATCAAGTATCGCCCTTGACAAACTTCTACGAGCTTCACTAATCGCTCTGCTGCGTCATGACCAAGTGCGCTCAGCAATAAACCTGAAGATTGAGCTTGTGTGACGCGCCATTTCAGCCACAGTAGCAAAAGGCTGGCGATACCCAGCAGAAACCTCGTTAGTATCCCCGCATAGTACCCTGCGAGCGCGGGAAGTGTCTTGGGTACAGAACGCGTCGAGACGGTGTATGTAATGGTTGACGATGTGGGTTGCAGCACGTGCAGTACTTGCGCAGGTGGAGAGTTCAGGCGATCAATCAGTGTCGCCATGGTACTCGAATCTAAGGAGGCATCATCAGATGTGTAACAGTGTAGACTGCGGATTGTGGGGGTGAAAGGAAGCATCGCGGGACGGGATGACGCGCTTTGCTAGCTCCAACCTTATCGATAAGTGCAATGCCGAGCTCACGTTTTCCACGAAGCTGCCTTGCCTGACCTTGCTCTACCCTCTCCTCCAACACTGCAAACCTCCCATATACATACATACCAATCACAATGGAGTCTTCAAAAACAGATCGCGATCGCTCTCGCTCCCCAAGACGGTCGCCTGAACCCCGCAAACCTAAAACCTTCAGCGGCCTCAAGTTCAAAGGCGACCGCGAGCGCCGCGACCTAGACAGACGGCGCGACGACCGAGACCGAGAACGGCGACCAAGAGACTCAGACCGCGACCGACGACGCGATGATGACCGTGAACGCGACCGCCGCCCCCGAGACACCGACCGCGATCGAAGACGAGACTCAAGCCGCGACCGCCGCCGTCGTTCCCGCTCGCGCGACCGCAAACCACGAGATGCAGACCGCGATGGCAAGCCCAAGGAAAAGAAGCCGGCAGCTGCTCCCGCCGCGCCATCCGAACCCATGATTCTCGTTACCATCAACGATCGTCTCGGGACCAAGACACAAGTCCCTTGCCTGCCCAGCGACCCTATCAAGCTGTTGAAAGCTATGGTCGCAGCGAAGATTGGTAGACCGGTACATGAGATTATGCTCAAGAGGCAGGGCGAGCGGCCGTTTCATGATAATCTGACGTGTGCCGATTATGCGATTAGCAATGGGGTGCAGATTGATTTGGAGCTGAACACTGGGGACTAGGTGTGGAGTAAATAGCGAGAATTTGGGGATATTACCGGTTGAGGAAGAAGCATATATGGGTGGATGTACGAGGGCAAGCAATTTGAAGGAGATGCAACAGATTATGATACCCAATAAAGTTTCTCTTTTGCTTGATCGGGCACACTTGCATTGTATTGTCACGGAATACTCCAAGTAGATCTGGCTTTATTTTGCCCTTCCAATGGTCTACTCATCGCCATCCTCGTCTTGCGCTTTAACACAATTAGGATCAATACCCCTCCTCACTCTATACCGTTCATTGACCACCTCCACAGATTCTTGTCTTTCTCTCTGCAAAAGCGGCGTATAATTGCCTTTGGCCCTTCCAATATCCCCTCCATCGAAGACCCTTGGCCCACCCTTGGCGATACCTATACTTTGCTGCTCAATTGGCGCTTCAGCATCGAGCGTCGACTGTCCCAAGCCAGCAATCTTATCAAGCAGAAGAGCAGAAAGCGTCTCGTCCATCTTGTTCCCACGCCAAACCTCCCAGACATCGTCGATCACGCCTCCGCGACCCCATTTCCCGCGACCAATAGTACTAGGGCCTCCGCTTTTGGCTGTTCCCTTGGATTTTGGCTCGCTGCCTCCTTCGTCGCCGATATATACCCATTCTAGTCGGTCCTCGTAGCCACACTTTCGCTCTTCGGAGGATTGGACCTCGGACGCATGGGGAAAGATGCAGTCCCAGAGGACGAGGGGAGCGTCGGATGCCATTTCGTACTTGGGCCGCTTAGGATTGGCAGTGATGTCGAGGAGTTGAGGGACTATCGAAGGAGATTCAAGGCCTTGACCAATGAGGAAGAGAATAGAGACTAGAGACCGGACCTGATGCCAGAGGAAGGCGGAGCCATGGAGGGTGAAGGAGTATAGTTTTGGTTGCTCTCCATTCCTTGTTGATAGATAGGGAGAGGAAATAGCCGAGTGTGAGAGAAAGCCTGGGATAGATAGTGGAGAGACTTCCTCGATATCAGCATGGTAAATTCGCCGTTGGAAGTTTGTCAGCTGTTTGCTCGCGTCGATTTTACAGAAGTTGCGGAAGTCGTGCAGGCCGATTAGCTCTTTGCAACCTTTCCGCATGGCCTCTATATCAAGCCAGCCTTCGCGCATTGTATCTTGGTCATCTGAAGTAGTGGAGCCGTATGTGCTGGGGTTGTATAGTCCGGGAGAGCCGGGCACAGGTGCGAAACAAGGATTCGTGAAGAAGTACTTGTATCGACGCTCTTTGCAAGAGAAACGTGCGCTAAAGTCTTCTGGTGGGTTGGGACACCACGCATAAACTCGAATATCGGGAGGCAGAACGCGATTTAGAAGTTGTATGTATGGAAGTTCGTCGGTAAGGTCGTTGAATGGCTTTGACGGCGTGTCCCGAGCGTCGTTCGAAGACGGCAATGGTTTCTCATTGTCCGCTTCTCTTTCTTCCTCCACCTCATCTACAGGCTTCGAAGATTTCGGTAGTGGCTTATTGCTTCTGACTCTCACACCAATAACTTGTCCAAAAGCGCTAACCCCCCGATCCGTCCGCCCACATTTGGAGTATTCACAGCCATCCCAGTTGACATCGGCGCCTTCTCTATCCCATCTCGCAAAGGTCTTTCTATCGATCCTTTCGTATCTTCTCTCATCCCCTGCAGTCGGTACAGGATTTATCAACCGTGTCTTGACCAGCGCTTTCCAGACCTCTTCTTCGATCGTGGGTAGTGGCGTGGTATTGTTCTTGTGATGCTCAAACCCGTTATATCTCTGGCCTAGATATGAAAACTTCAATGCGATCAAGCGCGTGCTATATTTCGAGGCATCGAAGGCTTTCGGTGGTGGTCTATTGGCTTTGCGAATAGCTAGCGACTCTAGCGGTTCCGTGGGTAGGGGAACGTGTTCGTTCGTAGGCGATGATGAATTCGGTTCAGTAGTTTCTTGGTTAGTCCCTCCCAGCTTCTTCTCCAGCTCTTGTATCCTTGCAATCAATTGCTGTTGCGACCATTCTTCATACCCCGCCATGTTCCTTTTCTTCCCATATGCTTCCCGCAATTGTACACGTCGTGGGACTCTCGAAAGCTTGTGGAAGCTTCTTCGTGTACAGAATAACCGGTGCAATGACTGTTGGAACTCTGGAAAGGCGTGGGGTAGCGGCCCACGCATCGTTTGGCGGCATCGTGGATGACTCTCAGCATAATTTTGGCGTGCAGCCTGACGTTCAGGGTCCAGTGCTTCTAGCCGAGGCAGGAAAGGTCGAGTAGATCGTTCATCTCACACCTGCATGCACAAACTTGTGTCTTCAGCTTACACTCTACTTCGCTACGAGGCTCATCAGGGCCCCGAACGTCTACGTGCTAGACTAGTATTGAACATTTAGTCGTCTTGTTACCACCAAATGAATTACGCCCACAGCTGAGTCCCCTCGCATCATCGCCGAAGAAGCTCGTTCTTTCCAAGTATATTACACGTTAATTAAAGCTTGTCCTCTGCGGACCTCGCCATCTTCTATGTTGTGTTTTGTTGATACGGAACGTGGTGAATACCCTCTGCTGCATTCTTAGCACAAGATTGAATGAATGGACCCCTTCGAGCAACACTACCTCGCAATAATCACAAGATGTAACACGAGCCTCATACTTCAAAATTCTACGCACAGGCTTCTATTCATGACTTAAAGCTACCATGTCTTACAAAATACCAATCGCGATGTCTCCCCTGATCCTCGCATATACCTTGATGTCCGCCTCTAGATCCAACTTGATGTGCACCTTTAGGCTACCCTTCACGTCCGATCCATTGTCAAGACCAAAGCCTTCATTAACCTCTTCATCTTCATCTTCGTTGTTGTTCTTGCCGCCCCCTCTCTTTGATCCCTTCTTCTTCGGAGCTACAGTACTGGTGGTAGTATTGCCTAGTTTGCCGATTGTTTCCCCGGGTCCCCCTTCACGGTTGCCTGTTGCATTGCCGGCCGTGTCGGTGAGGCTGTATGTGGGTTAGTAATAGGAAGATAAGAGGTGCTGGGAATGTGACTGGCGTACTTCTTCGTCGCGTCGTCTACCATTTTGAACTCAGATTCTGGTGCGACTTCGGATTCTGGTGTTTGTGGGGGTGTGAGCTGCGGTTGCGGTGGAGGTATAGTCAACTTTGGTATCGTCGCTTTCCTGCGATGCGGGAGTTGTGCTGACCACGCCAGTTCTTAAAGTTTGGGAACTAAGGTGTTCGAAGTAGCAGATTCCATCGGGTTATGCGAGCAAGCATTGATTGATAAACTTCTCGGTCCGAAGTAGTAGACAGACATGTCCGAAGCTCCCGCAGGTATCAGCGGTGGGTACATCATCGATCTACGGGGTCGGCGAGGTGATTTTCGCGAGCATGAGGGCTGATTTAGCTATGGTATGGCTTGCGATTCGAGGTTACCTACAGTTCTAATGCAGGAGATGCGTAGAACATATTGCTAATGCTGTAGCTCCGAGTATAACTTCTCAATACGGTAATGGCATTTTTCCCAAGGTGGATTTACAACTCATGAATTCCCAAGGATCAGCTATATGAGGTTTGTTGTTCGTCATTGGCGCTAGCATTCACTATTGATCGGTCGATCATCTTGGAGCTAAGTGGAGCGGGAACCGGAAGCCATCCGCGCACTACTCTTTGATTGGTCTCTCGAACTGAATTCTGCAGCCGCATCATGATTGTCTTGATTTTCGTCATGGGGGTTTACGCGAGATGCTTGAAGTGCGATTAGTACCTGTTCCTTTTTGCCGCGTCATGATGTAGGGTTTGCGATAGATCGCGTAGCAAGTTCGGCAGCTAGCACATGCTACATTGTATACCAAAACACAACGTTCAGGGCCATTCTGACGGGCTGTCCTCTGTAACTTTGGACAGGGAAAATGGTGTTCGGCCTCCTTGCTCTTGTAGGAACGGTCCCTTTGACTGCGACATCCGTTCTAGCCTTGCAAAGTCAAACAGAAAACGCGAAGAACCAAGCTTCGGACGACGACGACTGGAAAGGTGAAAAATGCCACATGCGATGTCGAGCCACTGCGAGAACGCCGGAAGATCGCAAGGAGTTGTTCAAGAATAGTCGAATCGTCCTATGCGGGGGCCGATTGTACGTTCAGCTATCAGCATATGAAGGACCAGCGCATCACCCCTTTACCGGCTACTACCTTCCTTTTCCAAACAAGGATTACGAGGGCATCGTATCTACCATCTCAGATAACCCGCCACAGCTCAATTGGGTCTATCTAGATACCGACTCCGACATCTTCCAGCTCAGTCATGGACTACGCGTGGACGCAGAGGAGGGACAGGCCGGTCCTTGGGACGCTCGTATCTGCTCAAATGGGGAGAAGCGCTATACATTCGAGAACTGGGAGGGCTTTCTCGCTGTTGAGAGTGAGGGCGAGCCAGGGTTATGGAGACTCTGCTTTGACAAGTACAACAATGGACTGAAGGGCAAGATCCACGAAGGTCAAAGAACTGTCGAAGTGGAGCTAGTACGAGAGGAGATACAGAGCTGATACACGACTGTGGTGTTGACGGCTGTCTGCTTGAAGCTCGCAGCACGCGGCAAACGGCGTCCAAAGTTGGAGTTCTTCATGTCGACACGTTTGCGATAAGTGTCTTGGAGATCAACCGAAGAAACAAACCGTACAATAGCAGCACACGGTCAGTGAGGGGTGTTTATGAGCGGGGCTGCGTGATTATTACCGATGTCCAGACAGACGTACTGGCTACTGGCCTGGAAAAGTGCTCGAAACAGGATTATGGGAACATAATTTGTAAATAGTTACGTTTGCTAGGTCAAAGTAATGACAAGGACAAGTCCTGGGCGTTAGTAAATGCAGAGGATCGAATTCAACAAACACACTGCGGCTGACGTGTGTCTCCGACGATCGCGAATCGGAGATGACGTAGACATTAGCGCGACAGCAAGCATCGCGACTTCAGCCTTCCCACATCTGACATCCTCCTTCTGCACTCCACATCTCCTTAGCAACGCCCAGTATCTCATCTACCGAATTCTATTGCTGAGCGGACAAAGTAACGCGCGACGTCTTGACCTTACTTCTCTCATCAACATGTGCGATTTCGTTCCTCTTCCTATTGTGTGCTTCCAATGCGGAACGTATGTAGCCGGCCACTTCAAAGTCCATGTCTTTTGCTAACGACACACCGATAGCAATCAGAATCCATGTCATTGTAAGGTCATTGGACCTACCATCGGATTTGTAGTCACAGTCGGCATGGCTGTAGGTCTTATTTCATCTGCCAATGAACGCCCACTTATGTTTTCTTTAGATTTTCTGTTGGCCAGCTTCACTCCTGTGCTGCTGCTGCGCAACTGATACCGGGAAGAGGTAAGTTATTCATGCATATCCGCGAATCTGGCACTGACCATAACAGTGTGTTGGCTCTACCCGTGGACACGGGCAATTCTATCAGCAATGCGATACCCATATGACGAGATTCAAGCCATCCAGCGAAGCTCCTACGACTTCACTAAACCACACATCATTTCCCCGACACATCATTTCGCACGTACAATCATCTTTGGCTAAGCAAGAGTTGGAGGACTGGTGAGGAGCGGGCGGTTTGAACACGATACCCACCAGCAACTGGATTGTTGTTATTGTAATAAATTTGTACACGACTCCAAGTTTCTCACAGTGAAATTAACGGTGAGACGTACGAACACTCCTAGTGGGTGGGCTGATTCGGCTAGACTCAGGGTACTACGTCAACACGTGAGAGCGCGTTGACCCTCACTAACTACCCTTCACTTTGAAAGTCGTATTGATAAGCAAACAATATTTTCAGCTAATCGATCTGAGACCTACGATTGCGCACCGTGTAATCGCGGAATTCTTTGTCGGCTGCCACAGCTGATCAATTTACTGACCTGCAACGGCGCTCTCTCAGTCCCATTCCACCACCACTTCGGACCCACAAATATACACAGGCATCAATTGACCATAAAAGGATAGAGAACACACGCACCAGTTTCTTCTACTAACAATCGCCGCCTCTGGACGTGTAAAAGAGCTGAAAGCTCTCGGTCAACAAAACACCGCTTGCACGATTGCCTTTTTGGTCTGGTTTGTTTAGACAGCAGACATGCGTATCTACTCACCCGTCCACGGAATGGATTTCGAATGGGATCCAGACGAACCTCCTGCAACCTTTGACGACCCGAACTTACCCTCTTTTGTCAATGGTCCCGACTTCTTCGGAGAGCTAGTGGGCTACGACATGCTCGAGGCTGACGTGGTGGCTCCTTGGTCTTTGGAAGAGCCAGGTTACGCTAACGACGCGCCAAACATTCAGAACGATGGTCGGATTGACGGCCAGCAGCACCTACCAGATTACTACGCGTACAGTCTGCATACGGATACTTGGGAAGACGGCCTGCAGGAGATTGAGGGCTTCGATTGGTCGATCGACAAAGGGAACAAGGATCACACTCATGAGTGCGAAAGTAAGGCTCAGGATAAAGAGGACGTTCAAGCTGTCAATGGCGCCGACATCGCGATTCTGGTCGATCAAGATGAAGGTGTCACCTCCGTCGATGGCGGCGCCGTCGACCTACACGCAAAGATAGATTCACCGACCACTCCACCTAAAACTCTAGTCCAGAAACCGAACAAACCCCCACCTTCTGATGAAACCACATCCATCCCCGAAGTACCCGAGACGATTGCGACACGTACATATCCTACCTTGTCACTCTCTGATCTCGGCCCAGGTCGCGAAGAGGCAGCCGCGTACATGGAAATACGTCCACGAACTACCAAGGATATGGGACTGGATTCGCCCGTCATTGATGACCAGTACCTTGAAGCCCGGGATGTCATGTATATCAACGACCCCTCGACAGTCGTTCACACTGAACGCTCGGATACAGGCCTTGAGACGGAAGGCAATGTAGCTGCAGAAGAGAGTCCCGATATAGCTCCTAACGTGCCGATCTTCCAAGAAGGGGCTGTTGAAGGTGATATCGTTGCCGAGATGGAACCTCGTTCCAGCTTAGAAGACAACAATGCAGTAAAGACACTGACTCTCACTTCTGCGCCTGCTCCTCCAAGCCATGGCAGTGTCTTGATGCACGAATCAGACTTGGAAACACCCCCACGGGTCGCTACAGCTCCTCAATCACCACCAAGAGAATCAGCGATAGATGCACAACCGCTTGCGGCCCCACATACTCTCCAAGAAGCACAACATCCTACTAGCAGTTGTAGCGAAGTTGAAGCTACTCACAGTAGTCCGGAAGCATCAGATCAGACGCAGACTCAGCAAGAAGGCCCCATTGCTCAGGTAAAGATCTACGATAACTCCACGGCGCAGATTGATTCGGCTACTGATGCCTTGCGGTTGCCGTCAGAAGGGCTTCCCAAAGTGCTCAATCCTCCCTTACATCAAGAAGCCAAATTCGCCGATGTGGTGCAAGAGGTCCAATCAGGCATTACGACAACCGATCAACTAAATTCGACGATTCTCATCGATGGCGACTCGGTCGGTCCAATGTTACCCGGAGCACTCTCACGTATGCAAGACGAGGTTGAAGGGCCATGGCAAGCGCAATCACGGAATGCAGCTGACGAGGCATATTCTGGTGGTCTCGTCGAGCTTCTAACCCAAGAGTATCACGAGAGTTACGTTCCCCCGGTCAAGATGTCCCTGGAAACAATAGTCGGAGAGGCTTCTGTGCATGCGAGCCCATTATTGGCGATCTCATCGTCAGCACAGCAACTGAACAATGATGTGATCTTGCCGCCTCTTCCTTTCCCACCCGAGAATAATTACGTATATGACGAGAACTCTGGGAGTTTACCTGCTGAAGTGTCTGCAGATGGGGAGCATACGCCTGCGGCACAACTAGCCTATAGGCCCTCAAAGCCTCCATCACCATCCGACTTAGAACCGGCGAGCACTCCAGCTGAAGACCATAAGACTGTACCAGACGTCGAGAATAACAGAACTACAGTAACGACACCCGGGGATGATCTGGTCGTCCAAAATGGATCGTCTGGCCACGCTCAGGATACTACCGACGACCCTGGTTCTACAACATCGGCGCCTGAATCAAAGGCTCAGTCTTCTCACTCCGAAAAGCGCTCGAGGCTGTCCAGGAAGGCGAAGAGCGCTTCCGAAACTGAATCAGACGCACCGCTGAAAAAGAAGCCAAGAATGAGTACGCCTGCTAAGTCACGTGCTAGCAGAGCTGGGAAATCAAGGGAAGCTCCTGAAGAGCAGGAGTATGGATATGCGCCATCGCTAGCGGAGACCAGACGTGGTGCTGTCAACGAAAAGCCATCTTCATCAGCCCAGCATGAAAAAACTTCGAAGCTCGGACATTTTGCATACAGGAATTATACCGGACCTTCTCTAAAAGTACCCATCGCAGATGAGTCAAGCGATGAAATCTTCAGTACTCAAACTGCTCATGAAACCGACAATGCTGACATGGAAGAACACTACAGCGATGTCGAGGTCCCGATCACACCCAGCAGGTACGTCCCCGCCATTGAGAACGTTCCAAGTACACCAAAGTCTAGGCCGAAAGTGTCAGACCGTGAACTCCAGGGCCTCACTCCGACAACGTATCGGGATCGCTCATCAAAGTCAAAGCCCATATCACGCCAACTGTTCTCATCCCAGAAGCCGGGTTCTTTAGACACACTCAAGTCGGGAATGGTAGCTCTTGAAGATTCGCTAGCTGTTTCAAGGAGGGACACTGAATCTCTCATTCTCGTTGTAGATTCGGACGTCACCGATAGCAACCCGAAGGTATCCAAGCGTCCTGTGGCGAAGCCTAGGGCTACTTCAGCGAAAGTGGCGAAAGCGAAGCATAGTCCTGCAGCTTCAGGACCAACCAAGAAGAATCCTGCTGCCCGCGCTACGAAAAAACGAAAGGTCACACGTGAGGAAGAGGAAGAGTATGATCTCTTGTTCCCACCGTCCATGATAAATGCTAAACCCCCTAGTCCAGAAGTAGACCTACCTCTACCACCAAGGTTCACAACCAGCGCGCGCAGAACAACCAGGAGTAAGAAGAAGTTCGACAAGAACGAAGAGACCAGGCCTTCGGTCGAGGACAACGATGAGCCCGACGATAAGAATGCTGATCTTGAAGGCGACGATGAGGACGGCGACGACTTCGAAGACGCCCAAGAAATTATCGAAGCGTCGGACAACACCGAAGAAGCAGATGAATACAGTTTCGACACTTCAAATTCAGTCAAGAAGCCCCAGCTCAAGAACAAATATGGTTACACGCTTCCACGAACACGACAAGCGACAAAGGCAGCTGGCGACCGTGCTGCGCCTACTCCCGCAGCATCCAAGACAGCGCCCAAAGCCAAGGCGCCGGTGAAGAACAAGGCGAGGATATCCCATGGTAACACTGCGGCTGAGTTGGGAAAGGAGGAAGAAAGAGAAGAAGAGTCGATCGTCGTACCCAAGACCTTGGCGAAAGGTAAAGGCAAGAAGTCCACCGCATCCGCAGCTACCGCAACCCCAAAGCCAACTAAGCAGCCTTCCGTGCGCAAGACTCGCCGTGCGTCCGCGATGGAACAGGAGATTACCTAGAAGCCCAACACCCATCACGCCGAACGGGTAAAGCTGTTCTGCCTACACTCTCAGGCATTAAGACAACTGCCCACAGGACACTACAACACACACAGCAGATCTGGTGGTCTGAAAGAAGGAAAAACTCTCTAGATAGTACAAAAGGTGGTAATTCCATAGCTTAGTACGTCGTATATGCCCTTTGGGAGACGAGATGGTGGACTTAATCCCCATCAATTAGACGAAAATTGAATACCAACCAAGCCTTTCAATCCAGAAGTAATACCCCAAAATTTCAGAACTGTAGTTGCTCAGAGCGATAGAGAGTCATCTAATCTCAGAGATTACAGCCTGGAGCGCTTGAGCAACCCGAAGATTACCATGGTGGAGCTGATTTCTAGTCGCCGCGGAAGGTGCGAGAAGCTCGCAACTTCTATGTGATGGATGGAGCATGTATGCATAAACCCAAATTACGCACGACTGTTCGGAAGATGTGTATGTGTGTTCACAATGGCCAAATTACATGTCCATACTTTACCATAGATTTCAAAAAACGATGACAACACCATCAACTAGCTAAGAATCAGGTGGTGGTTGCTGCAGCTCTCGCCTTGTTCGTACTTCTTTTCATCCATTACTGTACGGCTCATCTCCCGTTCTCATCAGAACACAACTTGCAAGTAGGACAATCAGTAGGCCCAGGCAGATTCTTCCCCTCATAATCCTCATCGCCGTAGTCTCGTCAACTTTGAGCTCCGCATAGTTGCTCTTCAAATCATACCAACACAACCATCGTTCTACCCGAGGCCGATCCTGATTGAGGTAAAACGCCATCAAATTGTATGCTGGCATGCGCTGACAAGATCTCGTCCGCTGGTGGTGGGAAGACGCGGGTTGTTATATTTATCAATGGTGTGGATTTGAAACTAGACTCGCAAAGAACATCTACGGTGCGGATTAAATGCATTCAATTTAATCACACACGACAACCGCCCAATCACTAGGACCAGAAATCAAGCTGATTTCCTTCGAACCCAACGTTTTTTTGCTTCCCCTTCAATCGATCGCGAACCTGTTTGCCCGCACTCCCGGGTACAACATATGTCAATTTGGATAGAGCGCCGAGTCCAAGACTGCGAATCTTATGGACACGACCGCGAGCATTATCCTTGAACTTAACCGCGGCCATTTGCATTTGCAGAAACTCCTCGTGGGTAACGGTGACTTCAATATCAACCATCTTATGTTTTCCGAAAATGGTGTAAACATACTCGCCGTGCTGGCGCCGGTAGTATAAGCAAAGTGCTGTAAAAACTCTTGCGAGCCAGGTGAGTGTACCAAAAACGGCTCCAGCCGAGCAAGCGGCATGGTAATTACTAATCGGCATGCCTATTCTCAATGAGCCTTTGTGTATAACGCTAGTGGGGTGCGAAGGTCACCTTGGTTCGCAGCCATTCTGGCGAATACATAACCTCCCAAAGGATCGAAAGCAATGAGGAGAATAGCAATGATTGGATGGGGGCCTTCGTCTTCGCCTGCAATGGAAGATGAGATTTTGGATGACGCACGACAAATTGCTGATCTCACTTACCATCTGCGGATGGCTTTGGTTCAAGTGTCCGGACGGCCTCACCTAAGAATGGGACCGCCGCGACAACAGCCGCAATGAGAAGCTCTTTTGGTACTAGATAGACTGTAAGGATGCGGAGTCTTGGTAGAGATGCACGGCCACCTACCTCGACCGTACGCGCTATTGCTGATCTCCGCTGTCACAACGAGGCATATTCCAAATGAACTAAAGAGAAGCAGAAGCGTTATTCTGAAGGCAAAGTTGACCTTCACCTTGCCGACTATTTCGTTAAATGTTGTGATTGCAGACTTGGTGATGCCTGCAACGGCAGCGACCCCAAGCACTTTCGCGGTAATAGGCACTCCGTTGAGACGAGCTCCAACAGTCGCTGCAGCGGCCCCAGCAGCAGCATTCATGGCAAGATCGAAGCCAGCGAGCAGAGAAAATCCAAGGACTATATTAGGGTTAGCCGCCTGGAGAGTATATGAACAGAGATAGCATACAGTGCTGCCATGGCGTAGTGTTGACCAGTGTTTTTCCCATCGAATAGGTGATCTTGTCGTCAGTAACGGGCTCCGTGTGGACTGCTGGGGCTTCTGTTCGTTCTACTTCTTCTATGCTCGCAGTCTCTGAAGCATCATCTCGTCCTGGCGCCGTTTGCTGCTCAGTTGCCATAGTTGTCATGCCCTGTACTGTTGTTGAATGATGTAGGTAGGTTCTTTTCAAAGTTCCTGATCTAATGCTGAATCGCAACGCCGATGTCAAGCCGTTTTCGAATTTTTCGTGTAACTTGTTTCATATGCTGAGTGCCCGTAGTTCCTAAGATACCTGAAATATGTAGGCTAAAAGTTGATATTAATTGGGGAGGGTGCTTCGCTTGTAAGTACGTTGCACCGGACCTAACATAGCCACATCGACCATGTTAAGCAAGGTTAAGCGAACACGAGTGTGGTATACTACACCTCCTACTGAATCTCCTAGCTAAATAACATTGATTGGTGAGTGCTTAGAAGTCTTCGGCTTTGTGCCAAGGTGGCCTATATTGAGGCTGAGCAGCAGGCAGCAGCATCCCTGTTGCGATGCAGCTGCGATAAAGCGCTGGTACGGGCGCCTCGCTTGTAAATGACGCCATGTAGAACCTAACATAGCAAAGTCAAGCGAGTACGAGTTTGTTACACGACGCCTCCTATCGAATCTCCCAGCCAACCAATAGTGATTGGTGAGTACTTAGAAGTCCTATGGTGGTCTCTACTGAGGCTGAGCATGAGGCTGAGCATGAGGCATGAGGCAGAAGGCAGCAGGCAGCATCCCTATTTCTTCCATGGGATGTGTTCATCGCGACAAGTCTCCTGTCTCCACGATTTTCTGGTCTGAACGTGGACAATCTAATATAATAGCCATCCTGAGAGTTTTACAACACTAACCGGCATCATGGTTTGTGTGATCGAAGCAAATCCCGATGTTACGGGAACCGGTGTAAGTTCGATGACTTCATTGCAGAACTGTAAGATTAATCATGACGAAAGATTCGGGCCTCCATTTATGCCTTAACCTTGGCTTCGGGTGTCTTCAAGACCGTCATAAAACCAATCGCGGAGCAAGGAGTCCGGAACGACTTTGTGCGCGCGCTGGATGCTGCGCTACAAGTCCAGGGCCTTGCGCTGCTCTGCACAGCAATTTACCAGACCATTCGAACGCAGTTGACTCTATTCCACGCTATCAGCGTTCTCCATCTTCTCTCCCTTCTCGGAATGGGTCTAACAGCGCGGGGGAAGTACGGACAGAAGGGTCGAGTCCGCCGTTTCGTCCTCTGGGGGATCAAGGCCATAATCGCGGCCGCGTTCATCGCTTTTGTCTCGTACATCTGGATAACGGCACCTAAATTTGGAAGACAACCAGAGTGCAACGCATCGACAAAATATGTAGTCTTCTTCGTTAGCATCGATGCGACAAACGACGTCTTCCGGTATACAATCATGGCTCTCATGATCACCATGCTCGTCATAACAGTTTTCAGCGCCATGATTATCGGCGTTGTCTCCGCCGTCTTTGCTGTGTTCTTTGGCGTTAACATAGGCCGACTGATATTGAGAATGGATGCCGAGACGGTGGAGAACCTTTCAAGCCGAATCACTATCAAAGACGGCCAGTTACCCGTCAAAGATAGGTGGAAGTGGATGCCCAACCAACACGATGTTGGATACATGCTCGTCCGTACGCTGGTCAACATCTACATGATCCTGATGCTCGAGCTTACCATTTCCCGTAATGATCTGGGCGAGGACGAGAAGAGGTGGACGTTTGGTCAAATTATTGCCATTTTCTTGCTCTTGGGGGTAGGGGCGGAGATTTGCAACATTGTTTTGGCTCAGATTGATTCAAAACTAGACAAGAAGGCGGAGCAAGCACTAGAATTGGAACAAATCAACGTTCAGCAACCGCTGCAGATTCAGGGATCTGGAGACCACTCCGGAGACGAAGAAAGTGGCCCAGGGAGTCCAAATCCATGATATCGAGTCTGAGCAAATGCAAATAGTCTGGCGAAAAATAATTGTTTCACCACTATTCTTCTATACCAAAATACTTGAATTAACCTACGATTTCACTACTTCCGAGTTCTACCGCTTGAACTTTCCGCGAAGGGTGTAACTTACTTTACTGATTTCATCCTATGCCAACATACAGATCTCTGTTGGCTCAGAAAGGTCTTCCAAGCTTCTGACCTTATTCCTGGGCGTTGCGGCGGCGTGTGCGCTTCCCGTCGCCCCATTTGTGCTTATCGTTGCGCTATCGTTGCCCTGTTCTGCGGCTGATGCCGTGCTAGGCAGCTATATCCTCGTTATCGCGTCCGTGTTCCACATGCTAGAACTAACGGGCGCGCTCTTGGGTATTTGGAACAGAAGATTATTTTCTTGTTCTAGAGTTCTTGGGGACTTTGTAGCTGCAAAACTCTCGAAAAAATACGGTGGTTGAGTTAAGTTTATATTATGTGGAAAGATTTGTTGTGATGGAACGTTGCTATTGTTTGGTGGGGTGGTTAGGTACCGTGATGTCCTGCACGCAAGCTCGTGATGCGCGCCATCACTAAGACACACATATTTCCTCCACACCACAACTCAACAACGCGATGTCGTTAGAGGCTGCACTTGAAGACACAGACGCAGCTAATGAAGCCGGTGAACTTGTGTATCAGGAGATCGCTGACAAATATAGTATTGATTGTTCAACGTTATCACGACCCTATCGCGGCGTGACGCGCACCATGCCGGAGAAGGCAATCACGCAGCAACTACTCACCCCCCTGGAGGAGCTGGAGCTTGAAACCCACATAGATCAGCTCACGGTGCAACGTTTGCCTCCTACACGCGAAATGATCGCGAATGTCGCGTCTACGATAACCAAGAGAGGTCTCTGATGACTCGTTGTCCAACTTCCTCACGTGTCAGTCAGATGCACTCACATCGCGATGGACCTCCGCCATGACCTCTAATCGCCACGCTGCTGATTTCAATACAAGATCCTTCCATACATACCTAGATTGAATTTTGACACCGCGAAAGTGAGAGGACTTGAATCTGATCTTGAACCTTGGTCTATCTATGTATTATTGTATTACGAACTCCACCAGATTGAAACATACAGAAAGAAGATTAGCTCGCTTTATCACACGACGAGAAGAAAAGTGGGGGAAAAAATGGAAGAAAGAAACAAGACACGAAGAGGAGCCTATCAACAACGAGAGGGGTTTGTATATGCAAATGCGTAATGCGAACGCCAGTGTAATGCTTTCCACCCTTCTTCAACAATGCAACCAACGAAACGAGAAAAACGATAAGAGACAGAGAAACAGAAGTAGACGCACAGCCCTGAACTCCAGTATCTACGCTTTCCGACTTGTTATACGATCTCGCGACACTGACGCCGCTTTTGCGCAGCCCTGTAACCAATGCATCCAGATTTTAATTACTGCAATACATGTTAGTATCTCGTTCACGAAACAAGAACCAAAGAGTAGACTTACTAGATCTCCAACGGGGCGATTTGATCCACGTTATACAACCATCCCCCACCCCTCTCCTCACTCTCCAACCAATCATACGGCCAAAGCACAATATGTCCTTGGACCAACTCCAACAAGTGTTTCGCATCCTCCTTGTCAAGCATAATATCCGCATCTGTAGCGTTGAATTGTTTATTTGACGACTTTGTTGTGGCACGGCGACGAGAGCGCTTAGTGTTCGTGCGGTTAGGCGTACTATTCGAGTTCTGGTTCTGGGGAAGCGCGTTGGGATGGACGGGGGGTTCGGAGATGGTGACGCGTTGGGAGCGTTCACGGGTGGAATGCGAGGTTGGAGGCGGGTTCTGGGAGTGGGGCGCGAAATCTGTATGTGCGGTCTCGTTGGGGATGGGCGGTGGGGCGGGAAATGTGAAGGTCTTCTCGGGTGGAGCGGGGTTCATAGGAGATACGACGGCGTCGTCTGCTGGCTCGGGAGCCAGTTTCTCGTTCAGCGTCGATCCGGATGCTGTGTCGACGTGCAGACCACCACGTGTAGCACTTGGAGGCGGGCTCTGGGATTGCACGCGTTTCTCTTGATCGTTAGCCCACTGTTCTACACCTCCCAGACTGGAATGATGCGTGGTTCCATGCACGTTCTCGCCATTGGCTCTATCCGAGTTATTTGTCATCTTCTCGGTGAGCTTCTCGCCCAGAGCTCCGACCTGTTTGCCAACAGTACCAGCCGTCGTGGTGAATCTGCTCGTAAGACCAGTACCTGGCGGTCCAGTCGCCCCAGGCGCATCCTGCTGCTTGTGTATCTGGCTCTTATCTCCGCCCTGAGATTTGGTGAAACGCTCCGCGAATGCAGCGTACTCCTGGTACTCTTTCCATGTCCGGACTTCGTTGTCTGGCATACAGCGGAAAACTTGGCGGAAAAGCTTAGTGTTGTTCTCCGCGACCTGATGCCATGTATCGAGGAAGAAGGTGTCGTTGATGGGATCACGCATGCAGTCTTCGGAGACGACAGGTCGTCGCATTTCGGAGAGGAGAGGGTTGATGACTGACGAGGAGCCCTGACTAAAGGTTCGTTGTAGAGCAGGTGGACCGCCAATGTCAGTATCATCCAGAATCGGCAACGCAGGCAGCTGGCTGAGTTGTGTCAACCCTAGCTTGAATGTGTCCATACGTGGTAGCTTAGGAGGTGGGAGACCTGCATAACCAGTTCCATCCGTCTGTGCGCTGGCGGCGCTGGCCCTGGTACCAGTGGTACCACTACGCTTCCGTGTCTTCAGCGTCGCACTCTTCCTTGGCGTAGCCGCAGCACCTTCTGCAGCAATGTCCGTAACAAGTTTCTCGTGGCCATGCTCATCAATGTAAGAGTCCCTTGCTTGGGTCACAATCGGTCGCAACTGCTCAGCTTCAAGCATATGGTCAGCGCCCTCTCCACGAACATCCTTGATATGGGCAGAGTTGTGTTGGATACGAGGATCTGCTGATTGCTTCTTCGTGGTTTGTAGATGGGGGTTGTGGTCCTGCGCCCAGTCAAAGTCATGGTTAAAACTGTGCAACTTCTCCGCCTTCTGGATGAGCTCATCTTGCATCTTGTAGTTGTTCTCTTCCAGCTTCTGCTCAGTCGCACGCTGAGCTGTTGGTGATCCAGGCCCAGAGGACTCTGTCTGAAAACCGACGCTATCGGCATCATCAGACATCTGGCTGAGCATCTCCTCTTCCGAGATGCAGTCGACATCAACACCCAGATGCTCTCGCATGAGGCGCATACGCAATGTATGTGGGAACTTGCCCACCTTGTATGGCTGACCGCCCATGTACGAATCAAGTAGCTCAGTATCGCGGACGATAGCGGCGATTTCCGAGTCTCGTGAGCCCAGCATAGAACGCTCGTTGATGTTTGCGGACCCGATGATGGCGACTCGGTCATCGACTACCATGATCTTCGCATGGATATACAATTGCTCTGTGACCAACATCTTGTTCGGGCCGATTTCGCCCCATGACCGGAGTGCGTAGAAATTGATGTAATCTTCAGGCTCAATGCCGGCAGCTCGCAAGCGTCCGAAGATGGAGCCTTCGCCACGGCAGATGCTGTGATATTGACACGTCATGATGAGGCGAACACTGCTACCTTCCTGCTCGTCGACAGTGTTTTGGTAGCCGGGCATGAGCGGAAGCATGATGCATGCTCTCCAGTCTTCATCATTTGCGTGGGCGCGCTTGATACGGTCGACAATCGCGTCGTTGATCTTGTTCTCGATTTTCGTTCCCAGCACTTCCCCGCTACTGATGTAGAACTGGTTTTCGATGTACACGAAATGCTCGGATGTGGCAATCATCTGCACATACGCGTTCATGATACTATGCTCAACCTTGTTGGGCGTGCCCAGTGACCACGCGCAAGCGGAACGTAAGATCTGTACCTCGCAAGTGCCGTCAAGCCCAAGAGCTTCGATATCGGCTGGGTTGAAGTCAGGCGGAGGAAGGAGGAAGGGCGTGGGCCGCGAAGGCTTGCGCTGGCGTAGCAGGTAGTTCCATCGCTGAACGAAATGACGGGTCAGGTCACGAGCGGGCTGGCCCACAATCTGCATGCCAACATCGTGCCATGGCATCCTAGGGACTTTCGAGCGGTCATACATTTCCTCGTAGGGTTTGTCGAGAGCGAAGAAGTCTTGTACACGGGGGTTGGAGTAGTCTTTACCCGGCCATAACTGACAGTGATCAGCGTCTTTGGGCGTATCATCGAGCTCGAAGCCTGTGGGCTTGTCGTCGACGACAACGTGTTGTGGTGTGTCCCAGCGACCGAAACACAGGTCCACACCTCCACAGAAAGCTACAGTGTGATCAATAACGCAAATCTTTTCGTGGTGAGACCAGAAGAATGTGTTCTGCCGAATTTGATTTGGTGATCGCTGAACGAAGATGTTCGGGTGAAGATCAAGTAGAGAGAATTTGGAGTACTCGGAATCAATAGGGATAGCAGCGCCAATGTTGCGATACATAATCACAAAGATCTTGACTCCTTCCTGTGCTTTGCGTTGGAGTAATCTATCAAGTCTCCACTTTTGACTGATAGCAGCTGGGCGGCGCAGATATAGTTCAGGACTGAGCCACCAGTCGTGAATGTAGATGACATCGCGCGCCATGCTGATAGCTCGCGACACGTTCCACATGTAGTCGCGACCGTCCACAAGCCATTGTGCATAAATCTTCTTGCGCACTGGGGCGAAGCTGTCGAACCGTTGGCGTTGAGACCATAGTGTGTTCTGTGACATGAAGTTGATCGACTCTTCGAATTGATGCAGCATCCTCTCGTTACGAGCAAGTAGCTTCATCTTGCGTTCAGCGTTGACAAGCTTGAGCTGGTGATGACCTGTTGCAGACGCCTTCGCTTCGCTTGCAAGATCCCTAGCTTTCTTGTCGCGTATCCTAGCGGATTTGGTGTCGAGATGGAAGTCAGCATCGACCAGGAAGACATCGTAGACGTTCATCTCCTCGGGCGAGTCTACACAGACGACATAGCTATGTCTTACTAGAAACCACTTTGGCCAGTGACGGTTCATCATGGCTAGCTTGGTCCAGCCTTTCCTATTGTCAACGCCTTTCGAAGACTTGATCATCATAAAACCTTCCTTGCCATGATAGCCGCCCTCGGCCGCTAAGCGGACGCCAAGAGCAGATAGCTCGAGAAACTTGCATAGTCGGTTGCTGTCAGGGCGGAAGATGAGGTAGGTCATGAGACCTCGCAGGTATTGTTCCAACTTCTTCCGTTGCCGTTCATGATGAGTCTGTTTTGCATGTAGGGGTTGACCAGGGGCCCCAGCGAAACTGCCCTGTCTCGCTACGAGTGCACCGACAGCACCCTGGGCTTGAGAACCACTTACGCTAGACTGTCTACGACCTAGAAATGATGACTTCCCTCGCTTGGGTCTCGTAGGACGTTCGGTCTCATCGCCTTCGGGTCCGCTGGCCCCTGCTGCAGCCTCTTCCTCTTCTTCCTCGCCTTCGTCGTCCAGAATGCCGTAGCCTCGAAGACCTCGAAGGTAGGGCAATACACTTCTGGGGAAGCGTGGGAGCCTCGTCCGCGGATCTTCTTTCTCTTCCTCCTTTTCGTTCTCGCCGTCTTTAGTAGCCTTGTCTTTGAGTTCTCGCATACGATTCGCCGGACGGCTTCGGAAAGCGTCTTGCTTCTCCTGGACTTTGAACTTCAGATGCAGGTTTGCGAAATCGGCGACACTTCTGTAGACGACCCACTTCATCCTGGTCAGGCCACTGCCGTATTCCAGCTCTATGCGCAAAGCAGTATGACGATCACCGTCCTTTTTCGCGGGGCGGTCCGTGTCGGTAATGGTGACCTTGAGCTGCTCGAGGAGAACGGGGATGCGCCTATGGCCGTGCTCATCGCGTTGGAACATACTAGCAAAGAACAAGGCTGCAGGTGCACCTGCAAGTAATTCAGCCATCAGCTCGGCCGACTTTGCGTGGTCGATTTGGCGCTCTGCTTTTTGTCGGTTGCCCAGAAGTTTGAGGCTGTTCTTGATGGACTTCCACTTCTGCGCACTCAAACTCGACGTTCGCTCACTGCGCATCCGCCATGGTGAGGGCTGCGTCTCTCCCGCAACACCCCTGAAGGTGGTCAAGCTTCGCAAGTTGCCCGTAGGTCGAGTCTGATGGCCTTCTTCTTCGGCGTTGGGGTCGTGCCTTCGTAGGCCTCCATACGAAAGTCCTCTTGCACTGTGTAGTCCGCGTGTCCATGCGCTCTCCTTTGCGATGCGCGAGCGGCCTTCATCCTCTGAGTAGCCCTGACGCTCGTTCTCGGGTATGTCATCCATAGTCGATCGGCGCAGGAAGCCCGGACGGCTCGAGGTGGGTGTCATGTTGGGTGAGTCACGCGAGAAGAAGCCAGTGGTTGTCTGCTTGGGCGTGGTAGGGGCCGTCTGTGTGCCTTCGCCCTCGCCGTCGAACCAACGGCGGCTGCTCTTCCGCCGCTTTTGTCTCGGTCTTGATCTTGAAGCACCTTCGCCAGCGCTTGACTCGCCATCAGCGTCGGCCTCGCTATCGTGTGCGTCGAATCGCAGCTCGTCGTGTTCGGATGTGGGCGAAAGTTGGCCGAGGGGTGAGCCTTCATGACCTGAACTTCCTCCCAAAGCACTCAGACCCCGGCCGTGTCCCTGTATTGGCGCTGCCAGAGCCCTCAGTTTACCCATTAGTGAAGAGCTCTGTGCACCCCGCTCCTTGCCCTTCCCTTCACCGTCTTCGACTTCCCATGACTCCTGCCGCGAGTTGGTTGCGGGTGGATCGGATGTGAATGTGGCCGATCGAGCGAACTGCACGCTCTTGCGTTCTCGTGGTGCGTCGGAGAGTTCACCCTCGGTGGGGTGTCGGGACATGGGCGCAAAGGGAGGGTAGTAGGAGCTGGTGGATCCATTGGATATGTGCGATGAAGGCTTCGGAGCGCGGACAGTGACTTCAGCTGCTTCGACGGGAACGGGGATGCTACCCCCGTTCGCATTCGCGGGTACATTGAAGGGAAATTCACCCGTGTCTTTGGTAGACAAGGGCGAACCCGTTGGGGCAGATCGCATGATCTTGGGGGCGCCATCAGAGGGTGACGGGTTGTGTATATCTTGTGTCTCGTTCCTGGGCTGGCCTGCTGCAGGCGGCGACAGCAGTCGGCCGGACTCGTCTGTCCTTCCTGATACTGCCGGCGATCTGGATCGAGGGCGGCGCGCCGTAAGCGAGACGTCGGTGTTGTTGGAGCCAACCATGATGACGACGGCGACACGGAAGAGAAGAGAGTATCTGAGGCGTCTTCTTGCGGCGAGGTCGCGTTGGGGAAAGGTTGTGGCTGCTCGGCTTCTAGCGCGTTATACAGCCATGGTTGACAGGAAACCTGCTGCTGCTGTCACTCGTCACGATGGGATTGACAGGATTGGTAGAATTTGTTGAACCGCCAGTAACAACAACGTGCTCGCAGTGGTGAAGCTATATATCACCCGCAGTCGAGAAAAGAGCACACGCGGCGGCGGAGGCTGATCAGTATATTGCTCGCTGGGTCGAGCAATCTCCCAAGTGCATCCAATTCCCCGGTGAACGTCTGGTTGCGCTAAATCGCTTGGCGTCAGGGGCCGGCCCTCTTCCGCCTTGCTGACCGCCTTCAACGCCTTTCTGCTCCACAACGCTGGATACTCTGCAGCGCCCTGCAGAACCCGTCTGCTTCCGGCTCGACCGTGTTTATTGTATCGCGCTCACCTGCGACGCCGTTTTCTCCGCAAGAGATACTCGATGATATCATGGCATTCTCGCTGCGCTATACATGCACCCCGCACTGTCCTTCGAATCCTTCTGGATACGAGCATACCCAATTCCACCACGAGTACACTTTGTGCAATTCACCCTTACACCGCTGTGAACTCAGGCCACGGGTCTGCACGTTAGTACCAGCACATCGCCCTGTGCTGTCAGTGTGAAGCATGCAGGTAACAGGCGATGATGTAGTTGTGCCGTTGACGCCAACCTCGGTCTCGGAGGTGCTGCCCCTCCGCAATCGCATCTTCCCACACACACTCCAGATGAATGACTCCATATCATCTTTCCTAATCACGCTGACCGCTCCGTCTTGTATCATTACCTTTACTATTTCTAGGCCCGATAAGCCGCCATGGCAGCGACCACAAACCCTCTTCACGGGACGCAGAACTCGTCTGACCTTCCCGTCTCCTCTCGAACCATCACAATCGCCGGTATCCTCGTCGACGTTCATGGTCTTGACCAACTACCCGCGTCCACGTCATCCGTCGCTTGCCTATGGCTTCTCAACCCGCGATTGCAGACGAAGGAGACCATGGCTCCTATAGCCAGACGTGTCATCTCTACATGGAACAAGCGCATACAAGACGGCCGGGCCGGCAAGAGTCCCAAAGGTCTAATCGCCGCTGCATTCGACCAACGTAATCACGGATCACGCAAAGTAGACCATTTACATAATCAGGCTTGGAGGGAAGGAAACGAGACGCATGCACAAGACATGTTTGGATGCTTCCACGGCACCGCCACCGACACCTCACAGCTCATCAACCATCTCGAATCATACATCTTCACGGCTAAAGATAGTCCCAAAATCAAACAACACTTTGCTCTAGGCATCTCGCTAGGTGGACACGCAACGTGGCATTGCTTGCTTGGTGATCCCCGCATCACTGTTGGCGTTGTCGGCATCGGCTGCCCGGACTATACGCGTTTGTTGACTGATCGCGCGCGCCTATCAAAGAGAAAGACATACACGGGAACTACGCCGCCTGGAAGCGCATTTCTGGGTTCCCCTGACTTTCCACAAGCACTCCAGAATGCTATTGCGCAGTATGATCCTGCAGGTCTACTGCTACCGGGCATGTTCAATCCTTTAGGAGATGATACACCACCCGATCAAGCGCAACTATCAAGAATGAAAGCGCTCATGAAGGAAAGACTTCAAGGCAAACGCATCTTAAACCTGAGTGGTCAAGCAGATAAGCTCGTTCCCTACGCAGCGGGTGAGCCTTTCTATAAAATCTTCAAACAGGTACTAGCAGAAGACCCGAGCCTTGACATTACATTCGAAGACGTGCTCTTCGAGGGTGTAGAGCATGCCTTCCCAAAATCAATGGCAGACAAAGATGCAGAGTGGCTATGTGACATTCTGGCCATGGACGACGGACCTGTCTCAAGTAAGATATAGTGAAGGACGTACAAACAGCTATCGCACCCAATTGAAGATTCAAATACAGTAATACCACAACCTCA
>JAESFQ010000140.1_pt1 | contig 25679 bp, 21 predicted proteins | sample 9269431 | NCBI WGS metagenome assembly JAESFQ01 (sample SAMN14502588, study PRJNA617103) | algae metagenome | isolation source: Plectolyngbya sp. WJT66-NPBG17 and co-occurring heterotrophs from well... | place: USA: Mojave Desert, Joshua Tree National Park, California | collected 2006-08-06 | reverse complement strand
ATAAATTGACTTATTACGATTTTTAATAAGTGTGTTGCGCATTGCGCAATTGTTCTGCGCTGGTAGTGCGCTGGTTGAGGGGTGGCGACTCGCTTGGGGTGGCGACTCGCTTATGAAACACGTTATATAATAAATTAATGTTATCTTAAGATAGCATTCTATTGCGTACGTAGTGTTCGTGATGCTAAGACAAAGTAGCTAGCTTAGTAATATAGCCGGCTTAGTAATGCTTTACGTTAGTATTCAATTTAAAAAGATGTTAGTACTAGTAGCTAAGTAGCATTACTATTAGAAAAAAGCTCTAATTTCTATTCTATAACTTTTCCCGATATAGGCGCCCTGTGCTAGTAAGAAGGTTAATTTTATAGTCGCTTCTCGAAGTTGCAGTACTTCAAGCGTCTTAGCGGCCACGTGCTATCGTTCTTCGGGGTGGTGGAGGCGGAGTTAGTTTGTGTGGCCTGCAAAGGCAGTTGATGGCTTCTGCGCGCATCCAACACCTGGCTGTGCACCCGACGCTCGGCTCTGCTTTGTCTCAGCCACCCCCCGACCTCTCATATGGGAGTTGCTGGGCGAGCCTTTGGCATCGCCTACACGCGCGTGACGGGTGTACAGCCATGTTGAGAAAGTGGTCGTCTTAATGTTGGTCTTTGGTAGAAATTCGTTGCTGCATTGATGACCCAAGCCCGACAATGACTTCGTACGCCTTCAACATCTGTTTGTACAAAGTCTGCTTGCGCTTTAGCCACCTCAAGGTTCTAGGGACAAGGTTAATGAATCTCGAACTCGAAGAACGGAAGACGCGCCCCAGTCGTTTCCCTGTTGCTTTTGCGCAATCGTGGCGTGCATTAATACGTATAACGGCTAGTGTCCTTCAGCCTTCCTCCTCCAGTCCTTGGAGATTGATCTTACTTTCTCCATACTCTACAGCCTTGTTCATCGCAGCTTGTCACATTCGAGTTCATCTACCATTCAAACGGTATCTAGCAACAAAGCTCCCATTTTCCGTTTACGCTATCTCGAGGTCGTGCGCTACTACCTGCCTTTCAGCCTTGCACGCTCAGCGTACCACTGAACATGACTGTTGCGACTTTGGCTGTGGTGCAAGGTAAACACGACTCACAATCCAAACAGACCATGTATGAGGGACACGGTCTCCGTCCGAATTCGAATTTAATACGCGTTCTTGACGTGCAGCCGGTTCCCAAAGATGCTACCGAAGACACGCCTGTCGAATGCAGTTTACGCGTCATTAATCTCGATCGAAACCCCAAATTCACGGCATTATCATACGTATGGGGTGACCCGAATCATAAGCGCAGCATCGTATGCGATGGCACTCTAGTCGAGGTTACCAAGAACTGTTACTCAGCCTTGTGGCACCTGAGTAAGAAGCTTCAAGGTCTGATTATCTGGGTAGACGCAATTTGTATCGATCAAAACGACAAGAATAAAGAGAAGGAATGGCAGATTCCTCTCATGGGAGAGATATACACCAAGGCCAGGCAGGTATATGTGTGGCTGGGAGAGGGCGATGAAACTTCCGATAAAGTCATGGCATACTTATCAAGTGGTGGACTTCGTGCATATATTGAACCCATGCCAGAAGAACCACCGCGCTGTCGAATTTATGCTGCAGCGCTGCGTTCTCTAACTCGAGCGAGTTTCGAATATTCCCCATCGCTGCCTTCGCGTAAGTAGCATCATTTTCATTGATTGTATTACGCTAACGTTTTAAGGAACTAGGAGATGCCCGGTGAATGTTCACGATTATTGGAGGCAATACGCATGGAACGATTTCGTTCACGTTTTCGACCGGCCGTGGAAAAGTCGAATATGGACTTACCAAGAGATTCTATTAGCTTCGCATCCAGTGATCGTGTGTGGAACTCGACATGTTGACTGGTCAGACTTTGAATGGACATTACTTCTTTTGCGGAGTACGCTCGGATACTTCCCAAGTGCCCACACTGCATGGGAGAACATCGCCTTTGACAGGTCAAGATTAAGTTCGACCATTCGACCGGCCGAGCCTAATCTCCTATATGACCTTCAAAAGTATGACACCATCATCAACAGATTTCTCTCAGCGCGACGAGTCTTGAGGGTCACATTTTTCTGTTTAGTGCTAGCATGCCTAACGGCGTCTGTTCATATCGCCGTTGTGTCCATACTCTCTGTGCAGCATCCAGAATGGGAAATCCAGCTCCATATTCCAACGGGCCTTGACACTGTGCTCATACAAGCATCGGTCGTCTGCATTCTTTGGTTGCTTCTTTGGGTGCGGTTCGAGGTGCTCCGCAAATATCATTCCTGTCAGAACAATTTCAACGAGATCATGTCCGATGATTTGGTGGGCGCGCTGTATCGAAGAGCAGCTACTGATCCAAGGGACATAGCTTACGGTATATGGGCCATCTTGCGCATACGTGGAGCAAGCGGTCTACCTGAGCCGACGTACGACACTGACATTGAGAGCCAAATTCCATTGCTTTATCGGCAGCTCACGGTGCATTTGATGCAAGTGACTAATAATCTGCGTATCCTGCATGTAGCCGCCGCAAGAAGGCTACCAGGCGCTCCATCGTGGGTCCCTGATTGGTCTACCTTCAAAAGGAACACGTGGTTGGACATACCATGCTTTCCAGGCACTGCTCTGCCCGGATTGAACCTGGGCATCTCATCAGAAGCACAGAAGAAGGAACGTGCTCAGCAGCGGATATCCATAGACCCTACACATGGCGTCTTAACTGTGCTTGCTAGAGATACTGGCGCCATCTGCGGCTGCGTCTCCTTCTACCCAACAAGCAGAACGTTCGAGATCGATGAAAGACATGCCCATATGGAAAATCTACGAGCAATGCTTCAGTGGGCAGAATGGGTGGAGCACGTTAACACCCAGATCTTCGCTATTGTCTACATGCCGCTAGCCCCTGAGCTTACGCCGTTGAGCGCTGAGGTTACATGGCCAAGCTGGGTAGATCGACTCAAATGGGAAAAAACACTTTTCAAACAGAGAGAGGACAGCTTGAACACTTACCTTACTCGCTGGATGGATGGTGCAGAAGTGCCAAGATGGTTTCACGAATTTATGGCAACTCAGATCTGGATGTGTACTCTACTTGCGGAGCTTAAGCGAAAGATCTGCTATGTAAGCTTCTCTGCCGAACCCGGAAAGTTCTATCTACTTGCTTGCTCGGAAGAAACACAAGTCGCCGATCGAGTTCTGTCAGTGTGTGGGTTACCAGGTGCAATAGTCGTGCGCAAGCGCAACAAGTGGGACAACTCGGTCGAGATCATCAGCCCTGCCATTCCTCATGGCCATGGAGCGGCTTTCAAGCCAGAGAGAACGAATGAGTTGCTCGAGTATCATATACATTAAGGGCCAAGCAACAGAAGACCGGACTGATATGCGTTTGGGGTAGGTAAGGAATCTCAAAGTCGTTGTAGATGCTATACTAAAGCTTGACATAGCGAACAGTGTTACTCTAGTGTCTACGTGATAGGTACGCCTCGGAGGTATTCAAACACGAATTTTCGAACGGTAAAGAACAATATGGGAGCTCCGATAGCGAAGGGGGGTTCGGTTTTGCTGTTTGAAGGGGGAGTGTGGATTGCGGGCTTTTGCTGTGTAGTGATAGTGTTCCCCATTGTTCGTTTGGGTTTGGCTACGAACTGATTGCATTTGCCGCGCTTAGTTGTGGTGAAGGTGATTGTACTTTGGAGTATTTGCTTTGAGACTGCCTAACTAGGTTGTGGGGCAAGAGTATACTTACAAGTGATAGTGACTATGCGAGATTCGCGCCCGGGCCACACAACGCTTGAACACCGCTTCCTTCACAACTACCCTCCTTGCGGAATCTATATACCCATACTCTCAGGCTCTACCGGTTCAAAGATTGACTAAGTTTTACCTTCAACTAATATATTAACAAATCTTCCACCTCAACTCAGCAACCTTTTCACCAATACATCCGGTATTATTGCCTCGAACACCCGAGCAACGACCACGAAAAACAAGGAGCACAGCACGCATCTGCTACTGCTACTCTCGAGCGGATCTTGAAACCTACACTCAACTGTATGCCCTTCAAGACTGCGTTGGCTGCCTCTCCCTCGGAGACGGTTGCGGATAATGCAATGAACCCACCCAGCGTCACCAATTCTTCATCCACGTCCGATGCTAGCTCTGTACCAACAATGTCCGAAGAACAACTGCAGTCATCCTCAGAGCCAGAAGAGAGCGTGCCTACCCAGAGCATGGCACTCATCCCTTACGTTCCCCCAGAACCTGCTTCACATGAAGCTGATCTGAATCTTGAAGAACCCCCTTCCCTCACATCAGGAAACGCCTCGAGCATATCCGGCTCGGAGTCAGCCACGATTGTATACGCAAACCTCAGTCCGTACATGGGGACCGTGCTCTTTGACTCCGATGTCCTGACATCGAGTCTTGGACTTCCACAACATGCCTTTGCCGTCGACCAAGCGGCGACAAACGCTTCCTTCACGGTAACAGAAATCCCGTTGAGTAACTACCAAGACTTCCTTGGTCACCTCGATCAATTGATAAATGCGCCAATGCCAGACTTGGAAGCGGCCTGGGCTTCTATCTACCCACGACCTCCAACATCATCCTTCGAAGCGGCCGTCGATTTCGTCGACACGTTGGAGGAAGTCGACATTGCTGATATCGCAGCTGAAGACATGAAGTGTCCGCATTGCTGGCTACCTTTCGGCACTACTACAGACAAGGACAATCCATCAATCTTAGTCTATCCGGACGACGAGGAGCGCGAGATTAAGTGAGCGTATGAATGCAAGCTACGAGCTGCCATTCTGCGAAAACAGGCCGAACAATGATCCTGTTAAGACTCCATGTGGGCATATCTTTGGAAGGCAGTGTCTGATCCAAAGCTTGGAGACTAACATGATATGTCCGATGTGTAGATGTCGGTTTAGCGGAGACGGGGACCAGGACGAGGACGAAGACGATGAATCTTCACTTCTAATCTAGTTTGAACGGAGGATTGCGTAGTGCGAAAGTCAACTACCATATTTGTGGGGATCTGGACTGCGCAGAGAAAGGCCATTTAATGGAAAGGGTTGGCAAGGTGGGATTTACAACTTTGTTCACGTGAGGTAAATTTCACATAGCACGCACGTAGTATGACTCTTGATTCATTTTCGATCAATAAATACACAGAATTCGTGATCTAAACATCCTAATGCGGCCGGCGCAATGGATGTGCTTCAGTATTGCTACACTGTCATTAGCGCCATATTCACAACGTGATTCTCAACACCACAAGGACTGTACTCACAACACGTATTCATCCAAGCTCACAAGACTTGGCTCACTGAAGACTAAATAAAAGTACTTCAGAGTTTCGCCCATCCAGAAGCTTTCACATTCATCCAGCTTGAGTGTCTGTTGATCTTTCGGTATCGTGACATCGGCGATGGCAGAGTGCGCGAACTCCGCAATAGTGGCGTTGTTGATAGACTCGAACATGCGCCAGGCAGTGTCTTGGAGGGAGGTGTCGCCGGTGATGCGATAGAGGACGAAAACTGATTCGATGGCTTCAGGGCTGTGGTGACCATTAGCGGTGCATGTAAGAGGTTCTGTGCGCACTTACCGTAACAAGAATCGCGGATCCCCGATCTTGGAGAAACCAGGCTGTAGTCCTACTTCTTTGATGACGTCTTGAACGTCGTAATGCTCCGCATGGAGGCTGCCGGAGTAGGAGTACTTGACAGAAGCGTGCCATTTTTCTACATCCCATGCGCAGTCTTCCTCACCGTAGCACGGCATCATCCGGAAAGTTTCTGGCATGATACCCGTTGGCATCGTCTCATAAGCCCAAGTACAACCATCTACCAGCTTACGGGCAACATCCAGCTCGTCAGTTCGGTTGAAGATCTTGGCGCCCAAGGCGACCATGCCACCTGCAAAGCATGCGAGATGTTGACCGTTCGGTTCGAGCTTGACAGACCCTGCAGTACTAATCCGCGCATCACCGGAGATGAGGATATTCTGACCTTGCGGAATTCTGGGTCGGAAGAACAGATGCTCTTTCGCTGGCTCGATAGCACTCTCGTAGAGCTTCCGGTATTGATTTGTCAGACCCCCGAGGAGCAGGTGCTGCTTCGGCAGGTACTCGTACAACGAATCGGTCATCCCGCCCATTGTGAACGTTCCATCGACATCGTATTCTTCCCGACCTGGATTGACTAGTATTGGGAACAAGCCCGGTATCTTTGTTCGGTTCTGGTGCTTTTCAAGCATATCGGTAACCCTCGCTATCGCGTCATAGTACTTTGCGTCGCCGGTAAGCTGGGAGAGGCGGGTAAATTCGAGTGACAGAGATCCTATCTCGGCGCTGAGTGCTTGCGCATCAGCTTCTTGGTGACCGTTGAGAGCACCACTAATTTTTGTCAGTTCGTGAGGGTCGGTGGCATGGAACGGTCTTACTTCTCCCAATCCCATCGAGTGATGGGCATCCTGTTCGGCGTATCAAAGGCGGCGTACAGCATATCTCCCAACTCTGTCGCCTTGTGTAGCAATGTATAGTGTTTCGCTTTGCTGAGATCGTATGCGCTCAGAAGACCACCAAGATAGCGAATGGTAGTTTCGAAGACATTCAGACGCTGAACACCTGCAGTGGTAAAATCGATCTTCTTGATAGCATGCACAGCCTTCTCGAACTCCTCCTCCAATCCTAGAATGATCAACGTATCTAAGGCGTCGATCAAGGTTGCTCCGCGCTGTCCAAAGCCATTCTTGAAGCCTCCTGTTACCGGAGCCACTTCATCTTGAAGCCATGCGTGGCTTTTGTATCCCTGCCAGCTGTGTAGGAATGCCTTCTTTACAGCAGCTCGTCTATGCAGCCTCTCCGCCTTGTTGTGCTCAGTCTCGATACCGAACTCATGTTGGATTCTTGGGATGGCAACCGGCGCGCCGGTAGGGAGGGGAGCGAGCGATGGTATTGGGTGTCGCAGCGGAATGCTCTTCCATTTTACAGCGCGATCGATTCGATTCGACGAGGTGAAGGTCGGCGACGGGAGCTCGTTTCGGGCGCCCAGCTGGCGAAAGGCAAGGATGACAAAAGTGACGAATACGAATAGAACAGCAATGCGTCGGATAATAGGGCTCATAATGTCTATTGAGGGTATCTCATGCGTAATAGGAAATCTAGAAAGTAATAGGGCAGAAACGCGACAGCTGCGCCGCAGAACACAGGGCCAGCATTCGAGTATGCAAAAGAGCGATTGACGTCTGAAAAGAATGTATCGGCAATGCGAGAGACGTGAAAGACAAGACGATATGCAATAGACGCGACGAGAATGCTGCCAGGTGGGATGAAAGGAGGAGGCCTATAGTGATGCACATGCTAAAGATAGCCTAAGGTGCCGACCTCCGACCCTGAGCTAGCATGGCAGCCATGTGTGCATCGCTGTTGTCAACCCCAACACCACCCACCGTTGTTAAATTCGCTACGTCGAGGAGAAATATGATAATCGGAAGGAACCGGGTATCGCTGGCGCATCCTCCGAAGACGGTTGTGTATATCATAAATGATTCGTACTAGGCAGCAGCTATTGATGGCTGACTGAGGGGGTCACGAGCGTAAAACGGTCAGACAACAAGCTAATATTATCACCGTTGCATCGCAGAACGGCATTCCATTTACCGTTTTGTAAGACAGATTCCGTGTTTCTCCATGTCAGCAAGATGCCGAGTATTTAAGGTTACTGGAAGCTATATGGACTGAGAATTTCACAGCCTCAACTTTCATCTCATGATTGCGTACTGAGTAGAAATATTAAGCTGGTGATAACGGCATACACTATATTACAACATTGACGCAATGATCGCACTCTTCGGAGATCGCGCTCCTTCATCGCCCCCGAATCCAGCGAAACTTCAACTCCGACCCAACGAATGCCAAGCGCTCAGCCTGTCTGACGGGCGCACTCTTGGCTATGCCACCTACGGCTCTACGAACTCTACACATCCTGCCATCTTCCTTTTTCATGGCCTCCCAGGCTGTCGTCTTGTCGGACGAAGCTGGGACAAGCTCTGCAGAGACATCAACGTGCGTCTCATAGCCATCGATCGTCCAGGTTGTGGAGATTCGACTCTCGCAGACCGTGGTCTCATTGACTGGCCTGGCGATGTCGTGAGCCTCGCAGACCACCTCAAGATTGAGCGTTTCAGCGTCTTGGGCGCGAGCGGAGGCGGACCGTACGCTTTGGCCTGCGCACGCTTCATTCCCAAGGAGAGGCTTCGAGCGACGACTGTTGTGTGTGGTATTGGGCCTATCGAGGCGCTCCTGGACACTGTGCCCTATCTCTCATGGCGTCTCATGGGCATAACACCATGGCTGCTACGACAAGGGGCCCTCCACCTCTTCCTGCCCCATATCCTTATTCGTCCCTACCTTACTAGAGATCCTTCCCGCCTGAAGCGCGTGCTCGAAGACCAAGCCAAGACTCCAGAGGAAAAAGAGCAGTTTCGTGACGATAGCGGAGAAACCAACCTCGACGATGTTGTTGCGTCATTACTTGAGGCTTTCAAGCAAGGCCCTGGCGGGTGCATGCAGGACGGCGCTGTGCTTACGAGAGATTGGGGCTTTGACCTGAAGGATATAGACAGCGAGCGAGTATGGCTAGTACACGGTGATCAAGATGCGCAGGCGCCGTTGAAAGTCGCGCAGTGGATTAATGAGCGCTTAGGGGGCGGAAGACTCAGGACTCTCGAGGGCAAGACGCATTTCACGATTTGGAAGGAGCATTCGGAGGAAATATTTCGACAAAGCGCGGAGGCGTAAGCAAGCTCGCAAATGAATGACTGCTCGCAAGATGCGCTGCAAAAGCTGTTTTCCAAGGCTTGGTACTGCAGGGCGTAATCCGCAGATCATCAACGTACATGTCCTACCTCATGTCCGATTTCGTCACTCGGATTTCGCGGACTTGAAGTCGGCTCTGTTAGGACAACAATCAATTCCTGCCCTCTCGCAACACGGGCATCTTATTTTCCAACCAGAAACAATGGTCTCGAGATAGTATATATACTAGAGTCTGCTGCTTTTCAGCATTCAGAAAGTGTGCCAGCTCCCATAACATTACCCACCAGAAATCCTCCATAGTCACGATGTATCTATCCATCTCCAGTCCTACTTTGTTGGCTGCAATCTGCTTCACCACTCTCGCATCATCTGCACCCTCTTCAGGTTTTTCGCCCTCATGGAAACCACTTGCCCCCATTCCTCTTTTCCCTCGTCAAGAGCACACCACGGTATTCCTCCCACCATCTACCATCGCAATCCTCGGCGGCATCATTCCATTCAACGCGAATTTTCCACCCGTAGATACTACCCCATTGATGCAATTTTACTCGATCACGGACAATACCTGGACAACCAAAGCGAGCATGCCACGAGGCCTGAACCACGTCAACGCTGCCGTTGTAAACGGCAAGATTTATGTGCTAGGTGGCCTGGCAGAGACTGGCGACGGTATGAGGGTATGGGGCGCTGTGCCGGACTCATGGGTGTACGACCCTCTCACGGATAAATGGGAGACGATACCAGGCCTGCCAACTGGTGAAGAAAGAGGTAGTGCCGCCGTCGGTACCTACCAGTCCAAGATTTACCTCGCTGCCGGCATGTCGAAGCTTGAGCTTTTCGAAGACGGCACTCAGGACAGTGTCTCTGTTGTTTCCATTTTCGATACCGACACCAGGATGTGGATTCCCGTACCGGAGGCTGCCAAGTATATACCGGAAGCTCGAGATCACGCCGGGGCTGCAGTGGTAGGTGCGAAGATGTACGTCCTTGGTGGACGAGATAGCGGGCAAGAGAACGTTCGAGACACGGTTTTCGTCCTTGATCTCTGTGATCTTGAAGCGGGTTGGAAGACCAGCTCTGCACGTATGCCTACGGCTAGGGGCGGTGTTGCGGCTGGTGTAATTGGAAGGAACGTATACGTCTTCGGGGGCGAGGGCAACACACAGTCGGAGACTGGAGTGTTTGAACAGGTCGAAGTCTATGATACCGTGCGAGATCGCTGGGCGAAGGCTGGCAGGATGAAGCTTCCTAGACATGGAACGTATGCCGTGGGCGTGAAGGGGAAAGTGTACATTCCTGGAGGCGGTATAAGTCAAAGCGGCTCGCCTGTTTCTGACTTCGACGTCTTCGCGCCTTAGAATTCGGCCATGGCATGATTTGTGGCCTACCTAGGTAGGGTCGGTCAAAGATGTTGTGAGAAGTCTCAACCACGGGTTGGTGTTGGGATACTGTGTAAGATGGTCTCGGCGGAAGAGGTTATGAAACGATATGCAGGAGTATCCTATTGGGGATGGCCTTGCTTTAATCATCCGCAAGGATCAGTACATCGATATGAAATCAGTCATTCGCTTTGTAGCGCGAAACTTTGTGGAACATGTATTCGAAGTACTACCTCTTTTTCTAAAGTGCATTGTGGGTCCGTGGGCACGGTAGACTTGCACGGAGCTGGCCTTTGGGCAAGGGTCATATTGAAAAAGGAGATACCGTGAGAGGTGGAGAGTCGCGTGGAAATCGCTCCCGCCGGCAGATGGTGTTTGCGGAAAAAGATGCTACGTCCGTCGCCCTTGCGGTTCCCTTACTCGCAGGCGCACACATTCACCCGAATCTGCGCAAACGCCCCAAGTATAGTGGTAAAATGCATGCTCGGTCTTCGGTGTTTGATTCATAACGCATAGCCGGATAGCAGCGAAGCAAAGTTTGACGAAATTAAGGTAAGCACTATGGCTTTGGGTTTCAATTTGACATTGTCCTTAGTAGGGTTCCGGCGGTAAGCTGTAAGATCTCGCAAATTCGGCAGATCTATGTCCGTTCACATAATCATAGATCATCAGCAAAACATATACTCACATGACGATAGAGCTCGACGAAGGCTTCTAACTCTGCGATGGATCCATACGCGATGATGATCTTTGTGGACGGTGGTAGCCTGATTAAGCAGGAGACAGATCGACCAGAAGAACGTACCTAGGTAGTTAGCGGTGGCTGATTCAACGCTAGAAAGAAGCCTCGGAGCGCGTTCAACACCAACACCAACACAAACACGAACACGATGCCTTAGGTCTTTGTGACTCCCACGACATTCACAAATCATTTTAGACGGTTCATGACTCTTTTCTAACACCTTTTGAGGCTGTTGGAGCGAGAGGATTAGTTGGCTGTACTGCTCGAAATGGCGCCACGCCACAAACACACAGGCCTTGGGCTATGTTTCACTCTGCCCGTGCCTCAACGTTCAAATAGCCACCTTTGTGGTCGTATCAGGTACGAGCGTGGCGCGTGTCACCACTTACACAATTTCGAGCCGGTCGCTTCCCGACACAGTGCAAGCCCACCCCTCTAGTACCCACACGTGCGACTCCGTCTAGTACTATCCACCAGTCACAAATTGCGGCATACCTTCGAAACGTGAAACACCATCTGCACCCCTCACATTAGATTGCCTGGATATGCAGGCCTATTCATTTCCTGAACAATTCTCCGTACCGGCACTTTCATGCACATACCGAAAGTTTCGTTTCCACCATTCAGAAAGCAGATTAAGGCGGGACTGTCTATTCCATCTCCCCATGTCTAGTCAATGTCAAAAGGTTTCGGGATGGTCCGCATTGGACTTTTCTAGGTGTCTATATGTACCACCGGTAATATATAGGCTGATTACCAGTAACTGTTTGTTTGTTTCGTTCATCGCTTTCTTCCACCTCTCTTCCATTCGCCACCAACCGCCAGGATGCGTTACTCTATTGTTGCTTCGCTGCTCTCGGCTGTTACCGCCGTCTACGGCTATGCCGATCCCATGCCTTGCTCTGGTATTTGCAACAACGCTCACGACCCGGCCCTTATCCGTCGCGCCGACGGCACCTACTACCGTTTCTCTACCGGTGGCAAGATCGCTATTCACAGCGCACCTTCCATCACTGGACCCTGGTCCTACAAGGGTGCGGCGATTCCCGCTGGTTCCAAGATCAACTTGGCTGGCAAGGATGATCTCTGGGTACGTTCTATCATGTATCCGCTTACTCGAAGACATGCTAACGAAGCCTCTAGGCTCCTGACGTTACCCTAGTCGGCGACACATACTACCTCTACTACACCGTCTCCTCTTTCGGTGTCCAGAACTCCGCCATCGGTGTTGCTACCAGCAAGGACCTCAACACTTGGACCGACCACGGCGCCACTGGAATCCAATCGAGCGCCGGCAAGAATTACAATGCGATTGACGGTGCACTTTACTGGGATGGATCGAAGTTCGTAATGTCTTTCGGTTCCTTCTGGCAAGATCTTTTCGTCCAGAACATGGCCAACCCACCCCTCAAGACTAGCTCTTCCACCGTCACCAACATTGCCTTCAAGCCTGAGGGAGAGCACGCCCAGGAAGCTCCGTTCATTGCTAAGAACGGCAACTACCACTACCTCTTCTTCTCCGTCGGCAAGTGCTGCGGCTTTGATGCCAACAGGCCTGCCAAGGGTCAGGAGTACAAGATCCAGGTCTGCAGGTCCACCAGCGCCACTGGTGGCTTCAAGGACAAGAACGGCGTCGACTGCACCAAGGGTGGTGGCACCACTGTCTTGGAGTCTCACGGCTTTGTCTATGGACCTGGTGGCCAGGGTGTCTACTACGACCCCAAGGAGGGCCCTGTCCTATACTACCACTACGTCGACACCCGCATTGGTTACGGTGATGGCCAGAAGAAGTTCGGTATCAACAAGATCAACTTCTCCAGTGGATGGCCTGTTGTATAAACGATTGTCGCAAGTGCGAGTACACGTCGCTGACGCATCGTTAGCTGCGTATTTGTCCATTTTGGACACGTTTCTGTCTATACATTATTGTCCATACATTTTTACATATTTCGACACTGTAAATACTTACACAATGCACATACATGTGCCAATATTACTGCGCTCCTTCAAACATTTTTCTCTTGAACAGTGATCTAGACTACTATCGATAATTCCACTCTATTACGCTCTATTGAAGTCGCTCTGTTGACGTGTGTATACATGGCGAGGCATTTATCGGTGCTGGAAACCACTATTGCCATTGTGACATACACATATTTAAGTCGGCGGTGACGATCGTGCCTAATATTTCAAGATAAAAGCAACAAGAGGACAATTACATCGGGGTACAATATCATTGCGATCGCGCTTCGGTTCGTCTGTGTTCAGATGTCGAGTGCATGAAGTTTGCGTCATCAGCCCAGCCACAGCCAAGCAGCCACAGCCACGCGTCCATCGACGAACCCCTCAGAGCATAGCACACTTTAAATCATTCCACAAGTCATGCACAACCCTCCTTTTGCAGACCTTGGGTATTTTTAGATTCCACGATCTATATCTTGTACGCTGAAGTCTGTCTGCCCGGCCTCGGCGAAGCCTTCCGCGATGCGTTCAATTACCACGGCTCTGCATACAGCAAATCGGATCTGCAGAGATCCACATCCGCGTGCGCATTGATTGTTTTTCTCAACAGTCATACGAAGGACCTGCACGCGATTTTCGGAGAGCGCGTCGCGATGCCACACCACAAACCCACGCCTTTGATCGAATCTCCAATCTCCAATAGCTTCCGATATCGGCCGCTAGACACCTCCGAGGGTGAAGATATTCGCCTCTTGTGTCTCTACCCTGGCGAATTCCACGAACCCATCCGATGCGATCTCTTCCACGTGAACCTGGACGATGACATCGAATACGAGGCCCTTTCGTACACTTGGGCGACCGAGGATGGAGACGCTAGCTTATCACAGCGGGTTAGCTGTGCTTACGTCGGAGACCAAGAGACCTCAATCTTGCCGGTAACATTAAGCTGTGCATCTGCATTGCGCAGGCTAAGATTTGCATCACAAGAGAGACTGCTATGGATTGATGCACTCGCTATTGATCAAAGCAACATGCAGGAGCGGAACCATCAGGTTGCGCACATGGCAAGGATTTACTCGGGCGCTTCACAGGTTTTGGTCTATCTAGGAGAAGAAGACTTGGGGTTTGGTTCTCGCAGTCTATGGATAGACACCGAAAGACGTCAGGTCGCGCTGAGAAAACTGTTCGCGAAGAGATGGGTCTCACGGGTGTGGGTGATTCAAGAAGCAGCGTTGGCGCAAAAACTGGTCATGATCACGGGGAACACATGCTGCGCTATGGATACTAATTTGATGAGCCGTATTCGAGGAAGAGCCAAAATATCCGGATTGGAAATACCTGGTACACTCGCTTGGGATCCACTCGTTAGCGCTCCAACGAGAGATCTACTTACCATGTTACATATGACACGCAACTGTTCATCCACAGACCCACGAGACAAGATATACGGCCTTTTGGGCTTAGTAGGCGAACGCTTGCAGAGTCTGATACCGATCGACTATTCACAAAGCGTGGATGAAGTTATGACACGCGCGGCAGCCGCGATTATCATCTCCAGAGAGGACTTCGAGATCTTAGCATATGCATCGCTCAGAGTCAGACGTACGCAAAAGAGCTTACCCACTTGGGTCCCGGATTGGGCTGAGCACATAGGCGACATCACCATACGTCCTCAATTCCAGCCATCGAAGATAGGTCCTTGGATATCGTTAGAGAAGTTAACGAGGAGTTCACCCTCATCTGCTCAACTCAGAGAGATATACTGGGGGGAAGTGGTTGACATACCCGAAAGTTGGCCGGCTAATCTCTCTTCGAAACCATCCATCGAAGTTCGCGCACATTGCCTCGCTACCATAGACAGCACGACCAAACAAAAGTATGGCGAAGGCTTCCGATGGCAAGACGCTCATGATTTCGGTCTCGGCTTGAAGGCTGTAATCGATGGAGATGCTAGCCCAAGAGATCTTGATATGCGGTCATGGCCGGAACAATATAGGTGGCTCTTCGACCCCTATTTTACTCGCCTGGACCACCCCCACCTGCAAAAAGAAAGCGCTCAAAACCTCCACTGGGTTGGCCTGAAAAAGTTCTGCGATGAGCTTCAAACGCTTGGGGAAAACAAATACATCTTTCGGGCTAGGTATCTCCCCGCAGTAACGAGTCATGAATTTGAGGTTGGCGATACTATATGGGCGATTGATGGCTGTACAGTGCCGCTGATTCTAAGACTCGAGCACAACATGAGATGCGGAGTTGCCCGTCGTCGGAGCTTTGCGATCGTAGGTGACTGCTACCTGTTTGCTTTGTCGCACATGGATTGTTGGGCAACATCGGGAACAGGACTTGATCAACGATGGGATTTCGATCCGTTCCGCCACATGGATGCTATAGGAACTCAAACAATCTACATACATTGATGCGCACGCTGCCAAGCTCCGCCGTAGAGTTCTCAGCCTCACCTCGGCATGTGAATCCGACAACTACCGATTGGTCAAGCAAAGCCCGCGCAATGCATGCACCATGCCACCACCAAGAGGTCAGACTCGGCCCGCCGTCGTCCACTTCGACTAGCGGTCGTTTCAACCACATTCTCTCTAGATCGTTCGACACTTTCGACGCACACACGACTTCTATACGATAGTCGCGTATCACAATGACCGAATCGACATGCAAACACCCGGATGTACGCAAGTTTGACGAAATCAGGTGCTGCCTCAGCTGTGGTGAGGCTGTGTTCGAAGTCCCATCTGCAACAGCCCACGTTCACACCAGCGAAACTGCAGGTCATTACAGATACACAAAGCTGGATTACAAACTCGGCCGCCAAATCCGACTCGTTCTCCTTCTACCTGGCCGTCCCGAGGACCCACTCCAATGCGAGATCATCCATGTCAATCTAGAAGATATACCTGTATATGATGCTGTTTCCTATACCTGGGCTAGTGAAGATGGAGATGCAAAGGCTTCCATGGTAGTACAATGTAAACAAGGTGGTGCTATTCCGGTAACTCCAAACTGCTACGCTGTTCTACTCCAGCTCCGCAGGTCGGGGAGACAAAGAATCTGGGTCGATGCGATATGTGAGTATACGTCTAGTCACAAACCTTGATTTGACTAACGGCAATCGTTTTAACTAGGTATTGATCAAACCAACATTAGCGAGCGTAACCACCAGGTTGGATTCATGGATCTTATCTACTCTCAGGCTCGGAGTGTTTGTATATGCATCCATGATCCTTCACCACGAAAAGTCATCTTACCAAATGGCCGCTCGCACTGGCCAAATTACAAGCAGTTGATGCGCTGGCTGCGCAAAAACGGACCCAGCACGAATGGATACCCAGAGATGTCTCTGTACGGTGACCTGCAGCATCTCTTCTCGTTACGATATTTTAAGCGGGTTTGGGTGATCCAAGAAGTAGCCTTGGCGCAGACTGTGTGTTTACTTGTGAATGATCAAGCGCTTCCACTGACTCCAACTGCTATGGCTTGCCTGGAACGCCTTTACACATCCAGAAACCAATACAAAGAGCTACCCAGCGTTCTGAGATGGTTTCTAGGCCATGGAACCAAGCTCGGCATCGCCACCTGTCTACACGCTAGCATGAGTTGCAATGCCACTGATCCACGCGACCGGGTCTATGCAATGCTGAGCTTGATGGATCCTCGAGCTAGGTCACTCATATCGGTTGACTACTCTCTAACACTCGAAGCGGTCTGGAGGAATGCAATTGCAGCAATTATCACCACTCAAAAGAACCTCGATATTCTGTCGTACGCATCGGTTACCTATCGCTCGCTATCTGGAGGACATACGATAAGAGAAAAGACCTTGACACTGCATGATGTCTATGATTATCTAACTCGTTCAGTGATTGGAACACCTGAGTTGAGCCCTCCACTTACATTGTCTTACCTTAACAATTGCGACTTAGTCCCTTGGTGTGCGACTGTCAATGTCGGTGTACCTTTCTTGTCGCATCACCAGAGCAATCAAGGGCACGAAACCCTCTTCTGCGATCCAAAGTCTCCCTCATTACTGTCGCAAAACCTGTTGCCGCGCCTTCGTGTACGAGCACACTATATTGATAGTGTACGCATAAGGCATAAGGACGACACCACACCCCAAAACCCTTTCTTCGGAAGAAACAAGGGGAGTATCAACATAAGGATCTTAGACTTCTTCAAAAAGAAGGCATCGTCCCGTGCTATCTCTGGTATAGTTAAGGGAATGAGAGCACGAAGCCTGGCCTCGCGGTACACATTACCCACTATCTCAAGTGGTTTACGGGGCGGCCTTACGTCAATGGCAAAATCATATTTTGATCTCGAAGGTCTGGATCGCTTCCTTAAAATAGGCTCGGACCTTTCCTCATGGGAAATGTTCTCAAGCCAGTTCAGCGTGGGCTACAGGCCTTTAACCCTTTTAGATGGAGGGGCTGAAGAGATTTTCGCCATCGACGGCATAAATTCTCTCTTTATTCTGCGCAAAACCGCGACCCAGCAGTACAGAATCGTGAGCGAGTGCTATCTGTGGGCTGCATTCGAGCTGGACTGTTGGAATCCGGGAACGAGAATGGGGAGATGGGGCCCGTCCGTCCCAAGACCTACCGTGGAGCAGACGCGAATGATCGAGATAGTTTGACTTGGCATTGTACAATATCGCTGAGTCCAGTACAGTGTCCTTTTCTATCGCCGTATAAACAGAAGACATGTGTTCAACGAGAACGATGGGGTCGGAGGATGAGTCAGGCCCATGCAAATTTCAGACGTCTGCTTAGTTGATAGACAACGCAATAGTCGACCAGGCAATCTTTCCATAGCAGCTACGATATTGATGCAAGGTCTGTGATCCGACACTACATCAATTATCAAATATCGAAAGTGCAGGAAGTGAAAAGGCGTTGTGTTGTCCGCCATTTTGTTGATGCTAGGATCTGTACGATCTGAGAAGCGCCTTCGCGTAGCCAAAACTGGTCGAAGCGACAACTCACCCCGCTCGTTTGTAGTAGCCAGCGCAGTAGCGACCTTTTCAAACTGACGCCATCAATGCCGATGAACAATCATGTACGACATGTCTCCTGTGGGGGCAGATGCGACGAATCATAGACTTTCAAGTTCGCGCGTACCGATGACGTATACATGATGCTCCGCTATGCTCAGCGCTCTCAGGATGATGACCTTCATCCTTCCCTCGAAGATCGTCTTCTCGCAAAAAGAGTCGCATTCCTATCCCCTAGTTCTCAATCATGTCGCATCAAGAGAACACTAAAGATGTTCCTGAGGAGCACCGTGTACACAGGACCGGCTCCTGGCTGCCGGCAGATCACCGCGTTCACAAGAAATGGTTGTCGGGTATCATCGAACGCGTGGAGAACAACCCTCAAGAGCTGCACCCTGTGTTGCAAGAGTTCAAGGATATGATTGAGAGCAACACACGAATCTACCTTTTGGTCAACTCGATGTTTGAGGAACTACCTACAAAGAAACCGTATCAGAACGACCCGGCAGGCCATAAGCAGGTCAAGGATTACCATCACATGCTAGAGCTGTTCAATCACATCCTGCGCACAGCGCCTGAGTGGAGCGATCACGAGTACTCCGTTGGAATGGTGGGAACGCCGATTAATGCCGTCTTGGACTGGCCGATGGTATGCATTGCCGATGAATCTGCATGCGAGATACTTGCTGATCGCAACACATAGGGCACACCATCAGGCTTTGCATTCTTTCTAGATCCCGAAGTCAATAAGATGATCAAGAAGATTCTCAATGCATGGGCAGAATTTCTCGGCTCGCCAGCATCAGCATATGTACTTAGCAACGATAAGATCGGCTGGCTCAGCGATCACGGCACTCACGATCTCGCGTTGACAGCTAACGTCGGCCAAACGTCTTATTCTTTTGAAGAACTGTTCCATTGCGAGCCGTCTGAGAAGAATCATGGGTACAAGTCATGGGACCACTTTTTCACTCGGCAATTTCGCGAAGACAAGCGGCCCGTTGCTAGTCCTGACGACGACAGCGTCATCGTCAATGCATGCGAGTCGAAGCCCTACAAGGTGGGCCGCAACTTGTCCAAGCGAGACCGATTCTGGATAAAAGGTCAACCTTATTCGCTCATGGACATGCTCGACATGGACCCACTGCACGAACAGTTCATTGGTGGTACACTTTACCAGGCCTTCCTCTCTGCGTTGAGTTACCATCGCTGGCACGCACCCGTCAGCGGCAAGGTCGTAAAGTCATACCTTGTCGACGGCACCTACTTCTCCGAACCACTCTTCGAAGGTCTTGGTGACCCCTCGGCCAAAGGCGGTATTGACGAGGAAGGCGAGAAAACGGGCCAAGGTTACCTCACCGCAACGGCTACGCGCGCTATCATCTTCTTTGAAGCTGATAACAAGGATCTCGGTTTGGTTTGCTTCATGGGTATTGGAATGACAGAGGTCTCGACGTGCGAGACCACTGTCAAGGAAGGGCAGCACGTCAAGAAGGGTGATGAGATTGGCATGTTTCACTACGGCGGAAGTACACATTGTGTACTGTTCAGGAAGGGTGTGGAATTAGAGGGGTTCCCAGATATGGAGAATGCGGAGCACAACGTACCTGTAAGGTCGAAGCTCGCAACTGTGAAGAAGACTACATGAGGTTATTGGTAAGCCAAGTCTAGCTTGTGCAAGTCTAGCAGGCTCTTCATTATATCAAAACCGCGAAAATGAACGACCAGAAATGGTCTGACTTCCATATTCGTGATCGCGCATTTTCCCGTCATCATCATTATTGGTAGAGTTTGTCACTTTGACTAAAGCACCCACTGGTGTCTTTGCCACCCACGAACAAAATACATAATCAAACCACATCATGTCCTTGCAAGAGAAATGCAAGTTTTGCGATAGCGATACTTGATGCTGAGTTTCCGGCCTTGAGCAAGAGTAAGAATGAAGTCTACTAGCATACTGGCTTTTGTCCTATTCCCAATTTTTTCCCTTCAGACATAAGTAGAGCAACAAACGTACCTAATAGAAACAAATCATATCTCACATGAATCTTGCCAGAAACCCCTGACATATGCACGTTGCTCCAGCTGCGATTACAGGGACTGTTCGAAACCCACAAAGTGCTTCTGGAAATAAGCTTCCGGATTTCCAGGAAAGTTTATGAACTCTAGCGTGGGGTGGTAGTTTCGCATCCAATCGAAGAGCGTCCAGATTGCATAGTTCTCTGGCATGACGGCCACTGGCGATAACTCAGCGTTCCGCAAGATTAAACGGACCGGAGAGGTTTGATTGGCGATGTCTTCTATTACTGACGACAGTTGGATAGGAAGACGCCAAACGAGGGAAAACATTCTGGTTAAAACACTCCGGCTTGTACCGTTGCGGTCTTCAATGTCTGCTACGGTATCAGGTAGGTTGGCTCTAATCGTAGCAGCTTTGATGGTGCTTTTCCATATGTGAGCAGCTCCATCGGAACGAGCATCAATGTCGACAACGAAAGATGCTGACGGCATACCTCGGGATGGCAACGCTGCCAGACGTATCAGCCATTCAATGAAGATACGTGTGTAGTCGTGTACAATAGACCTTGTGGCAAACGATGACCCGCTTGTCACTGCGCCCGATCTAGCCCAGAAAGAGGGGGCAAGGTTGGTTGAGAACCCTGCTTGCATGCGGACGCGGAGCCTGGTGTTTTCCACGCAGAAAGGGATAAGGCCTTCGGCGTGAGCTTCCGGGTTACTGATACTCCTCGCTTCTTCTTGGAGAACAATAGAACAGATGTCCATGCGGATATCTTGCTGAAGCCTGCTAAGCGCATCGATACATATTGCGGTCGCCGAGAAATAGAGCTTGACAAGTCCATACTCTCTGGTCCAGTCCCATTGGTTTGGCGTAACTGGTGTCAACAACTGCTCCATGGCGTGTAGTTCTCGAACACTGGGTATTGCCCATGGCTTTGGGCGCCAATCTAGAACTTTTCGGTGTGTTCCTTCTAGAAAGGGTGAACGAAGCCCCTGGTAGTGTGTCGGTAAGCCGCATGCCTTGCCTGCGAGTGCATCAAAATTTGGATGTGTGGCGACCTGATCCAGCGTGTATTGAATAGCATCACAAAACGAAGTTGTGAATACATCTTGAGCCATGTGATCAGTTTTGCACATACCACAGAAGTCTGAACCGCGGCGAATGGCTCTGAAAGCAGATCTGAATACACTGCCAATGGATGGATACGCTTGCACGGCTCTAGCAAGGATATCATCCGTTACCATCTCTGCAACGTAATGAAGCATGACCATCTTAGTCCATCGAGCTGAATGCAGGAGATGTTCGAATCGGGATGATATCGAGCGCAGTCCGCGGAAGCTATCCTCTCCTGGCTCGTCGCAGCTTGACATGAACGTGATGGTGTTGAAGCGAAGCGCGAGTCCTTTCATCTCAGAAGCGGCTGCTTTGCAAGTGTACATCAAGTCAAGCTTCCTGCCGCTGCCAAAGCGCAACTTGCGAGTAGCGAAATCGTAAGATAGTCCCTCCGCCTCTGAGACATAGTAGGCGTAAATTTCGTCGCGCAGTTCCCTAGGGAGTCGGAACAATAGGGAAGGGTGCTGCCTGATCGACATGGTGTAGTTTCAGTGTCTTGATTCTGATCAGTGTGGAGGGGAGGTGGAGGAGACATTTACGAAGATAGCTTAGGTGGTTACCGTGCGGGGACGCGAAGCGAGCCAAGACGCAAATCAAGCTACGTAACAATATATACTTGATCTTATAAACAAGGCTGGAGAGCTATAACATAACTAGTAGCTATTTTTGAAAGAGAAAAACTAGGGCCTTCTAAAAAACTAAAAATTAGCTTAATAGCTCTTATATCTATAATGATATAGCTTGAAGGAGTTAGAGAAAAGAAAGCTTAGCAAAGGTGAGCTATCTACCTGTGTAGTACATTGTGTTCTTACAGTTCGCAACTGTATCGCAAGACAAATGAATACCTGACACCGCCACCATTAGCAGAAACAATAGCCAACCCACACCAGCTATAGGGTTTGCTGGAGCGCCCTTTTTTTGTGTGGCGTGGATGAAGAAAGACTTTGAGTACCCGGTGGCACCACTGAGGCAGCGCAGGTCGTACGGAAGGCGGCAAGAAGTTTCAAGCATACGAGAGCCAGGCACCCAGGGCAGGGATTCAGGATTCAGGATTTTGTGTCAAACCACGTGGCCGGAGCGGGTCGGTCGTCCTCTCTAATAACGTGGTCGAAGTGAAGGTCTGCTTCTCAAGATATCGGCATATGGAGTCTAGTCGCTCGCAAATTCGCCGCGGCAACTCAGGCTTACCATGTCACACCGGGCTGTGCAATCAGCCACACCCAAAATTGGGCTTGGGCTAACTCCCTCCTCATCAAGGAAATATTTAGCAAGTTACAGAGAGGCGGCGCACCGCACTGTCTGGCTTTCAGACGCAATTCTTTCGTACAACACAGTGTGCTGCCTTCTCGTATGCTTACTAACTGTGATACCTAGGAGTAACATTGACATTCTTGCACAGCCCAGCGAGTTGCCTCCTCAAAACTCGATATTACTTCATTCGTTTGCGACTGCCCCAGAATAACCTCTAAGATAAGGCGGTGTCAGCCCTCCTCTTTAGAGGTATTCCAGATGATACTGTCAGTCCTGTTGGACGAGGTTCCTCCAGTAGTGGCATCAAGTTCTCCAAATTCAACCTGAACCCGGCCTCTTCCACATCTGCAAAATGCTTATGTAACTCCTCCCACACAACTTTTAACCGAGCGAACGAATCCCATCCATGTATATGCCAGCATAGTCGAATACTAAGCAAGAGACATTCCTCAACACTGTCAATGTCGAGTCTTCCCCAAGGATCGATGAGCCGAGTGATTCCTGTCAATTCTCTGAACAGGCCGTTAGTGCCCTCAAAATCGTACACATCGTCTACAGCGAAACTATCGAGCAAGCCTATACGATAGTGAGCGCGCTGAATTTTGAGTAACCAATCCCGCAAACTCAGATCCCCTTCAGACTTAGGGAATCCGCCTTTGTCCAATTGAAACAGTGTTGGTTGGTCATTATCTTGGTGGCTGTATTTGGTGCGCCATAGTTTGTTTTCGCGGTAGAAGCCAAAGCATGCACTCCTGCAGTTCGAGAAGATCATCTCTGCAAACTGCGCATGCATTGCTGGATCGATTCTTCGCACATTCTCTACGAAAATGGAGGAAGGCATTGTAACAATCGGCTTTAGCCAGCTTGGTGATTGAGTGCCGGAGGCTCTTCCTTCTGTCGCTGCTTCTCCATCCTGGACTTTTGACTCTTGTTGTAGAGGAGCGAGCGGATTTTTAGTAGCGGATATCTCCGACCCGGATGCCGCGTCGGAATCTTCTTCGATGTCTGGTAGACTATCGGATTCGTCGAAGCTTGAAAAGGAAGCATCTCTGCGGTCTTGGGACACCGTAGAGGCAACGGATTCCTTCTTGTTGGTTTCGCTAACATGATTTTTGTCATTGCGAGAATTGGTGGGTCGCAAGTGTTGGGCGCGTTCTTGTGCTTCTTTGTCCAATCGAGACGCTGCCTTCTTCCGGTGGGGACTGTTGGAAGCTATATCGATCTCCCTCTGGAGCCGTTTGAAAGCGTTCTTCTCTCCTTCACCATAGAGAACGGGCATACAGATACCAAAGATACCAAACAGCGAGTACGCTTTGTCTTCGTTACGGGTGGTCTGCCGGCCTCTTGCCCATAATAACCTCTCCTTAATGCCAAACTCACTAAGAGGGGCCCCTCGAAGGGCTAGGATAGCAATACCCGTTATATTATGCAGTTGTCGCTTTAGAGTTCTCCTGTTGCCTAGTTGCTTGCCCTCTTTGGAGAAAAACTCCACCGAACGCGGGGCAAGGAGCTCTTGAAGTGTCCACCCCCGAGTGAACCATCTACTTTCCCGAAAAGCCATCTTCCAAGTGTATTCAGAAAATCCATCGCCTGCCTTCCATTCTGCTGTCGAAACATCAGATAGATAGACATAGCACTTCGCCGCATTCCGGTACCAGCGAAACATAGAGTTGATAGCCTCTTGAAGCTCAACGAGGTTTAATTTGTCGATGCAACAAGTGTCCACCCAGAAATATTGCAGACCATCGCGTTTGGCTTCTTGACCACAGAACTTAATCTTGTCGTAACCGCTCTTGCCTTTTCCATCTCCATTCGTCAATTCCTGGAAGGTAACCTCGTGGCCGTCCGTCCAGGTGTGCGAAAGGATCGCGTAGGGAGGGATTGTATCATCGCCCACGAAGCTCTTGGTAAGGCTGATCTCGCCAGTGTCGCTACAATGTAGAAGGCGCATAGCTTCGGACGGAGTTTGAACGAGCGTATGCGGTAGAGGAAGGATATCGAGGCTCAAAGGCGGCAGCCTGGTTTGAGAGACTTGCGGAGCAACTCGCTCATCAGTTGAGAATCCTAGTCCTGCCTGTTTGGATTAGCGAGCATACAGAGAGATGGGAGGCTGAGCTACACTGAAGAATCACATCTGAAAGAGATACAACGCAAAGGTACCATGGGCTGATTCTGTTGTGCTTGCTATATCCTCGATTTGGTGAGGAAGAAGTTGGGCTGGCATCGGTGTGCGGCTGAGTTCACAGCCCACATCGTGGCGCGGCAAGGCAGCAGTCTGAGCCAAAGTGCCAGCTTTTCCTCATCAAGTTGCTCCATTGCATATGTTAGGTGCGTATAGGCACCCTTCCGGTTCCACGGTACCGCAAGTAAGGAAAACACGACACTGGCGACAATGTGTTTCCAGCTTCGGCGCAAATGCAGTGCAAAGGTCGAGAATTCCATTCTAAATACGTGTTTACGTTCTGTATCGGCTCTGATTCCTTGATCGATCATCCTATGCATTTGAAGCCAGGTTAGTGGAGACAATCAAGGTACCAGCCGCTCCCTTTACTGGGGTAAACGGAAGTATACCAAGACGTATTGACATGTTAACTCTGTATGAGAAGATAGGATACGACATAGTGAACAAGATTGATTAGAACTACTACACCCGTCTCTCAACACATGGTCGGTGTCGTAGCTTTTCTTCGTGTGCTCTGCCTGTAAGCGAGTGACAGGCGTCTTTGCGGATGAGGTCTTCGTCCGCATTGAGTAAGACGGAAATGCTGTGTAAAACAAATTTATATATACGTAAATCGAAAACACATACACTGAGCACACGGCTCCAAAACATTCCATAATCTTGATTGAATAACAACGCAACAGCATCGCTGGAATTCCGCTCCAGCAGGAAACAAAGTCACCGTCCGTGCACCCTTGGCTTTTTCCGCCGCAACACCAATAACCGCATCACCACCCAATCCATATACCCACACGCCCCCAACCGACCTTGAACCGCACACCTCCCCCGCCGCCCGCGGCCCCAATCCACAACAATGCTATCCCGCGCGCTCACCCTGCCCATGCGGCGCCCAACCGCCCTCCGCACCCTCCACCGCACACTCCGCACGCGCACACAACACATCCACACACCAACATGTCCCTGCGTGCGCCCCACCCTATCCGCATTCCGCGCACAACCCCGTCCCAGCAGCAGTATTCTCGACCTAGCAACCCGTTTCAACAGCCTGCGCTTAGGCGGCATGCAGACGCAAACGCGCGGCATGAAAGTGCGGAGTTCGGTCAAGAAGCTGTGCGATGGGTGTAAGAGCGTACGGAGGAAGAAGGGGCGCTATGTGTATATTATTTGTAGCAAGAATCC
>JAESFQ010000139.1_pt1 | contig 25764 bp, 22 predicted proteins | sample 9269431 | NCBI WGS metagenome assembly JAESFQ01 (sample SAMN14502588, study PRJNA617103) | algae metagenome | isolation source: Plectolyngbya sp. WJT66-NPBG17 and co-occurring heterotrophs from well... | place: USA: Mojave Desert, Joshua Tree National Park, California | collected 2006-08-06 | reverse complement strand
TCCCCACCCCCTCCATACTCGCCTGGTCAGAATCCGAACGTGTCGCAATCCCTAAGCACCAGCAATACCTCGTCGCCGCAAATGTCTGCCAATGCATTTCCCCACCCTCCACCTCCCCCACCGCCGAGTAGCAATCCGTCGTCTGCGCGACCCATCTCTGGCTACCACAGCCGACCCGGGTCGATGGTCATACCTTCGAGCGCGACGAGCATAACGTCGAACCCGCAGTTCCCGCCTCCACCGCCCAGAAACGGACCGGGTCGGTCAGCCTCGCGCGACAAGTTGGCTTCCAAGTTTAGTCTATCGTCGTTTAGAAACCGAAACAATGACCATAGTCCTGCCCCGAGCAACATGGACTCACTTCACATCAGCACGTCCGATGCAATTCAACGTGCACCAGCTTCTCCTGGGCTAGTCGCACAGAGGGCTACTTCAAAGTATGTCCGTTTCTCCTGTAGTGTGCTGCTAGACTAACAACCTCATAGTTACATTGCAAACACGTTAGACCGACGGTTTAGTCCTGACACGCAGTCGCCCATCAGAGCACCCACTTCTCGGAGAGCAGCATCTGCGGGTGTGCCGGGCTATGAGACTCGGACGCCTATCGACGAATCGCCCATCGTTCCAACAGGCAGCTGGAGTCGCAATGTGCCATTACCTCCGCCTCCTCCGGGCCCTCCACCTAGCAGTTCAAGATCTCAGAGCATGGGACCTGGGACGGAACCTCCATCCAATCGAGTACCCATCTTACCTTCCGCGCCTCCAACGAGGAGACCAGGTCAAACCTCACTGACACCTATACCACCCACACCCATGGGCTGGCAAGACGAGCCCACAAATGTGCGATCGAGGTCCCCCGCAGTTCGTGGCCTACACATCGATACAAGTCCTCGTGCTGTCCATCTATCTGACCACCCTGCGCCAGTGTCAGAGAGTGGAAGTGTCTCGATTTCTTCGGGGCCAACGACGACCACATCGGGTTCTGGCAGCACCCTATATCGTACCCCAGACAAGCGGGAAGCTAGCACCAGAGGCATTCGTGAGCGAAGGAGCGAGAGCCGTGCCGCTCGAGAGCTACGTATCGAACCGAGCAACAACCCTTGGGCGCAAGATTTGGAAGCAGAGTCAGCGAAGCCGGCTAACCTCGACTTGGGAACGCCTGATGGTGGCTTGACGCGCCGTGGTGCCATCACCAAAGGCACACCGAGAAGTAGCGGAGCCCTACGCTCGCCAAGGAGCGCACATCTCTATGAAGATCCTGGGTCGTCGAACTCCACGCCTCGGATGGACGTGAATCCAAAGGGTGCATCTATGGCCGTCGCGACACCACCTTTCTCGCCAGGTATGGAACATCTCAGTCGTTCAGCACAAAAAGCACCCGTCTCCATCCCCTCGAAAGCATTGCCCACTCCACCATTACGTGTCTATGGTGATGAACGAGAAGCAGACCTGACCCGACGCTCAGAAGCTGCAAATGGATCGGCTATTCAAACTCCCAACACGGCACATCCTGGCGTACAGGATTCGACTCTGAGCACACCAAAACCAACAAACACCCACGCTTTCGCGTGTGCCTCCATGGAACGGCATCGACAATTCATCGAAAAAGAGATGGCTGCTCAAACGGACCAAGACAGACTCGAGCTGTTTGCCGAATTCATTGTCACTGAGTCACGACTTCGTCGCGACCGGTACTCTGGAGCTTTCGATGCAATGGCTGGAGATATCATGGATTTGACAAGAGATTTGTGGCGTTCGTACGGCGGTTCTGGGCGCAGATCAGCAACACCAAACACCCAGGCTACGCCCGTAGGATATAGTAGCCGACGATCTCAAGGTTCTGTGGCTGGTGAATCTCCCGACACACGCTTCTCCTCGATGCCAACGACAGCTGCTAGTCCAGCATCTTCCATTGGAAACTTTACCCCGCATACCGAACCGGCATCTCCTTCCAGTGCATCTAGCCAGAAGGCCCGTGATGCCTCATGGGCCAACAACTACCATCCTTCGCTCTCGCCTATCCCAAGTATGGCTATGAGTACGATTCCCGATGAGCAAGATTCGAGGGGTCGCTCAGCGAGTCGCTGGTGGGAAAGCGATGGCGGCTCATCTGGAGTTGGGGGCGATAGAAGGCTGGAGCGGAGTAAACGGGAATCCAAGTACATGAGTCTACCGAAGGAGGCCCGCGAGAGTCTGCAGTGGGCAGGTGAAGACTTGTCAACTCCAAGGCAACGAGGCGAATCAAGCACTCGATCAGCTTATGGACCTAACGAATACCCACCCGAGAAGGTTGGTTTACATGAAGAAAGTCTACAGCCGTCACAGCAGCAGCCTTACGGCTATTACTCAAGGTCTGCTACGGCAACCCCCGACCCACATAAGCTGGATGTATCGCGACTCGTCACACTTCCGCCATCCTACCCACGTCATCACCCCGCGGTCAACAACAGCCATCCCGACTTGGCAACTATCCGCAGCAGCCTCCGAACTCTATCGGAACTTGACGAAGTGAAGAACACGAAGGCTAAGTTCAAGACGAAGATCGAGGCACGAAAAGAGCAAGAAAATGCGTCGCTTTCTGATAGACGATCACAACTCCGATACAATATCCAGGATAACGTTCGGAATGGAGTGATGTCGTTTGCAGAAGCGGCCAAGGCGGAAGCAGATTTCGAAGCTCGGGAGCACCAAAGAGCGCAGGATGTAGTCCAGTGGGTGTTCGACAGCTTTCAAGCCGATGTTGCCAACCCGCTGCATGCCATGTTCTGCGAGCGCATCACCAAGGCCACGGCGTCGATGGAACACCTCAAAGGGCGTCTGTGTAGTGAGGCGCGTGAGCCAAATCCAAACCAGACGCAAGAAGAGGGCGACGAGAAACCAGAACTCCTGGAAATGCTTACCCTGCACAAATGGCTCTTCGAGGCACGGGAGCAGCTGCACAAAGAGATGTTCGAACTGGAAGATGAGCGCAATGACCTCTACAGAGATATCATCGTCTTACCGTACGTTCAGACGAAGAATGAGCAGAAGGTGAAGGAAGCAACAACCTTCTTTCAGCGCGATGGACAGGACCGTAAAGTTACCTTTGAGAAGGAGACGCTTAAGCGTTACGAAGACTTGATGAATGTCATCGAGCAAAACGTGACTCGAGGTGTCGAAGCCCAGCTGTCAGCTTTCTGGGACATTGCGCCTGGGCTTCTAGAAATTGTGCAACAAGTTCCTCGGAATTTGCATGGTTTTGAAGTCTTGGTCCCAGCTCAAGAGTATGTGGAAACACCGGCATACCATGACTACCCGCTGCAGTATCTGTACACCTTGTTGGCACATGCCGGCCGTTCAGCGTACCAGTTCATTGAATCGCAAATCAACTTGCTGTGTCTACTGCACGAGGTCAAGACTGGAGTCATGACGGCAGGCTCACGACTGCTCGAGACACAGAGGCTCTTGGAAGGCGAGGATCTGACGGGCGTGAACCAAGAGATGAAAGCAATCAGGGCAGATGAGGAACGGCGACTCACGGACGACCTCAAGGAGAAGGTTGGTCTTGTCGAAAGCCAGTGGAACGAGGCACTAGGACAGGGTCTGGAAGACTGTAAAGCACGTGTAGAAAACCACCTTACCGAGCAAGGTGGATGGGATGACACTCTCAAGGAGTAATTAAAGGACGTGGTGTTGACATGATTGGATTTTTTTATAGCATTTATACGCAGTTCCGATACCCGTCTGAGACATCTACTTAAAATTTCATCTGGTAGTTTATCGAATTTGACAAAAGTCCGTCTGAGAGACGTAATTACGCTTGTTCCGGAAGCTGACCGTTTAGCTTGCAGTGCTTGTGCGTGTATGCTGTGCATCGTCTTACAAAGATGCGCCTTACCCCAGGATGGCTGGTCAGTAACAGGACCAAACCTCGCTTCGATTTATCGCATAACATCAACTGTAGCATCGCTCCCGTTCCGTCTACGTCCACTCGCGTACCTGACATGTGATACACAAAGGTCAGGGTCCATTATCGCAACGGCCGTTACGCTTGTCTGCGCTTTCCGGCACAGACACAAACAGGGGCGTAACAGTGAGGCTGCCTTGTATAGTTTTCCCCTGTCACTGCATCCTTTATTTGTGCCTTTATCGCCGTTGTCTGTCCTGCCCAGAGTTCCTTCATTCACCGCCCTGGTTGCGGCGTCCCTATCAGGCTAGCGGCGCGCCCGGACCACCCAAAAAATCGCACACCTGCGCATAAAGACTGACAACCTCGTCGTGTCCCTCCACCCCAAACGCTTAACCACCCCCAACTACACCCACAGCTCTCCAAGCCCTCGGTTCCCAGCGGACCGTTCATAACAGAAAAAGAAACAAAAAAATACAGAAAACAACAAGAAAAGCCCGTCCGACGACCACCGCCAACTCTTCGTCTCCCACTGTCGCTTGCACCCGACAGACGTCTTACTTGATCCCACCTTTTTCGCAAGAAGAAGCAACCAGCGCGCCCGCATAGCCAGCGCTCTTGGTCCCATATACCGACTCTGTTACCCCGCACATCTCCTGTTGCAACTTAGGTGAGTACTGAAACCTTTTGCGAAGCGAGCGCTCTTGCACATGTCCACGCTGCTTCTGCCCGGAATATTGAGACCCCTCCGCTAACATACGACCCCGCAGATATACACCATGTCTGACGTCGCCAACTCTACCTCGCCCGTCCAGGACGGTGCTGACGCCAACGGCGCTCAGGTCAACACCAACGTCCCTGCTGCCCAGGGCGAAGCCCCCACCCCCACTACCGCTGCCCCCGCGAACAACCAGAACTCCGCGTCGCTCTATGTTGGCGAGCTCGACCCCTCCGTCACCGAGGCTATGCTCTTCGAGTTGTTCTCGTCGATTGGCCAGGTCGCGTCTATCCGTGTCTGCCGTGACGCCGTTACCCGTCGCTCGCTCGGTTACGCCTATGTTAACTACAACAGCTCTGAGGATGGCGAGAAGGCCCTCGAAGAGTTGAACTACACCGTCATCAAGGGCAAGCCCTGCCGTATCATGTGGTCCCAGCGTGACCCCGCTCTGCGCAAGACTGGCCAGGGTAACGTCTTCATCAAGAACCTGGACCACGCCATTGACAACAAGGCTCTCCATGACACTTTCGCCGCTTTCGGTAACATCTTGAGCTGCAAGGTTGCTCAGGACGAGCTCGGCAACTCCAAGGGCTACGGATTCGTCCACTACGAGACCGCCGAGGCTGCCAACAACGCTATCAAGCACGTCAACGGCATGTTGCTCAACGAGAAGAAGGTTTTCGTTGGCCACCACATCCCCAAGAAGGAGCGCATGAGCAAGTTTGAGGAGATGAAGGCCAACTTCACCAACATCTACGTCAAGAACATCGACCTCGATGTCTCTGACGAGGACTTCCGTGAGCTCTTTGAGAAGCACGGTGACATTACCTCTGCCTCCATCGCGCGCGATGACCAGGGCAAGAGCCGCGGGTTCGGCTTCGTCAACTACATCAAGCACGAGGCTGCCTCTGCCGCCGTCGATGCGCTCAACGACACCGACTTCCGTGGCCAGAAGCTGTACGTCGGCCGTGCGCAGAAGAAGCACGAGCGTGAGGAGGAGCTCCGCAAGCAGTACGAGGCCGCTCGTCTTGAGAAGCAGTCCAAGTACCAGGGTGTCAACCTCTACATCAAGAACCTCAACGACGATGTCGACGATGAGAAGCTCCGCGACATGTTCACTCCTTTCGGTACCATCACTTCCGCCAAGGTTATGCGCGATGCCATGCCTGCGGAGCGCTCTGAGACTGAGGGCGACGAGAAGAAGGACGAGGTCAAGGAGGAGCCCAAGGAGACCGAGGAGCCCAAGGAGGAGCCCAAGGATGACTCGTCTGACGACAAGAAGGACGAGAACAAGAGCGGCGAGAAGGTCACTATCAAGGGTGAGAAGAAGATCCTTGGTAAGAGCAAGGGCTTCGGTTTCGTCTGCTTCAGCAACCCCGACGAGGCTACCAAGGCCGTCACCGAGATGAACCAGAAGATGATTGAGGGCAAGCCTCTCTACGTCGCTCTTGCCCAACGCAAGGATGTTCGCAAGAACCAGCTCGAGGCGACCATCCAGGCCCGCAACCAACTCCGCATGCAGCAACAGCAGCAGCAGCAGTTTGGTGGCATTCCTCAGATGTTCATTGCCCCTGGCCAGCAGCCTATGATGTTCCCCGCCGGTGGCCGTGGTCAGATGCCCTTCCCCGCTGGAATGCCTGGCCAACAAGGTGGCCGTGGCGCTGGTTTCCCTGGCGGCATGCCCGGCCAGCAAGGCGGTCGTGGTGGACCCAACGGACAGCAGATGCCTCCTATGTACATGCCCCCCGGCATGGCTCCTGGCGCCTTCCCTCCTGCCTACATGAACCAGCAGTACATGCAGCTCGCACAGGCTGCTCAGCAGGCCATGGGCGGACGCGGAGGTCGTGGCGGCCCCATGCCTCCTATGCCCGGTATGCCTCAAGTCCCGATGGCTGGTGTTCCCGGCATGCGCGGCGGTCAAGGTTTCCCTCCTCAGGGTGCTGGTCGCGGCGGCATGCCCCAGGGCGGTCGATCTGGTCAGTCCCCCATGCCTGGTTACCCTCAAGGCGGCCGTGGCGGCCCCGCCGGTGCTGGCGTCGACATGGGTGCTCTGAGCGGTGCCGCTCCCGGTCAGCAGAAGCAGATGCTTGGTGAGGCTCTCTACCCTAAGATCGCTGAGATGCAGCCCGAGCTCGCTGGCAAGATCACCGGTATGCTCCTCGAGATGGACAACAGCGAGTTGATCAACCTGTAAGTTTTCTCAGTTCCAAATTTACGAGCTCAAGTACTAATTAGCCTAGCACCTCCGACGAGGCTGCTCTCCGCGCCAAGGTCGACGAGGCCATGAGCGTCTACGACGAATACGTCAAGAACAAAGAGGGTGAGCCTGAGAAGGAAGCCCCCAAGGAAGAGACCAAAGAAGACAAGGCTTAAACCACTTTCTAGTTGCCACTGAGTAGGATTCGGTCCGCGAATCTCTCGAACGGCAGCAAGTTACGATGGTCGCATGATCCTTTTGTACGGCGAACGGCGCACGGGTAACGGTTTTCACTCACGACACGGGACGGCTTTCATGACCCATTGCATCCAAAAAAGTTTTCACGATTCGATGCTCCTTTTTTGTTATCGGCTTGCAGCCATGTCACAGCAAGCTCGGTACATTGCCTCTTTCGCCGGCGACTGACTCCTTGACTGGAATGTCGGATGCCACCAACAACCAATCTCGAATACTCAGAGTTTGGTTTTCCCCTCCTGTCTTTTTTTCCTTGTTCCACTTCGTGCATGTTATCATAGACGGTGCCCCGTCTTGGAACGTCATGACATGGATGTGATGGGTCTGTGGATGGATTTTCTTTAGGCACATAGTATGATACCTCACGAGCAGCTTTACGATACCAAGCTGGCTCTCAATGTTCGGGTTTTGGGCGTCTCGATAATCAATGGCAAATGTTATGGTGGATGTGAGAATGGATAAGATTATGATTCGAAGCATCTCGCACCGACTGAACAGCTTTGAGGAGAGATATGAAACAGATGACATGTTAGGCATGTAGTCGATACTCCTAATAGATCTTGCGATAGTCATGACTGGCTCTTTGAGATGCTGTGATGTTTTCTACTTTTTCCCTGGTTTGATAGCTTGGCAAACACGTGACACTACGCTGCGTGGATATCATCATTGAATAATACTACGTCGATGAAGAATCTGCAACCTTGGCCAGCAAGTCATGTGCTCAAATGCCCGTGATAGTCCAATTATACGCCATTTCACGCTCCAAGCCATCCACAGACGCCTATTTCTTATAGTTCTTGTGCGCGTCAATAACCTTTTGGACCTCGCCTTCTGAGCCGAGGAAGATGCCGGATCGGTCGTGAATGTGTTCGGGAACGACTTCAAGCATACGATCCATCTTGCTGTTTACTGCCAGACCACCAGCTACAAAGACGTTAGTAAGAGTGTCTCGAGGTACGATGAAGAGTGTGACTTGCCGTTTTCAAAAACCATAGCCATAGGCGCACATTCGTAGAGAATGCGCAATTTGCCCTTGGGTGTCTTCTTATCCGCCGGGTACGCAAAGATGCCGCCGTACAATAGTGTTCGGTAAGCGTCGGCAACCATGGATCCAATGTATCGCGCGCTGTATGGTTTGCCGCCCTCGCCTGGGTTCTTGAGACTTTCGCACCACGCCTTGACGGGCTCTTCCCAGTACATGCTGTTACCCTCGTTGACGGAGTAGATGGACCTGGTCTTGGGGACCCTCATGTTGGGATGTGTGAGGATAAACTCGCCGAATGCGTTGTCGAGGGTGAAGCCGTTGACGTTTCCGCCCTTCATTGTGAGAACGAGTTGGGCAGAGGCGCCGTACATGGTGAAACCAGATGCAACCATCTCGGTGCCAGGGAGGAGGAGTTCCTCTTTTGTGCCTTTGGAGTCCTCCGGGAGCTTGTATACGGCGAAGATTGTGCCGACTGCGACTCCGGCGTCGAGGTTGGAGGAGCCGTCGATGGGGTCGCAGGCTACGGCGTAACGCGCGTTGGGGTGCTCGTGGAAGACGATGGCTTCTTCTTGCTCTTCGGAAATCAGGAGGCGCACGCGTCCTGATGAGCGCATGGCGCTGATGAAGAGCTCATCGCCGATTACGTCGAGCTTCTTCTGGTCGTCGCCTGTGGTGTTGGACGTGCCTTGGAGACCGGTGAGCTGGTCATGTTAGCCGCTGTTTCGTCTGAGAGTAGGAAGTCTCGCATACGTTGATCAATGTTGCTCTCCGAATGTAGTAGGCAATGCTCTTGAAGGCGAATTGCAGTGCGTGACAGAGTAGTCTAGCACAAGTGATTAGTCCTCGGTTCTAATGCCTGTTAAACTCAGAGACGTACGTGAAGTCTCCCGTCGCCTCCTTGACCTTGGTCTGCTCTTCCGTGAGGAATCGCGTGAGGGTGATGATGTCGGTGTTGATCTTCTCCTGCGCGATTGGGCCTCCTTCGTTACTGTTGGACGCCATGGCGTAAGCCTTTGGGTATTGTTCAATATACAAGGTGTAGTAGTACAAAGACAACGAAGCTACAATGGCAAGTTGGTATCAACGGGCAAAGGGAAGATGAGAAAGAGTATGGGGAATGGGAAGTTTGGAGAGAAGGATGGTGGAAAAGCTGTCAAGCTCGAGGTGAGCAAAAAGCGGAGCTGGGTATCGTTATGAAGTCAGGGTGGGTAGAGTCGGGCAGGCGGACCACACTTCTGTGGCATGTGTTTGGCAGGCGCTTGAGCTATAGCCCTCGGCAACTGGGTCGGACACGACTGGCAGGCAGTTCACGATGCTTCAGCCGGGCGGTGTGTGCAGCTGCAGTTACTCCGGATCAAGGCCGAGTTGTCGAGGGAAATTTCCCGAGCTTCATGGCTCAACATGGTCTGGCCCATTGGTGAGCGGACGGGGATAGACGTCGTGTGCGGGAATTGACGCGCTTTGTTGCGGGAGCGCGTGGGTGTCAGGCTATGATGCAGGTGCGGAGACGGAAAAGTGGAGGGGCACGAGGGGTTGGCGGGGCTCCTTCCCACGTTGACGTCTGCCCGACTTCTTCCGGACCGCGGACATAGGCCGCATCACGATCCCATGCCCGTGAGCCTCAATCGCGCAACACCCATCTACCCTCGATGCCAGGTCTTCCTGTGCGAGCTGTTGTCGTTCGCATCGTGGTTCCCGATACCGGAAGAATTTCTGGACGTGCTGTTGCCCAGGCAGGAGTCTGTAGTTTTGTCTTTGGTCCGCTTTGGCCGCGTCCTGAATTACTTACCGCAAGTTCACGATTCACGACCTTTTCCGTTATACACGAATTCTGCACCAGCACAGCAAGGACTTACAATACTCGGGCTACCTATCACCGAGCTGCACGAGCTTCTTCGTACCCGGGTTGTTGGGTTATAGCTCTTGCATTGGATGTCGCGAAGGAAATATCGAGATCGTAATCTATAAACGCCATATAGGCTGAGCCAAGGGTATATGGACGCCACATCCAACATAACAAAACGCCACCATGAAAATCGACAGCATGCCGCCCACTGCTGAAAGTGAAGTAGAAGAGATAGATAAGCCGAAGTCGCAAATGACCTCAACTACCGACTTCGGTAAGCCTCCAAGAATTTCAACCTCTCCATAATCCCACCCCACCCATCCAAGGTATGTTTCCTCTCCAGATTTGCTAGTTGGATCCCATCACCGCACTCGACAGCGGCATCATCTTCTATACTCCAAATACCCCTTTCCCTTGGCAGAGGCTTCCCAACCTTCCATGCATCAAGTACTTTAGATGCCAACTCAGGACGTAGCCGTGTTCGCTTGAGTGCCTTGCTGATGAAGTCATTGGAGAATCCTTCTTCGTTTTTCTCGCTGTAGAACTCTTCAATCTCGTCACCTGTAAGAGGTGGGTCGGGATCTTCTGAATCTGAACACGTCGAAGAAGGTGCAGGGGATGACGATATGAAGAGTGGCTGAGGGGTTGCTTCTGCGTACAGGGTCTGGTCTGCATCTTCTTCTGGAAGGGAACAGCGAAACTCTTGCAAGGACTGGGTGGTCGATGCGTCGGACTCTAGCTGTTCGGCGGGTGATGAGAGTCTCTGCTCCTGCTGAAACTTCACGTCGGTGGTATAGCCAGGTGGTCGTGGGAATTGATCTCGTATCGGTGAGGAAAGGATGGCTTGTGTGTCAAAGTTGGAAATCCTCTGGCGTGTGGCACGCGGTGTGGGTGTGTTTGAGGGGAGATCCTCGCCGGATTCTGAATCGCGGTCCGGTGGTGGATACAAGTCATCGATGTCCGGAAAGTCATCCGACTCTATGCTCTCTACCTTATCCTCTTCCGGGTACCCATCCAGGTTCACCATGGTAGCTTCGTCATCTACTGTATCGAGCACTTCGGATCGGATTTGCTCTTGCATTAGCTCTTCGGCATCCTCTGTTTGTGAGGTAGACTGCGAGCTTTCAGCAGAAGATATCTCCACAGGCTGATTCTGTGCGCCCTCTGCTATACTTGCCTGCATCAGATCTTCTTGAATGGGTGTTGCACTTGTGCTCTTCCGCCGTTTGGTGGGAGGTGCTGCTTCTGCTTCCTCTTCCTGCTCCGCGAAATCGTTTTCCCGCAATCGCTTCGTGAACCTTGCCAGCTGATCATCGTAAAAGTTTGAGGATTCGGGTCGGGCGGTCGAAGATGACGGCATCTTGGTTTCTAACGCAGTTTTGGTTTCCAAGGCGTAAAGAGTGTAGTCAGGAGAAAGTCTGTCGTTTTCTTTCTGCTTTAGCAACTCCTCGAAACGCTCGCCTTCGAAGGCTAACGGCTGTTTGACATGTACTTCTTCTCGTGCTGTTGTAGGAGGAGGTACCGCTGTTTCGTCCGATCTTTCGGCCCCTGATAACTGCGGGCCAGTCGCCTGACTTCCACTTGCAGTTTCCGCATCGTGTTTCTGTTCCATCTGCTTCCTGATCCTCTCCCTTTTCGATACCGGATCACGCAGCCACTGGGGACGGACTACCTTCTCATAATACTGTTGCCACTGCCCGACAGTTTGTTTGCCCTGGAGTTCAGCCCATCCAGCCCAGGCAGGCTCGTATTCCTTTTGTCCTTTCAAGCTGTCGATGAGTTCCACAAAAGCATAACATTCCAGCCAATCGTCTTTGCTGAACAGTTCACCCAACTCTTCCACGCTATAGTCGGGATTCGCTTTCGATTTGCCTTTACTACCGATAGTTGTCGCATCCGGAGTCTGTTCTGTTTTAGGTGTTTGCTGGTTTGCAGGCTTGGAGGGGACTGGAGCTGGAGGCATACGTTCGTTGGACTGGTCGGAAGGAGGAGATGGAGGGGCATTGTCAGGTATGTTGAAAGCCGAGGGCGGACGATTCCGCAGTTGTTTGAGATATCGGTCGCGCCACGAGTGCCATGTATGCCGTGGGTACTATCGTTCATCAGCGATCACACTCTCGTGTACTTTCTTTGTTGGCGCATACCTTGGCTGCGAGCTGCTTGTATACCTCGTTCCCACTGACGGAACCACCTGCTGCTTCGGCGTCGCGCACCCATTTGTAGAGTATCCTGTCTTCTTCTGCGGTATACGCTGCCCTCCCACTCTTTGTAAGCTGGTGGATAGAACCAGCCTCTTCCGCCTCGCCAATCGGTGGTCCCGCTGGATGGTCTGCAGGATCTTGAACTTCCCCCTGCTTGATAGACTCTTCGACAAACTTGTACGATATCGACCCTGGTGGACAGTCTTTCCGAGTGTGGTCCGCGATTCGGTAATCCGCCTTCTTTTCTAATACGACAATCTCTCCGCCGTTGGCCTTTATGTCGTCCAGCAGCCGATTCCGCGACGTTACGCGCTGCGCAACCCAGAACTTCTTACCAGCGAACAATTGTCCGCCTGATGCAAAATCAAAATCCTCCGCGACATCGGTGTACACGGTCGGCCCAGCCATGGCGGAGTGGTGTTGTTGGGTCAAGGTGCAGGTGAAATGACGCGTTGGCTAAGTTGCGACGCGTGCTCACATGGGCGCATGATTCACGCGGGGTCGCTAAGCGGCCGCGGCCCCTCAGCCCTATCGATCTCTTGCCCGCCGTCACCTATGTAATTCGACAAACTGAACGCAACGTGATCGCGTATGCGATAGGAGCTTCGTGTACCGCCATGCGTAGTGTCGCAGTCTTTAGGTCTCTTTCACCATGACCGTCGCCCGCACCATCATCATCTTCACGGTTACAGTATCCCTGGTCACTTTCGTAGCTTTCTTCGGACGATTGCCGGCTTTCAGGTAAATATACCCCTCGGCCTCACAGCCTCCACACTAACGCCCCCAGGAACACTCCCATAGGTTTTCTCAATCGCCTCTTCCTCATTCACCTCCCCTCCGCGTTTCGAAAGCTCGATCTTGCCCTCACCAATGGCCGCATCACGAATGGCGGCTCCCGCCTGGGCAACTACCTCATGCATGACAAGCATCCGCTGATTGTCATATTCTTCCTTGGCCTCGTAACCGCATGCGCGACGCTTCTCCTTCCTACCGTTTGGCACCTTATTCGACCGCATCATAAGCTCCTAGTGATCATGCTGCTGCCGCAGCCGTACATTTTCCTCTATCTAAGCGCGAAAAGGAATAACCAGACATACATCACCACGCTCAATCATGCCGAGCAGATGCGACACTACCCATATGACAGGGTGTTGTACTATCCAGGGACGTCATGTCGGACATGCAAGTTCTTGAAGCCGGCACGCAGCAAGCATTGCAGTATATGCAAGACATGTGTGTCAAGAATGGACCATCATTGCATATGGGTCAATAACTGCCTGGGGCGAGGGAATTACAAGTGGTTTCTAGCCTTATTGCTATCCACTGGCATACTGATCGCCTTTGGAGCATACCTGGCTTACTACAGCCTTTCGCCGTTGGTCCAGAGACACTACCTGAAGTATGAGGGATGGTATAGATACAGCCCCAAGCAAGGCACAAATTCAAAAGGCTGGTTTGGTTACTTTGACAAGAAGACTCATTACTTCTTCGTCTATACAACCATTTACCTCGACGTGGGGGGTATACGTGGATCTGGAGTCGGACTACTCGCTCTACTCACGTGGCCACTTCCATTAGGTCTACTCGCATACCACATCTACCTGATCTGGGCCGGCATGACCACGAATGAGAGTGCCAAGTGGGCAGACTGGCGAGATGACATGGCGGACGGCGTCGTTTTCCTCGGACACAGACGGGAAGATACCATGCAAGAATACCGCTCAGCAACGCCTGCGCAAAGTCATGCTGCCGCCTCGACGCATTCCTCCTCGTCAACATCACCATTCCCGACGCCTCCGGAAACCCCGCCAGAAGACGAAGAGCCGCCGACGACCTGGCCGCTGGAAAGCAGACACATACTCATTCGCACGCAAAACGGGCAACCTCCCAAAACACTTCCGAGCCGCATAAAGTCAGTGGCGAAAGAAGACAGCTTTGAGCGCGTATGGAACCTAGCAGCAGTGGAAAACGTGTATGATTTAGGATTCTGGGATAATATCGTAGAGGTCCTCTTGAACTAGTGTACCTCTTGAAGCAAGTTCTCCATCATTTTTAACAACATGTATAACTTTTCTGCACTTTACGCAGCACATATTAATCTTACTACATAAACTATGGCTAGGGGAATATGTGAAATATAAATGCTGTTACACTCAACGCTACAGATGACAACTTATCAGCGTCAAATTCCAGATTTGGCCGGCGTACTTGGAAACTTGTCCTCGCGGTTCCCATGTCTGAAAGCCCATGTCGAGTCGTCCATGCCGTTATGCGCAGCAGTCATGTATTTACGGAAAGCCGACGACATTTGCACGACCTGTTTGAGTTGATTCTCCGTCACCTCGGGTGGCTCACCACTCTTGCTATGCTTTGCTTCAAAGACCGCCAGAGCAACGGCAGTTTGGAACGTTGTGGTATGAATGGTTAGTCACACGTTGAGCTTTACGCGGCAGAAGACTCGCCGTTCCGAATCTCGCGCTCATTCCACTCTAGCTCTTGTACTTCCTTGCTCTTCACATAGTTCTTCGCGCGATACAATGCCTTCCCATGTATGAGCTTGTTTCTAGCCTTCCAGTTCGATGCACATGGTATACGTGCAATGAATGACCAGTCCTATCCAAGAAGATCCTCTTGAAAGGAGAGAGCAATTCCACCACCCGAGTGAGCTCCAGCCACCGACACGGCAGTATCCTGAGCGGGTACGCTGGGACGCACAGTGTGCTCATCGGGAGAAACCCACTCAGCGATCTTAGTATCAAGCCCATGCATCGAGCCCAGCAAGCGACATTCCACAACCCTGTTTCCTGCACGACCGCATTCGCCTCGCTGGCAAATGTGACCATAAGCAAAGTTTGCAAGACGGCAGAAGCTACCCTTTGAGCAGGCTGTACTCAGGGTTATGTGCTGTAGAACATAGTGTGCTTCCGGACCAAGGGTATCGTGATAGAACTCGCAGTTAACGTTTCCACACCTGTTGCGCAAGAAGTAGTCGACGCAAAGACGTTGCTGTACTTTGGAACGCGCGTCGTACACCTCGAGTTCTCTGGCTGTCGGTTCTCGTACGCAGATGTCGATCCGCTGCTTTGCGCTGTTGATCGGTATGCGACCGCCGATGTAGCAGGCGGGGAGCTTGGAGGAAAAGAGTGGACATGCTGCTCTCTCGGAGTTGGCAAGCTCTGTAAGGTTTTCCTTCGCAGTGGTATACCCTATAGTTTTAAAGGTCTGGAGCAATGTTAGGGGGATTAACGTATCGGGCGAATGTGCTTACCGCATGAGCTTTGGTATCGTTCTTCTCAGTACTACCGATCAATTTCGTGCTGCCCGCGTTCGCCTTGAATATAGGAGGTGGTTCAAAGACTTTTGGGAAGGAGACCAAAAGGAGACCAAAAGGAGACCCATCTTTCTCAATCTACTGTCCAAGCCACTACCGAATATTAATGTGACCTTCGTTTGCTGTCCTCGGTAGGGCTCCAAAGCTTGGTGGTACCAGGGTGATTCAGCAGCCGCCAGGAAGATATGCTTGCACTGCTCACTCGCCAAGTAGAGTTTCAGGTTGCCTTTTTCGTGTCAGTTCAAATTCCAACATCCTCAACAAGGAAAGCGACAAACCGCAGATCTTGTTCTTGATGCCACGATCGTCAGGCGTTACCACAAGATCAGAGAAGGTGCCAACCCTTCCAAAATCGCAAAGAACGATGCAATCGACGAGGTTTTGTAATCCATCGTTGTGTTCAACGCCAGTACTTCAAGGCTTGCGAAAATTCGTATTACCAAACAATACTTGTTGCGTGCAATTTTTGGGAATTTAACCGCAAGTTCCTCACAAACTGCATTACGCAGGAGAACCGAAGCTTCTGAGCCTCGTGGGATTTCCTTCTTAAGCAGGTCGCTGCAAAACTGTTCTTGCATGAGAAGTGGTTTGAGGCGTATTAATAGTATGCACTTACCTTGTGGCTGGATGCGTCGATCAGCATGAGTACAATGGCACTCTTGCTTTGGACTTCGCCACCAACATCCCTCTCGTTTTCTCGCAATTTGGTGCTCTCATTGAACATGCGGTCGTTCGTCTCGTTGTACTGCTTCATGAAGGCTCCGTAGTCTAATGATACACCCTAATCAAGAGTCAGTATAGAGTGTACACTATAAGTCGTTCATGTAGCACTTACAGCTGGAGTTCTCTGCAAGAGCTTGCCTTCAGCCTTTAGAGCCTGGAATTCGGCCTCCAGAGTCGCTGTATTGCTTCTATCCGCCATGGTGTATCTGATAGTGTGTATGTCTATGAATGAAGAGAAGAGTCAAGAGAAAACTCCGTCGTGACTTAGTATAGCGACTATAGGTAGTAGGCCGACATGAAAAAGTGAGGAGGGGAGTGAGAGACGGCATGAAAGATTTGTAGCGCGAAAGCCAAAGAGGTAGAGTGGGGCCGGAGATCAAGAGATTACCTTTACCTTGACTACTTGTAGTATTTTCGTTTCTTCAGGATGGTTAAGCTTTATATACGCTCTATTACCTACCCATGCCTTACGCGACCACGTCGTTAGCCTCCTGCTCTCTCCGCTGCTCCTCTTTTCTCTCTAGCTTGCCCGAGCTCTGGTGGATGCCTTCGAGCACTTGCTTGATCTCCTGCAAGAACCGATCTACCTCCTTCTCAGTACCGACCGTTATCCTCAAGCAGCCCAGACATCCATGCTCCTTGCCTCTGAATCGCACCACGACGCCCTTCTCTTCCGCCAAACCCTCGTATACCGCCAGAGCCGTCTCGTTCGATGGCTTACCGCCCTGATCCGCTGGCGCATCGAGTATCTGATAGAGCAAGAAGTTCGACTCTACACCACCGTGAAGGTTTCCAATGCCAGGGATCTTGGGCAGCTCCTCTATCAGCCTATCCCTCTGCTTGACGATAAGGTCCTTGTTTCTTTGCATGACTTGCAGGTGCTTCGGGTTTAGAGCAGCGCGCGCGATCTGGCTTGTTGGGTTGGGGATATTGTAAGGCGCCTTCATGTTGTTGAGGATCTGTGCGATCGCCGGGTCTGCAAATGCAGCACCTAATCGTATTCCTGCAAGACCGAATGCCTTTGAAAGTGTTTGCATGACCACCAGGTTGGGCCATTCGGCCACCCATTCTGCCAGACTTGTTCCATCTGGCGAGAAGTCGATGTATGCCTCGTCCACAACTACAACACCATTCCACTGGTGTTCTAGTATCTTCTGTACATCCTCCTTCTTCAGTAGCTTTCCAGTCGGATTGCCTGGCGAACAAAGATACGCCAACTTGATGCTCTTGTCCTCATCCATGGCTTTTAGTATCGCGGGTACGTCGAGATCGAAGCTTGGTGTTTGGAGGGGAATCTTGGCCAGCGCGACGTCGTTGACTTGCGCAGAAACGCTGTACATGCCGTACGTGGGTGGACATGTCAGGATCTTCTCTTTGCCGGGAATGCAGAAGGCACGGATAAGGGCATCGATCGCTTCGTCGGAGCCCACGCCAACGAAGAGGTTGGCGGGTGTGATGTTCTTCGAGGTATGGGTGTGGGTATTTCGGAGATTGCAGAGAAGTTGCTTAAGTTCTTCTTGATGGCTAGTTCAAGCCGTCAGCACATACAATGCAAGTAGTGGTGGTGTGCATACGGATCTGGGTATCGGTTCAGGCCAAGCAAATCGACATCAATCGCGGAGGATGAGTCTGAGGTGCCGTTGACTTTCGCGCCAGGCAGCTTGCCCTCGCCATTCAGTGCTAATCCTGGTCCATATGCGTTCTCGTTCGCATCGAGGAGGATGTTGGTGCCGTCATCTTTGTAGTCACTACGCGTCGTGAGCTTGGTACCTCAGTAAGAGTCATTGATATTCACCTACTCGCGCGCGCATCGGTATGGCTCCAATGCGAGGATGTTGGATCGCGCGCATTTCTGCAGATCAAATGCTGTATTCTTTGCGGCCATTGTGTGCGTACTGGGCGGATGGCGAAAGTTGGGAGTTGAAGTAGGAGAACCACTATGTCCAGTCAAAGTTGGTGTTCGCGGGGAACTTTTTGTTTCGGGGGGCGGGATGCGGCGATGTCGGGAGTCATCTACATCATCGCAACCAACAGTTCGGAGTAGATCAGACTTCAAGTATACCTGTCTGGGTAGGCGTGGATTCCTAACAGGATATCTAAAACTGGGCTTTTTCGTGCCAGTCAATCACTTTTGCTAGACGAGCGCGAGTATGAAGGCCAAGGCTAAATGATGTAGTACCCAAACTGCGCTACAAACAACCAAGCCAGAAGGTTTTCGCATGCCTTTTGCGATGAAAGCATAACAAAGTAGGGGCTCTAACAATATTCGATGGAGTTTAAAAATATGTTGTGCTGCAAAAGTGCCCCAAGTCCCTCTTGGGTCAAGCATCCGTCAGTGGCCGAAAAGAAGATATCGTCCAGAACTTTGCGCTAGATACGTTCAATGCCATCAATTGGGACTATGTAGAGCTTGGTTTTAGCCCTTGGTTGTTCAGTGATTGGCATGAACTTGGCTTATACTGGTTAGTGTTAGTCCAGCTTTGCCCTGTCCCTTTATGACTCGTTGGTCGACACTTTCCGAGGGTTCTCAGCTGCTGCTTGATGTAAAAAACCATATAACTATTGCAAGCACTCGTCATTCCATCAATCTCCGATATGGTCTAGTGGCTAGGATTTGCCGCTCTCATGCAGAGTCAGTTCGCTGTACAGCGCCGGCAAGGCCCGGGTTCGATTCCCGGTGTCGGAAAACGTCATTTTTGATGTTTTGGACTATTTGTATTGATTAGAAAGGTGTTGGGAGACTCCAGTTTGGTCAGTGTGGCCAAAACGCGATTTTTGCGTTTCTAAAGTGGAAAACAACACCAAGGCTTGCACAAGAACTCTGGAAACTGCTCTGATTGTCAAGAGCGCCCTAAGTTCACCCTTGGGCACGACCGTTGTTTGTTAGACATGTTGCGGTTCGGCAACGTTGAACAGGCCGGGTCGCCGTTTCGCCAAGTCGAACGGACGACGACGAACAACTACGTAGATACGACTACTTTGTTGGCTACTTTGATTGAGACTGCGACAGTCTTACTGTAAATCAATACTTCAATAATCTTTCATCAAGCAGGAAGTTAGTGGTGGCCACTTTTGGGCTGGGAAAGGCTAGGTAAAAGAGGCGGCCTGTACGACAAAAACTGCTATCGAGATACGTCTGTAGGACATTCAACAATCAATTCTACAAAGGTATCACTGCAGTCTACTTGTCAAACTATGCCAATGCGCCCATGGGATCCCACAACTCCAGCATCCTCGGCTTCTGCTCTAGCACCTTCTTGACCGTCGAACTGACGACGCTGGGATCAACGACCGCCTGGTACACAAACTCATCCATCCAAGCATCACTCATGACAAAGTAGCCCTTGTCACCTGCACGCTCACTCCACGAGTTCTCGACCCTCCAGCGTACGGGCTTGCCATCAACGACATGAACGGCCGTCAGCACCATAGCGTGTGTCATTTGGCTCTCGCCAGTTTGCAGACGCTCCGCCTTGGACATGCCGAGCTTGATGTTGAAACCAAGCTCATACTCGAAAAGGTCTGTGTCCATGATACCCTTGGTGCTATCAGAGTACTTGCCCACGTCCGATCCAAAAAAGACCGGCATGCCTCGCTTCAGCATGGCAATGCAGGCATCTTTGATAGTCTTCATATCGACATTTACGTACGTCACTGGTCGGCCGTTCCAGACGTTGCCGAGTCGCTTTACGCTGAGCAGACGGTTGTAGGGGTTGCGCGGGTCGTTTACAAGCGAGAAGAGCGAATGCACGTCAGTTCCGGACAGCGCGCGGACAGTCTTGTTGTCGGAGAGCTCTTTCGCAAAAGCAGTAGGTCGCATGCGGACAGTACAGAAGTTGCCGTCTTTGTCATAGTATTCCCAGGTGAAGGCCTTGGTAGAGCATGGTGGAGGGCCGAGCATCAGTGTCAGAATCAGGTGAATCTCACGCAACATCTTCTCCTTCTCTCCGGCAAGAGTCGACTTGATCGCGTCTGGTGTGGCGCTGCTGGATGCGATGGCACGTAGACGGACCGCGTCTTCGCGCAACTTGGTGGTAATCAGACGGTCCATGGTTGACGAGTTGGCTGCGTTAAAGGAGTCTGGGTACAGCGACTGCGGAACAAGACCATACTTCTGTACGAGGTTGGCCACCATATCCCATTGTCCGCCGTCACCAACAGGACTGGACATCAGTGCCTGCACGATCCGACTGTCAATCTCCTCACTCTTTGTATCCAGTATGCTCTCGAGGAAGTAGTTCGCCTTCTCGATCTTGTCCCAATAGAAGAGATACGCCTGTGATAGCTGAAACTCAGACAGCTTGTACTTCTTCATGATAGCGACACGGAAGACGTTTGTGGATGCGAAGAGCCAGCATCTTCCAGATGAGGCTTGGTTTGTGACGGGTGAACCCTCTATGGGGATCTTGATGTTGAACTTCTGAGTGTCTGCGATGACAGCTGATCGGGATGAGAGCACGGCGTTGGCAGAGTTGGAGCTAAGAGCTGCGAGGGCGAGACGGTTCTACAATATGTAAGTAACAGACAACAAAAGAGATGTGTATGAGGTACCTTGGGGTCTTCCATGAGCTCCTTCTCCCACTCTGACACGGACGCGGCAGATACATCTTGTTGGTACTTGATGCCAGGAGTGTACCTAGGTGCTTCGAACAATTAGACTTCCATACGAAACCCTGGATACAACACAACATACGAGCTTCTCCACCAACAACAACATATCCATCCTTCTCATTCATGGGCCGTTCATCCTTCATGTGGAGCGCCTGAAGTCGCTCTATCAACTTCTCATTAACAGCAGAATCGGACGGTCGTGACTGGTTGGACCCCATGATGAAGGTGGAGACAAAACTTCTGGAACTATCGTACAGCGCTCAAGCAAGAGGAAGCTATGTGTTGTAGGCTGGGGAAGCTCCAGCTGTCCATCAAGGTGTCACTCGTTATCGCGCTTATCGGGCGGGAGCAACGCGTGCAAGGGTCTCGTGGCAGCCCCACTTCGATCAGATGGCTGGGGCGGAACGCGCCCGCGTCCCATACCTTCCACATTTGACCATGTGCATTGAAGCATGATGCTTACAAGACTACAAGTGAGACAAGGCCGACTTGTGCACACTGCAGTGTTCGGATGCCATGCTTACTGTTGGTCGGATGCTAAACTTGGCTATTGCCTGAATGCCTCAGCCACCACTCAACCCATGTTCAGGCCTCCACCGAGCTGCCGAAACCCGTGACAGTCGTTTTGCTTCTTCGTTGGGACAGCGACCATGGCGTCGCAACAATTTATACACTTACAATGATTGTCGCATTCGCATACCTGTGGGAACTTTACGTACAAACGACCATGCTGCCTCATTGGCCCCCAAAGACGCCGGTACCAAAGAAGGAGATAAAGATGTACAGGGCCGAACGCGTGTTTCAAGACGGCATGCAGGGCGTTCCCCTGAGCCTCAGGCTTCACAGCCCTGCCGCAGGCGCAGCGCAAATTATCAGTACATCTCATGCTCAGCCCTGCAACAGACATTTATATTCTGCCTACCTCTCTTTCGTTGCGCAAAGCCTCACACCTACCTAGGTAACTTCCCACAAGCAACAGCAATCTCGAGAAGCACAGCATCACCATCATGGCGCCGCGACCAGTATTTTGGCAGAAGCGCGTTCTCGTACCCTTCTGGATAGTGCGAATATGTATCATGCTGATCATTATTGCGGCAACTGCCTATTCGCTGCGGAACGTGGGAGAACTTGAGGACGTTCTCAAACCATCAATTGGGTAAATTGCACCAACACAAGCGCATGCGCAAAGACTGACAGCCAGCAGATCAATCATAGTCCTTATGCTCTTTATCGTCATAGTACTCCTCATTGACGTTCTTGCGATCCTCCTCTTCCTTCGCGATGCGCTGAAACCCGCCCCATTCCTGATCATGAACTGCTTTCAAACTGGATTCTGGGGCGGCGTCTTGATCGTGGAATTTGTGAGTATAGGCCGAGGCGGCAGCGCTGTGGGAATTGGATTCGGCATCTTCGTATTGTATGTTGGGAGCCTTGCACGGTCGTTTGCAACACTGACACATCGCAGCCTTAGCTTTTTCGGTCTCCTCATCTACTCGATTGTCGGTTACCGTCGCGCGAAAGCAGAAGCCCGACGAGGCCAGTATGCGCCAGCGCACAACCCATTAGCGCCAGCACCTGCTACGCAATCATATCCGTATAACAGCGAACCCGAGTACCAGCAAAACACCGCATACCACTCCCAGACACAACCTGCTGAGTTGAACAACCAGCACGTCCCACCATACCAGGGTGGTGCTGCAACAGACTACTATCAGCAGCCTGTGAAGCCTGCCCACATAGTATGATGGAGGAAGACGAAGATATTGAGGGTTTGGACAAGGCGTTCCGGTGAGCTGGGAAATGTTGGTACCATGGCGTTTTGGTCTATGCTTTCACATGTCGCATATACCCACCGTTTCACAGCGGCCCAAAGGCCTGATAATCCCGAGTGATGGGAACATTCGTTGTCGAGGAACGGGCCATTCTGTTCATCACATGCGCGGGTACCTGTCCCATACAGTAAGTATGAGGTACGGTACCTTGAAAAACGATAGACCCATACATGAAAGACGCATGAGCTACACTACTTGCATCATGAAAACCCGTGAATAACACCTCGAGGTACTCACACGTGCGAAAGCATGTCGGCGGCTCCTGCCCATTTGAGTGGCTCCAGCCGAGGCGCTAGGCCTGTCAGGAGGCGACACCTCCGCTTGGAAGTGTCTTCGTTTCGGAGGTCAACAACCACTCACAGCTACAAAGCCGATGTTTGCAGCATTTCACGGCCATGGTCATTTATGCGAGGAGCAATCAGATCGCTGCTACCCACACGTTGCGACTAAATTGGGGTGTTTGCCATGGCTGTGTTCCTGACCTCTGTTCGCCTCCGGAGTGCATTATGCGTGGAAGGTTAGCGGTGGATCAACGACTGGGGACTCAGGGACTAGGTCAAGGGTAGGCCAGGAGGTTGATATTCTTATAAACGTTGGACGCCAGCCGTTCGCTTTGCACAGGTCTCAGGTCTCTCCGTCGAACACGATCGCTTCCTCCAGATTCCATTCGTTCAAGTCAATATGCGATCCTTTCTGCTACTCGCCGCAGCGGCTCCTTTCACTCAAGCCATTCGTATTGTCCAGTCAAACGACGATGGGTGGTCAGAGGCAAACCTTCGTACCTTCTTCGACGTTTTGAACTCTGCTGGCCATCAAGTCGTGTTGTCTGGTCCCGCCGAGAACCAGTCTGGCAGGGGTTGGTACTTGAATCCTGATTACTATACGCCTGCTGACTTATATCAGGATCCCTCGACGCAAACCCGACAACTGTTGATTCAGACGGTTGCATCCATGCGTCCTGCCCAGGTGGAAGCCCACCAACAGGCGCAAACGCGACAGACCCTCGCTTGAACTACGTGAACTCGTACCCGGTCACTTCTATCAAGTACGGAATCGACGTCGTTGCTCCCAAGCTCTGGAGCGGTGCGAAGCCTGAGCTCGCCCTTACCGGACCGAATGTCGGAGGCAACGTCGCTGTTCAAGTCCCCTTCTCCGGTACCGTCGGCGCTGCTGTCTATGCGGCAAAGACGGCCCAGATCCCAGCTATCGCCTTCTCTGGCCAGACAGGAGACCCTACCGGATGGAACGCGCCTACTCCGTTCCACAGCAAGATCTATGCTGACTTGGCTCTCAACGTTACCACGACCATTATCAACTCCGGAAAGCCCTACCTACCAGCGAACACCTACCTGAACGTCAACTTTCCCGCCGTGTCCGAGACCAAGTGCAGCGACCCCAGCAAGTTCAAGTACATCTTCACTCGCATCAACACCGGTATTTTGAGTGCTCGTGATGCGAACTGGTGTGGTAGCACGCGCCTGCCGTGGGAGGCGGACGTTATCTTGATCCGAGGAAACGACTGCTATGTTACCATCAGTCCTGGTGATGCGAACGACAAGACGACTACGAACGATGCCGCAATCCAGACTCAGATCATCAACAAGCTCAAGCCAATCCTGTCGTGCTTGCCTTGAGAACCTGAGAGTGACGGTAGTTAGCCTGGCCAAGTGTTGAGCTTTTATGATATAAGTAATAGCATGGAGAACGATACCGCTTCAACATTCATCTTTTGTTCCATTTCCACAATGATAGTGACTATCGCAACGCCCCCTCCTAACAGGTTATGATAGAGGCACGTGAAACTGATGAGTCATCAGTAGCTTAAGGTGAATGAAGATGATGTACTCTTATCTCTCGACAGTCAACACAATCAACCTGCAAAATTCCCAACACGAACATGCAAACCATGACAGACCACAAAGATGTCGAATCACCACCAACACAGCATGCCGACAAAGCTCAAGCGCTTGCAGCCCGCATGAAATCATACGAATCCCAATTCGACCAAACCCTCCCGCTCGACAAACCCATCATCCTGCGTCTCGACGGCCACGGCTTCTCGCGCTTCACCTCTCATTTTGCACGCCCATTCGACGAGCGTATACACTCTGCGATGATATCAACATGTGCCGACTTACTCTCTTTCTTCCCTCGTGCCACAGTCGCATACACGCAATCCGATGAGATAACCCTAGTCTTCCCAGAAGGCGTGCAGAGTTTCAACGAGCGAGTACAGAAACTGAGTAGTCTAAGCGCTAGCTATTGCTCTGTGCGGTTCAACAAGCACCTCGTGGGTGTTTTGAACAACATGCCTGAGCCAGAGGTCAAGGGCGATGTCGAAGAGGTACTTGGAACGGCGCATTTCGACGCGCGCTTCTTCCCCGTGCCTTCTATAGCAGAAGCACTCAACAACCTCATCTGGCGCTGTCGAAACGATGCTGTGCGGAATTCTGTCTCTGCTTTTGCCCGGACTATGTACTCGACCAAGGAAATGAGTGGCAGGAAGACACAGGAGCTTATCAATATGATGTTGGAGGAGAAAGGTGTGAGGTTTGAGGAAGCGGTGCCGAAATGGGCGATAGAAGGTTGTTTGCTGAAGAGAGAGCAGTACGAGCATGAGGGTGTGAATTTGAAGACTGGCAAGACCGAGAAAACATTTCGAACAAGGACGCGGGTGGAAGAGAGGGGTATACGGAATTTTGGTGATGAAGGGTTGAAGTTGGTAACTGATCGGTATTGGTAGTGTAGACCTAAGGAAGGTGTGGCATTTCCGCGACGACACGGCTGCAATTATAGTACCTGTGATTGAGTTTATGTTACACACCCACCCGCTATCCTGTACACAAGAGCGAGTTTATTTGATCTTACTATTGAAATAAAAAAGGTTTGAGTCACAAGCGTCTAGCACGATGTGAGTGCTCCGCATGCGCATAATTCAGCAAAAAAGAAGATGGGGCCTGACCGGGATTCGACTGGATGCTATTAGTATGCATTCAATGTCGAACCTTGATGGGCGAACTTACACCCGGGGCCTCCTGCAGAATAGGTGATGTGACAGAAGTCAACCCCTGTTGGTTTGTTAGTTATTGTTACAAGCTAGAGTGCTTGAGGAAACTTACAAAGCAGGAATCATACCACTAGACCATCAGGCCGTAACACTCTGAGAGAGATGATTGATG